>Ga0209119_1000660_pt1 | contig 35127 bp, 22 predicted proteins | sample COG_03_FD_184747 | JGI IMG/M metagenome (GOLD analysis project Ga0209119, IMG submission 184747) | Pelagic Microbial community sample from North Sea - COGITO 998_met_03 (SPAdes) (version 2) | ecosystem: Environmental > Aquatic > Marine > Neritic zone/Coastal water | place: Helgoland, sampling...
AAAATAGCTTTAAACATCTTGAAAAAAGATGCTAAAACCAAGGTTGGCATTAAGAGTAGAAGATTTAAAGCGGCTATGAGTAACGACTACCTGTTCAAGATGCTCAATTTATGATGCGTTTGCCCTGTTGGTTATAATTCTTTAATAAGCCAAGAACAAAATTTAACTTATCTTGATACATCGTTCCAGAATAACTGGATTTACTTTTTATTAAAGCTGTTACTAAATTGGTGTTTTCTTTTTTTTTAATATGAATAAAACCATTAGGGCAATATATCTTTAAACCCTCTTTATAATCTTGTTGAAATAAATCGAACTCACCACTTACCCAATTGACAACTTTCTGGTAGTTTATATCTTGTAAAACAATTTTATTTTGCCAAGGAAAAATTTGCACTTTCAAAATTTAAAATATTTATTTTGAGTTGTTAAAAAAGGCCAATGGTAATTAAATACTATTGACCTTTTCTGTAGTTAACAATTCAAATATTAAAACTAATTAAACAAACTACATTAGTAACCTGGATTTTGCTCTAAAACACCTGGTATTAATTGAGCGGTTGGTTTTGGCAACAATCTATTGTTTTCTGAAACATTAGGGTGTAATGATTGATTTACTTGCACAACCATTTTCTTTCTTACTAAATCGAACCATCTGTTTAATTCGAATGCAAGCTCCCAATTTCTTTCTGCTAAAACTGCATTATCAAAATCGTTTTGAGACATCCCTGATGATAAATCTACAGCAGGTGCAGGTGTATTAATGCTAAGTCCCATTGCTCTTCTTCTAACTTTATTTATTGCTTCAAGTGCATTTGCTGAAGGTCCACCTTCTGCCATATTTGCTGCTTCGGCATATATTAGTAATATATCTGCATAACGTAGTATAGGAAGAAAACCTGAACCATTTTCATCATCAAAAATTTCTCCTGCGTCTCTATATTTTGCAATGTGAGGTTGTGAACCAGTACTTATCCAATCGCTACCGTCAGCAAAGTTTGTTGTAAATGAAGCTTCTTTTCTAGGACCATCAGGGAAAATATTATAAAAACGTGCTTCGCTAAAGAAGTCTCCCCAACCTTTTTCACCTCCAGTAGCAGCTCTTGTTGATAAATGCAAATGACTTGCAGAACTTCCTTCAGCTGTAGCTGAGCCATAAAAAGTAAAAATAAACTCAGGATTTGATAGTTTCTTTTCTTGTTTCCATAAGTCAGCAAAATTAGGTTCCAAATCATACCCCATAGTCATTACTTCCGCTGCTTTATCTTTTGCTTTCGCATAATATGAAGCATCTTCTATAGGCCATCCAGCCATTGTTAAATATACTTTTGCCAATAAAGCTTTTGCAGCACCTTTAGTTGGTCTTCCTTTTTCCGAAAAAGTAACAGGTAATTTTATTTCTGCGTCTTTTAAGTTACTAATAATAGCAGCATATATCTCTGCTTCTGTAGATTGCTTTAATGTTAAAATATCTTTTTGATTTTCAAGAGTTGTTAACTGTACCTCTCCAAACCATCTTACTAAATAAAAATAAGACAAAGCTCTTAAAAATTTTGCTTGACCTTCTATTTCATCTAACCTATTTTTTGGAATTGTATTCCCATTATCTAAATTACCAATGATTGAATTTGTATTAGATATACATTGATATAATACTGGCCATAGTGTTACTATACCTTCTTGATTTCCTGTTGCTGTAAAATCATCTAAAGCGTGAAAATCACGAGTAACAACTACAGCAATATCCTCTGCACCAGCAGTCATCGTAAATGGATAATCAAAATCAAAACCTTCATATGGTTTGTATAGAGATTTAAATGCTCCTGTTAAGGCAGCATCAAAATCGTCTATTGTAGTAAAAAATGTAATTGGGTTTAATAAATCTGATGGTTTTTCATCTAAATCTACATTAGCACAACTTGCAAATGCTAAACTAAAAACTATTAATATGATTTGTATTTTTTTCATAATAAATATATTATTTATATTTTTAAAATTTTATATCTAAACCTAAAGTGAATCTCTTTTGAGAAGGATAAGTTGCTAAATCTACACCAGCATAAGAATCTCCGTTATTTCCTACATCATTTGAAACATTGGCTTCTGGATCAAAACCAGTATAGTTAGTAAACGTAAATAAGTTGGTTCCTGTAGCATAAAGGCGAATTGAGGAAACTCTTAATAACTCTGTTAACTCTTTTGGTAAATTATATCCTAACGTAATATTTTTAAGTCTAATATAAGAACCATCTTCTATCCATCTACTTGAATTCCCTGTTGTTAGGGTGGCAGTGTGACCAGGTATATTCGTGTTTTCATTAGTTGGAGTCCAAGCATTTAATAATGATCTACTTGTACCATCTCTACCTCCTGATTCAGTAAAATATCTACCAATATTATAAATTTCATTTCCTTGAACCCCAATTACTAAGACGTTTAAGCTGAAATCTTTATAATTAAATGTGTTATTCCAACCAAAAGTAAAGTCAGGTAATGCATTACCAATAGTTACATTGTCTAAAGAGTTTATAATACCATCATTATTTTGATCTATATATTTTGGTGAACCAGGTGTTGTACCATAGGCAGCTGCTAAAACTGCTTCGTTAGATTTCCAAATGCCATCAAATTCAACTCCCTTAATAGCTCCAATTGATTCTCCAACTTCCAAAGTAAATGCTTGTTTAAATGCAGGACCTACAGCTGAAGGTAAAATTATTTTATCTTCTCCGTCATTTAATGCAACAATTTTATTTTTATTTTTTGAAAAAGTAACATTAGAGTTCCACTGGAAATTTTCTTTTTGGATTATTTTTCCAGTTAACGCTAATTCAAAACCTTTATTTTCAACCTCTCCAGCATTTACTAATTGTGTTGCAAAACCAGAAGCTTGTTTCAATTCTCTTTCTAACAATAAATCAGAGGTATTTTTAACATAATAATCAGCAGTAAAATCTAAACGTCTATCAAACATTGTTAAATCCACACCTACATTAAATTGTCTTGTAGTTTCCCATTTTAAATCTGGGTTAGGCGCTTGTGGAGAAACAATTATTCCATTAGAAATTGTGCTTCCATCAAAAGAAAAATTTGATCCTGTTTGTAACCTAGGTAAAGATTGATATGGTTTTATAGCTGCATTCCCAACTTCTCCAAAACTTCCTTTTAATCTTAGGTTATTAATTACTTTAGAATTTTTCAAAAAACTTTCATTTGAAATATTCCAACCTAAACCTATAGACGGGAAAAAACCTGCTTTGTTGTTTTCTGCAAATACAGAAGCTCTATCATACCTACCTGTAAGTGTAAGTAAGTATTTATTATCAAAACCATAATTAAATCTTAATAAATACGAATCTAAAGAATCTTCATCATTTGAAGAAAAAGCTAGATGTTCTTTACCTAAACTCAAATCTTTATATGTTGTAGCATCACTAATAAATCCATTAGAAGAAATGGTATTCCATTTAGATTTTGTTTTTTGTTGCTCAAAAACACCCGTTACCTTTAAATCGTGTTTATCGTTAAACAATTTTTCATACGAAAGGATATTCGTATTTTGATATCTCTGCCAAAAACTATTAGTAACAAATGCCTGTCTTGTTGCACCTGTAACAATCTTATTATTGATGTAAGAATTACTTTCGTCGCTACTAGATTGGTAAGAACCACTAACGGTTAATTTTAAGTCTTCCAATATTTGGTACTCCAAGGTTGGATTGATTGTTATTCTTCTTGAAAAATTATCCCTAATTGGCTCTTTAGCTAACGCAACTGGATTGTATTCTGTTACTGGACCTGCTCCTCCACCTGGTTGCGTATAAGAACCATCAGTTTCAAAAATTGCTTTTGTTGGTGAAAATAATAATGCTGAGTTAATAGGACTTCCTTGTGTACCTCTTGTATTTAAGGCTGTTGGATGATCTACTGATGATGAGAAAAAAGAATTTAATCTTAACGTAAGTTTCTCATTTAAGTTTATAGAAAGGTTTGGTCTGAAAGAATATTTATTAAATGAAGATCCTACTACAATACCTTTAGAATCTAAATAATCACCCGCAACATTATATGTAATATTATCATTACCACCAGAAACACTTATGTGGTGATTTTTAGTAATTCCAGCTCTAAATATTTCATCTTGCCAATCTGTTCCTCCGTTGTTTTTAAACCCTATAATTTCTTGAGGTGAATAGACTACCGGTACTCCATTTGCAGTTCTGTTTTCATTTACATAATTAGCATATTCATATGCATTCATTAAGTCTAATTTTTTACGAACATTATGAATTGTTGTAAATGTATTATAAGTAACTGTTGGTTTATTATTACCTCCTTTTTTTGTTGTAATTAGTATTACACCACTAGAACCTCTAGAACCATAAATAGCAGTGGCAGATGCATCTTTTAATACTTCTATAGATTTTATATCATTAGGATGAACATCACTTAACCTTCCTCCTTGAACACCATCAATAATAATTAAAGGATCACTACCACCATTTATAGAACTTACTCCACGAATTCTTATAGATACGTTACCATTAGGTGAAGCGTCATTATTATTAATTTGCACACCAGAAACCTGACCTTGTAAAGCTTGATCTGCTCTAGCTAAAGGAATGCTTTTAATTTCTGAAACTTTAACAGAAGATACGGATCCAGTAATGTCGCTTTTTTTCTGCGAGCCATAACCTACCACAACTATTTCATCTAATTGCTGAGCGTCTTCTATTAAAAAAATATTTATTATCTTTTGATTATTTATTGGTATTTCTTGTGTAACAAAACCAAGGTAGCTTATTACAAGTGTACCATCATTAGGTGCAGAAAGCGTAAAGTTTCCATCAAAATCTGTTGTTGTACCTGTTTGAGTACCTTTGATAATTACATTTACGTATGGCGGCAATGTTGATTTATCTGTTGCTGATTTTACATTACCTTTTACCGTAATATTTTCTTGTGCAAAGGATATTGAAGTTACTATCAACAATATTAATATACTTATTTTTTGTCTCATAATATATTCTTAACTTTTTTATAAAATAGATACTTTAAAATCTTTAGTTGTTTGATTTATAACATTACCACATAAACCAAAATCACTCCAAGCGTCTAATGTTTGTATTCGCATTCTAGTATTACCTTTAACTGCACTAGAGGGCACAGTAACAGATTTGCTAAATGGTCCATCATTAAGCTGATTATCAAGCCCAAACTCTATCACTAATTCATCTGCATCTTCAAAATCTCCATCACCATTCCAATCTATCCAAACTTTAGATTTAGACCAATTGTTTGATTGTGTTATATCTAATGTAAATGAATTTCCTGTAGTTACCTCTAATGTTTCAGCAGTATAAAATTCATAATTATTATCAACCGCAGGTGGCTGAGGTCCTGAATAATTTAAATCAGTATCTGCACCATTTGTTGTGACTGTATCTGTATTATAACCACCTGTACCAGTTATAGCACAATAAGAAACGCCTAAAATTTCTACTTCAAAATCTTTAGTTGTTTGATTAGCAACATCTCCACATAAACCAAAATCTGTCCAAGCATCAAGTGTTTGTACTCTCATTCTTGAAACGCCTAAAACGGCATCAGTTGGAACGGTCACTGTTTCATTAAAAGGACCATCGTTTAATTGATTATCTATTCCAAAATTTACAACTAACTCACCTACATCATCAAAATCCTTATCTCCATTCCAATCTATCCAAACTTTAGATTTAGACCAATTATTTGATTGTGTTAAACTGATTGAAAACTGTGTATCTGTAGCAATAACAAGTTTATCTGTTGTAAGTTCATAATTACCTGCAGGTTGCGTGCCTGAATAATTAAGATTTACATCTGCGCCTGTTGTAATTAAAGTATCTGTATTATAACCACCTGTACCAGATATTGAACAATATTGCAAACCAAGTATTGTTGGACTACCACTTGCTGCTAACTCAACAGTAGCGGTTTTATCACCTTCAAATGAAATAGCAGTAACAACTGCAGTACCTGGAGAAACTGCAGTAACAGTTCCATCTGACACTGAAATTACACTTGAATCACTTGAAGACCAGGTTACTGTTTGAAACGTAGCATTAGAAGGTGTAAACACAACATTATATTTGGTTTTTGAAGGATCATTAATTGGTTCTTCTACTAATTCGATTTTTTCTACTTTAACAATAACTTGTACATTAATAGATTTCATTATGCTACCCCCATCAGATTTTGCTATTAATGTTGCACTACCTAATGAAAGTCCTTTAACACCTGCAACTCGACCATTTTCATTGTATTGAATTTCAGCAATATTATTATCACTAGAAGACCAAGAAACGTTTTGAGTAGCATCACTTGGAGAAGCATCTACTACAATTTGCTTTACCTCATCCACTGCAATTAAGAAATCACCAGTATTGATTTCAATAGCTTGTAGAGGCACTTCTAATTCTTCATTTTCACAAGAATACGATAGTGATAACAATAAAATTAGAAGGACTAAATTAAATTTGAATTTGTTTTTCATCATAATTTGATTATGTTTTGAATTATTTTTGGTTCTCAATATCTACTTTCTACACGTAGATATTTTGAGCCAAATTATACTATAATCAGTTTTGATAGGATGATGATTTTCATAAAATAAGGGGTGTAATATCGTATTTTGTATCGATTTTATTGAAGATAGATGTATTCGCAGTAAAATTTTTACTTTTAATGTATTTACTAACTTAAACTATTGATTTTCTTTAATATAAATACTTGGAGCAACTTTGAATTTTTTCTTAAACTCTTGACTAAAGTGTTTTCTATCAGTATATCCTACCATAAAGCATACATCAATAATTGATATACTATTGTTTTTTAATAATTGTACAGCTCTTTGTAATCTAAAGTCCCTAATGAATCCAACAATAGTCATACCTGTAAGAGCTTTTGTTTTTTTATATAAACTTGAGTGACTCATCCCTATTTCTGATGATAATTCCTCCACGCTGAATTCTGAATTTTCAATATTTTTCTCTAATAATTCCACGAGTTTATTTAACAATTTTTCATCTGGAGAACTTAACACTAAATCTTTAGGAGTTAATATGGTATCTTTAGAAAACCTTTCGTGAATTCGTTGTCTATTTTTGAGTATGTTATAAATTCTAGCCTTTAAAACTTCTTCGTTGAATGGTTTTATTAAATAATCATCTGCTCCATTTTTTAAACCCTCTATCTTATCAATAGAAAACGATCTAGCTGTTAATAAAATTATTGGAATATGACTAACCCTAACATCTGTTTTAACCTTGTAACATAATGAAAAACCATCCATTTTAGGCATCATAACATCACTAATAATTAAATCTGGTGTATTTTTTAACGCTTTTTCTAAACCTTCTTCTCCATTTTCTGCTTCAATAATTAAATAATTTTCATAGAGAAGGTCTTTTATATACATTCTTAAATGTTTATTATCTTCTACTAATAATATTGTTTTGCCTTTAAACTCTTTAAAGTTTATATTGACTTTTCCTTTTTTATAATTTGCAATGTGTTCTTCTTCTAATACTTCTTTTATCTGGTTATTACTAAAATGTGATTTACCTAGTGGTATTTCGAGAGAAAATGTACTACCCTCATCAACTTTACTAGTGACATTGACTTTACCTTTATGTAGTTCTATTATATCTTTTACAATTGAAAGTCCGATGCCAAACCCTTTTTGAGAATCTCTATATTTTGTATGATAAAACCTTTCAAAAATATGAGGAAGTTTATCTTTTGAAATACCTGTACCACTATCAGAAATTAATATTAGAATACTAGACTCTCTCTTCTTAATTGTAACTGATATTTCACCCTTTTGGGTAAACTTGAAGGCATTAGACAAAATATTGAATATTGCTTTTTCTAACTGCATTCTGTCTATCCACAATTGCAATGATTTTTCTTCACAAATAAATTCATATTTGATATTATTGATTAAAGCTTCTTGAGAAAAAGCTAAAAAAATCTCTTTAATAAAACTAGTTATATCTGTTTTTTGAATAATTAACTCTAAATTACCCGTTTCTAATTTTCTAAAATTCAATAATTCATTAACTAAATTAAGTAATCTTCGTGTGTTGTTTTTTACAACTGAAATTGATTTTTTTTCAACGCTATTTGTATCTTCTCTTTGTAAAACATTTAAAGAACTCATAATTAAAGTTAATGGCGTTCTAATTTCGTGAGAAATATTTGCAAAAAAGCGCTGTTTTATCTGGTGCAACTTATCTTGTTCTTCTCTTTTATGTTTTTCTACTTCTAACCTATTATTAATATTTGCCCAATTGATTGTATATTTTCTAATTAATAATAACCCTAAAACTGTTAAAATAAAATATATAAGATAAGCCCACCAAGTTAGCCAATAAGGAGGTCTGATTAATAATTTTAATTCTATAGGATTGCTCCAATTGGTATCTATTGTTTTTGTTTTTACAAAAAAACTATATTCCCCTGGAGAAAGGTTCGTGTAAGTTGCAGACTGTTCTTCGCCAACGTATCTCCAGTCTTTTTCAAAACCTTTCATCATTACAGAGAACTGAGCGCCTGTTGCAAAAGGAAATTCTAGGGTAGAAAAGTTAAAGGTAAAGACGTTTTGGTTATGATTTAAAGTTATTGTTTTTTCAAAAGGAATGTGTTTGTTTAAAATTTCTTCAGAATCAATCTTTACACTTTTGTTAAATAACTTAAAATCTGTAAATACCACTTTAGGAAGATTAACACCATTCTTAACTTTTTCTGGATTAAACCTTAAAAAGCCTTCATTACCTCCAAAATAGAGCAACCCTTTTTCATCTTTATATGCTGAATTGATATGATATTCACCTTTAAAATCTCTAAATGCTGTTATAGTTTTAGTTGTTGGATCATACCTATAAACACCTGCTTTTGTGCTCAACCAAATTTTTTTGTTCCAAATTAATACAGCTACTACAGTATTTGAATTATCAGAAAAACCAATTGTAAATTTTTCAAATTTTTTATTTTTAATATCAAATTTAACTAGCCCTTTTTTAGTACCTAGCCATAAATTTTCTTCTGTATCTTTTTTTAAAGAAAATATATAATTACTACCTGAATTACCTAATTGCTTTTCTAAATTATACGCTATAAATTCTTTTTTACTAGTATTAAAGAAATTTAAACCTCCGCCCCAAGTCGCAATCCACAAGTTATTATTATCACTTTCAATTGCTAAAACATCGTCACTACTTATAGAGTTACTAGTGCTTTTATTATAGTTTGTAAACTTTTTTGTTTTAGTATCTAAATAACTTAAACCACCACCCCAGGTTGCAATCCATAAATTACCAGTATTAGTTTCGTGTATATCTCTTACATCATTATATGGAAGTGAGTTTTTTAATTTAGAACTTCTTTGATATTTTTTTGTAACTCCATTATTAGGGTTGAAAAATAATAACCCATTTGAAAAGGTTCCAATCCAATAATTATCATTTTTTGTTTTTTTTATCTTTTGAATATAATCGTTCCCTAAATATTTTTTAATGCGCTTTTTTTTTGAAAATTTTATATTATTTAAGCCTTCTCCATCTGTACCTATCAAAATATCCTCATTATCTTTTAAAATGGATAATACTGGTGCTGGCTTTACACCAAAAAAATCACTGAAGAAGAAATCAGAGTTTTCTGGATGCTTTTGAATAATATTTACTCCTTTCCAAGCAGTTGCAATCCATATATTTTTTTGATTATCCTGATAAATTGAATTAACCGTATTATTTTCTAATTTGTATTGGAGGCTACTATTTTTATAAAAATGTTCAATATCAATAGACGCTCCTCTTGATTTTTCTTTAACTTTATAAGCACCATTACCATCAGTTCCTAGCCATAAATTATTGTTGTTATCGGTATAAATAGTTCTAATAATAGTAGCACTAATTCTATCTTTCATAAAAGGTATTAAACTATTAGTTTTTTTTGAAAATTTTAAAAGCCCATTACCATTTGTACCAATTAAAATTTCATCTGCATTAAGTCTATAAAGAACATTAATAAAGGTAGGTTTTAAATTGTTTTCTTTTAGAATTTGAGTTAATTTTTGTGATTCTAAATTAAAAGTATATATGCCCTTACCGTTTGTACCTATCATTAAATTAGAATTGTCCATTTCTAAAATAGTAGAGACATTTAATTCATTAAAATCTTTTAGAATACTAAAACTTACTTTATCTTCATTATAAACAAACAAACCTTTATTTGTACCAATCCAAATTTTATTTTTCGAATCTTCATAAACAGTGTTTATATTAGCATTTATATTGAATGAATTAAACTTATCTTTTTTTGCATTATAAATTACTATCCCTTTACCAATAGTACCAATCCAAAACCTATTTTTTGTATCTATTTTAAGTACAGAAATATCATTTGATTTTAAATCGCTATTTCTGTTGTTATATATTTTTACAGAAGTACCATCATATCTATTTAAACCATTCTTTGTACCAAACCACATAAAACCCAAGCTATCCTGAATAATAGATGTTACTCTCCCATTTGATAGACCGTTTTGAGAGTTTAGTAACTTTATTTTAGATACATCTTGAGCATTTAATTTCAATAAATTAAATATTACAAAAAATAATATGATATATAATTTACTATTCAAGTTTCACTTTATGTTTTGAGTTTATGTTAAATATACTATTTTTTAATAAAAAAAGCTATGGGCACAACTCATTATTAATATTTTAATCTTGAGTATTTTGCCATAACTTTTAACTTATTTCTATATTAAGAAGCCAAATCTGATGAAATATTTTCCTTGCTACATTAGAACACTAAATAGCTTTTATTATTTCTTTTATTTCATCTATAAAACGAACTGCTAAAACATCTGCAGCTTGTTGCGATTTAGCTTCAGAATAAATTCTGATAATTGGTTCTGTATTCGATTTTCTTAAATGAATCCATTCATCTGCAAAATCTATTTTTACACCATCAATCGTATTTACTCCCGAAATTTCGGGATCATTTGCATATTTAGATGCCATTGTTTCTAAAATTTCATCAACATTAATTTCTGGTGTTAACTGAATTTTATTTTTGCTCATAAAGTAACTTGGATACGAATCTCTTAACGTTTTACAAGATACTTTTTGATGTGCCAAATGCGATAAAAACAAGACTACACCAACCAGAGAATCTCGCCCATAATGAGAAGCAGGATAAATAATACCCCCATTTCCTTCTCCACCAATTACGGTATTGGTTTCTTTCATTTTAATTACCACATTTACTTCTCCAACTGCAGATGCTGTATATGTTCCTCCGTGTTTTTCTGTGATGTCTCTTAAGGCTCTAGAAGATGATAAGTTAGAAACTGTGTTTCCTCCTTTTAATCTTCCTAAAACATAATCTGCGCAAGCAACTAATGTATATTCTTCGCCAAACATAGAGCCATCTTCTGAAACTAAAGCGAGTCTATCTACATCTGGATCTACTACAATTCCGAAATCTGCTTTTTCTTTTACAACCAATTCAGAAATATCAGTTAAGTGTTCTTTTAAAGGTTCTGGGTTGTGAGGAAATTGTCCATTTGGAGTACAATACAATTCAACACATTCAACATTTAATTCTTTTAATAAAGCAGGAATAAAAATTCCTCCAGTAGAATTTACAGCATCAACAACTACTTTAAAATTTGCTTTTTTAATTGCTTCAACATCTACCAATTCAAGATTTAAAACTTCTTGAATATGTTTGTTTACGTAAGAATTATTTTCTGTATAACTTCCTAAATTATCAACATCTGCAAAAACAAAGTCTTCACTTTCTGCTAATTCCAAAATTTTTATTCCTTCTTCACCATTTAGAAACTCACCTTTTTCGTTTAATAGCTTTAATGCATTCCATTGTTTTGGATTATGAGAAGCTGTTAAAATAATTCCTCCATCTGCATTTTCCATTGGTACAGCAACTTCTACAGTTGGTGTTGTTGACAAGCCTAAATCTATAACATCTATTCCTAAACCCACTAATGTATTTGCTACCAAACTAGAAATCATTTTACCAGAAATACGAGCATCTCTACCAATTACTACTTTAATATTTTCTTTTCCTTTATTTCTATTCTTGATAAATGCTCCATAAGCGGATGCAAACTTTACAGCATCAATAGGTGTTAAATTATCAGCAGTTTTTCCGCCAATTGTACCTCTAATTCCTGAGATTGATTTTATTAGTGTCATTTCTTAATTATTATTCAATTTTAATAATGCCATCTGACAAAGGCTTCCATAGCAGCATAATGAGATAATCCTAATTGGTCATACAATTTTGCTGTTTCACTATTTCTATCTTCTGCACGTTGCCAAAACTCTCTACTATCTGCTCCTTGAAAAACCACACCATCTTTTTGAGATTGATGTTTAAAAATCCCTTTACGTTTATCTAAGATTTGATCTGGCCCCATAGGTACAGCCATTTCTATTTCATCTATACCCCATTCTTGCCACGCTCCTCGATATAACCAAACCCAACAATCTTTCATAAACTTCTTTGGTTTTAGCTCTTTTACCGCGGCAAAAATTGCATCTAAACAAACTTTATGAGTTCCGTGTGGATCTGCTAAATCTCCAGCTGCATATATTTGGTGAGGTTTTATTTTTTCTATTAAATCTTTCGTAATTTGTACATCTGCTACTCCTATAGGATTTTTCTTTATGGCTCCAGTTTCATAAAAAGGAAGATTCATAAAATGTATCTGACTATCTGGAATGCCCACAAAATGACAGGTAGCTCTTGCTTCTCCTTTTCGAATTAAACCTTTAATATACCTAACCTCTTGAGTATCTATTTCACTTGATTTTTTATTTTTTAGAAAGCTTGCTGCTTTTTTATAAATATCAGTTGCTTCAGTATTCTCAATCCCAAATTTTTCATTATAATCAACAACAAAACTCGCAAAACGAAGTGCTTCATCGTCAGCAACAGCAATGTTTCCAGATGTTTGGTAACCTACGTGTACTTCGTGCCCTTGTTCTTGCAAACGTTTAAAAGTACCTCCCATACTAATAATATCATCATCTGGATGTGGGCTAAAAATTAAGATACGTTTTTTTGTTGGTTCTGCTCTTTCAGGTCTTTTACTATCATCTGCATTAGGTTTACCACCTGGCCAACCTGTAATTGTATTTTGTAGTTTATTAAATATTTTTATATTGATGTCATAAGCTGGTCCTGAATCTGCCAACAAATCACTCATACCATTTTCGATATAATCAGCATCTGTTAACATTAAAATTGGCTTTTTTAAATGCAATGCTAAACTTAAAACAGCTTTTCTAATTAGTTTATCAGTCCAAACTATTTTTTCTACCAACCAGGGAGTGTTAATTCTTGTTAGTTTAGAAGCTGCAGCTTGGTCTAAAATAAAAGTAGCATTTCTATGTTCTTGTAAATAAGATGCTGGCACTTGACTGGTTACTTCGTCTTCTACAGAGGCTTTTATAATGTTGGACTTTCTCTCGCCCCAAGCCATTAAAATGACTCTTTTAGCTTCCATTATTTTTTTTACTCCTAAAGTAATGGCTGTTCTTGGTGTGTTATCTAATCCAGAAAAATCGCCACTTGCAGCAACTCTAGTAATGTGATCTAAAGCAACCAATCTTGTTTTTGAATTTTGAAGTGAACCAGATTCATTAAAACCAATATGTCCATTACCACCAATTCCTAAAATCTGTAAATCAATACCGCCTAAAGCTTCAATCTTTGCTTCATATTGATCACAGTAATCTCTAATTGCTGCTTTTGATAAAGTCCCATCAGGAACGTGACAGTTTTCTGGAAGAATGTCTATATGATGAAACAATTGTTCATTCATAAAACGAACATAACTATTTACAGAGTCAGGTTCCATAGGATAGTATTCATCCAAATTAAAAGAAATTACATTTTTAAAACTTAAACCTTCTTCTTTATGTAAACGTACTAATTCTGCATACAATCCTTTTGGGGAAGATCCTGTTGCCAGACCTAAAATACAAGGTTGTTTTTGAGATTGCTTTACCCTGATAAGGCTTGCAATTTCTTGGGCTATGGATTTAGAAGCTAAAGTTGAATCTTGGTAAACTACAGTTCCAATATTTTCGAATCTTTTTTCGAAACCTGTTGCTTTGTCTATGGTACTCTTTAACATAATGTGTTGTTTATTTCTTCTATGAAAGTTAATTTTATTTTTTTGTCCAATCTTTTATTTTATGTCCCCAAATGGCAAAAAAGAGGATAATTGCATAACAAGGTATTAATATCCAATAACTATCTGTAGATGCTGTTGCCATTGCATCTGCTTCTTGAATTCCGTTTGTTATCAATTTGTGTTTATTGGCATCTACAATTCTTCCATATAAAGGAGGAATTATAGCACCACCAGAAATTGCCATAATCAATAATGCTGAACCTGTTTTGGTAAATTTTCCTAATCCATCTAAAGTTAATGGCCAAATTGCTGGCCAAACCAGTGCATTTGCAATACCCAAAGCAGCTACAAACAATACAGAGGTAAAGCCAGTTGTATTTAAAATGCATAAACTAAAAACGATACCTAAAATTGCACTTACAATTAAAGCTGTTTTTTGTTTTAAATATTTAGGAATTAAGAAAACGCCTAAAGCATAAGTGGCTACCATTGCTAATAAGGTATATGTTGTAAAGTATTTTGCTTCTTCTCCTGTAAAACCAAGCGAAATACCGTAGGCGATAATTGTATCTCCTGCAATAACTTCTGCTCCTACATAAACAAATAAAGCCAATACACCCAACCATAAATTTGGAAATTGAAAAATACTTGTTTTTGCAGTTTTTCCTTCTTCTAAAGTTTCTGACTCATCTGCTTCAACATTTGGCAAGGGTGCTTTTCTTATTAAAATACCTAACACAAATAATACAATTGCCATTACTACATAAGGCATAAAAACACTATCAGCCATTGTATCTAAAAGCACATTTTTTTCATCAATACTTGCACCTGCTAATTTTTCTTTAGTTTCATCAATACCTGATAATAATAAAGCTCCAAATATTAAAGAACCTAAAGCACCTGCTGTTTTGTTTGCAATTCCCATAATTGCAATACGTTTTGCGCCACTTTCAATTGGCCCTAAAATGGTTATGTATGGATTTGCAGCCGTTTGCAAAATGGTCATTCCAACTCCTTGAATAAATATTCCAGTTAAGAAGACCCAATAGGTTCTGGCTTCTGCTGCTGGTATAAAAACCAAAGCACCAATTGCCATAATAATTAATCCTAAAGACATTCCTTTCTTATAACCAATTTTATTTAAAATATAAGATGCTGGTAATGCCATTACAACAAATGAAATGTAAGATGCAGATGCTACTAAATAAGATTGTGCATCTGTCAATTCATTTATGGTTTTCATAAATGGAATTAATGCTCCATTTATCCAAGTTACAAAACCGAAAATGAAAAATAAACTGGCAATAATTACAATTGCTGTAGTGTTGTTTTTTTGTTGCATAGCTTATTATTTTAATTTTAGTTGGTTATGGTAAAAGTCAATTGTTTCCCCTAAAGCTTCATCTAAAGAATATTTTGGTTTAAATCCTAATTTTTTAAACTTTGTAACATCTGCTTTTGAATGTTTAATATCACCAGGCCTTTCTTCTAAAAATTTAATTTCTGATGTAGAGTTTGTTAATTTTATAATTCTCTCGGCTAATTCTAAAATAGTAGTACTGTTACCTAAAGCAACATTAAATGTTCCATTTCCTTTTTCTGATGCTAGCATATTTGCTCTTACCACATCTTTTACATAGATAAAATCTCTTGTTTGGAGGCCATCTCCATAAATTGTAATGGGTTCGTTTTTAAGTGCTTTGCTTATAAAAATAGGAACTGCAGCTGCATAGGAAGATTTTGGGTCTTGACGTGGTCCAAAAACATTAAAATATCTTAAAGAAGCAGTTTGAATATTAAATTGATCTAAATACATCTTTAAATAAAACTCGCCATCTAATTTTGTGATTGAATATGGAGTCATAGGTTCTGGAACCATTGTTTCTACTTTGGGAAGTATAGGGTTATCTCCATAGTTAGCAGCAGAAGTAGAGAGTATTACTTTACAACTTTCATTTTGTTTTGCTGCTTCTAAAACGTTAATAGTACCATTTGCATTTATATCTATACATTCTTTAATTTTTAATATAGATTCTGGCACACTTACCAAAGCTGCTAAATGAAAAATACTGTCAGCATCTTTTGCTAAATTCTTTAATAATTCTTCATCTCTTATATCTCCATTTACAAAATTTACATTTAATCCATTCAAATTTTTCTCAAACCCGGTTCTTAAACTATCTAAAATGGTAACTTTATGACCGTTATTAGATAAGTGTTCAGCAATGTGACTCCCTATAAATCCTGCTCCACCTGTAATTAAATATTTTTTCATTTTATATTATTTTCTTAATTTTTCAGAGAAACTCTCTATCAATTTAAATTGATTTTTAGCCCTATCTAAATTATGTTCTGGGTAATTAGTTTTATAATAAATATCATTATTTAAGTAATCCGTTAAAAAACGAATACCCATAATAAAAATCATTGTCTTAGCTGCTAATGGTAGGTATTTTAACTCTATTTCAGATAAAGAGTCTTTAGTTTGTTCTAAGAATCCTTTTTCATAAGCTTTGTAATATTCTAAATTGAATTCTACTTTTGATAAATCTTTTTCATCTTCTGCAGCAGTGTTGCAAATGGTTCTTATAGCATCACCAAAATCATAGTGGATGATTCCTGGCATTACAGTATCTGTATCAATCATACAAATACCTTTATTTTTCTGATTAAAAAGAGAATTGGAGATTTTCGTATCATTATGTGTTACTCTCAAAGGAATTTTACCACCTTCCTTTAAATTTTGTAGAATATGCATTTCATCCTTTAATTCTGATACAGTTTTTGTGTATTTAGCAGCTTTTTGTAATCGATTTTTTGTAGCACTTTGTATTGAAGATGCATATTGAGCATATCTAAAAGACATATCGTGAAAGTTGGGTATTACATCAATTAACTGACTACTATCTAAATCTGAAGTTAAGTTTAAAAACCTCCCTAAAAGTTTTCCTCCTTCATAAGCAATTTCTTTATCTTTTACCAGTTCGTGTGTAACACTATCGTTGATAAAAACCATTACATTCCAATAATTTCCACCTTTTTTAAAATAGTATAAATCTGAGCCTTTTGTTTTTACAAAACTCAATACTTTTTGATTTAATTCTTCTTCTGGAATGTTAATAAACTTACTTTTTAAATGTTTACTGGTTAATACTTTATTATTAACCAAACCAGGAACATCTTTAAAGATATTATGATTTATTCTTTGTAAAATATAGTTTTTATTGCCCTCTGATTTTACTAAGAAAGTATCGTTAATATGCCCAGAGTTTAATTCTGAATGACTGATGTAATTTGATTGATGGTCAAATTCATTAAAAATCTTTTTTAGAGTATTTGTTTCCATATTAATTCCATAAATTTTTTGGATAAACTCCTTTTTCTTTCAGTTTATTAATCTCTATTTGTGCCTTTTCTTTATCATCGCTATACGTAACTCCAAACCATTTAGAGTCTGATTCTAAAACTTTTACAGAAGCTTTATTCCCTTCTATCATCTTATTTACAATAAGTGGTAAATAAAATTCTGCCTTTAGATTTTCTGTGTTTTTTTCTAAAAAGTCTAAAAATAAGGCATCTCCAAATTCAAAACACTTTGGTGTAAACCCCCAAAAGTTCATAGAAACTGTCGTGTTTTCATCTATTGGATGCATTGCTCCATTATCATCTTCACTTTTTAAAACACCATCTATTTTTTCGATTCTAACTCTTTCAGTTACATCTGTTAAATAGCCGTTTTTATCAACGGTACATTCTCCTCTGGAAACATAACCATTATCTGATACTGTGTTTTTTAAAGAGTAAGCTACCATACTAAAATCGTAACTATTCTTATCTGTATTTCTTAATTGAGTTGCAATTGTATCAAAAGCTTGTCTGCTATAAAAATCGTCTGCATTTATAATTGCAAAGTTTTCTTTTACAACACCTTTAGTCATTAATAAAGCGTGACCAGTTCCCCAAGGTTTTACTCTTTCTGGGTTTTGAAACTTTTCTGGAACACTCTCTAATTCTTGAAATACATAATCTACCTCTATTTTATCTTGAAGTTTTTTATTAAAAATTTCCTTGAATTCTCTTTCGAAGCTTTTCCTTATAATAAAGACAACTTTCCCAAATCCAGCTTGAATAGCATCATATAAAGAAAAGTCTATAATCGTATCTCCTTCTGTAGTAAAAGAGTCCATTTGTTTTAATCCGCCATATCTGCTACCCATTCCTGCAGCTAATATCACTAATGTAGGTTTGCCCATTTTATTAATAATTCTTAGTTTATTATAATTAGAATTCTATTATTTCTTTTAGAATTACTTATACAAAACAACTAAGAAAAGTCTAGAATCATAACACCATTTTTGGTATAATAAGGTGTGCATTTTAATAATTTATAAAAAAGGAGCATATATTTTAAACCTAATTTTCTGAATAGGGTAATTGATTAAAGCACATTCTAATTCAACTACGATTAGTTTAAATGTATAATTATTGCAACTTAAAAACACCAAAAGAAGATGGTATATGAAAATTAGGAGTTTCTGTTTCAGGGTCTATCCAAGTAATCCAAGTAGGCTCATACATTCCATTGTGCTGTTTATTATATTTTGCTCTATATATGCCTACCTCTAATCTGTTTTCAATTAATAAATTTAATTCAATTAAAGATATTATACTTATTTTCCCTTCAACACTAAAGTTTTTATTTGTTTTTGATGATTTTAACTGAATATCATTTTTAGGCCAATTCCAATTAAAATCAAAATTCTTATTTGGTTTAGCTTTAAAATCCATTGCACGAGAAGTTGGATCTATTTCTAAACAATAATAAGGGTTCATTTTATTGTTTGACCTAAAAAAAATCTCAACTCTATCAGAATTATTAATACTTGATTTTGAATTATCTGAATTATCTATATAGGGATTTGAATCATCTACAATAAAAGTAAAGAAAAAAAAATCTTCATCCCATAGAGCCTTAAATACTGTTTTATTAAAATCACGATTACTCCAAGGGGATAATAAACCTTCAATTATGTTTGCTTTATTCCATAATAAATTATCAGCTTTACCTGTAATAATAAGCTTTCCTTTTTCAATTTTATTAACCTTATAAATTTTTGACATTATTGGTAAGAATTAAAAATATTATTATTAACCTATTAGTAATTTTGAATAGTACTTTATATCATTTATTGTTAGTTGTAAAAGATAAATTCCTTTTTTTAATTTATTTGACAAATGAACCTGGTGAGGGGACTGAAGTCTATGGATTTTTTTTTCTAATACTGTTTGCCCAAGATAATTGGTTAGTTTTAAATTAATACTTTTATTACTTAAAAACGAAGAGGCTATTATAAAATAATCTTTTACAGGATTTGGATATATTGAAAATTCAAAATCCTTCTCCAAACCATTATAACTTAAAGCAGAGGTAATTTCTATAAAAAAATCTTTAATTGCAGCATTTTCAAGAGTACCATCTGGAGTTGGAATACCACAAGGAATGTTTGGAATAGCATTATCTTCATATGTCCAGGCATCTCCAGTAACAACTCTTATCTTGTGAACACCAAGTTTAGCATTTGTGGGCACTGTAATTTCTATAGAATATGTAGGAGTAGTGCCTACTGAAACTTTTTCTTCACTTAATGGAGTTAATTTTTCATTTGAATCATCAAAATCATTATCACCATTCCAATCAATCCAAACAATAGATCTTGACCACCCATTAGAATTCGTAACTGATAAATTAAATTTTGAAGATCTGTGAGCTATTATTTTCTGATTACTAAACAAATAATTATTAGTACCACTTCCTCCAATAAAATTTATATTAGAAATACCACCAGAAGTAATTACTTTATTTGCATTGTAATTTCCAGTTCCGGAAACATTACAGTATGCATCTAAGATTTCTACATCAAAATCTGTTGTTCCAGATTTTTCATTTGCACCACAAGCTTTTGGTTCTGTCTCAAAAGAATTTTTAACTTGAATTCTCATTCTTTTTATTCCTTGATATACATCTGCAGGAGCAGTAACAGGTATAGTATATGTTAAACTATTATTACACATATTGGATATACCACCGTTAAAAACTTCTTCACCAATATCATCAAAGTCTTCATCATTATTCCAATCTATCCAAACTTTTGTTCTTGCACAGTTTGATGCTGATGAGTTTGTTAAATTCAAAGTAAAATTTGCGCCAGGTAAAACACTTACTTTAGAGTTTATATGACGTTTATAACCCGTATCAGGATATAGATTTGTTGAGTAATTGATATTATCATTTCCATTTTCTGTTGATAAAGAACTTAAAAAATAATCTTCATTTCCATTTCCATTAACTTTACAATAAGAAAAAGTTCCTAAAGAAATTTCTTCTATAGCCTTTTGTCCTTCAATAACGAGTTGTTCTGAATTTGAACCACTATTAATGGTAAATTTAGAAATTATTGTGTTTAATGCCTGTAATATTTCTTTATCATAAGGGTCTGGAGATGCCTCTAATGAACTTTTTAATATTTTTAGCTTCTCAAAATCTTGAATACCTTCTCTAAGCAATTCGAAACGAATACTTGTTACCACTTTAGAGGGTGAGTTATTTGAAGCTCTATAAATCATTGAAAAATCACCAGCTGTATGGGCGCCATCTCTAGCATCAAATGGATCTGTTCTCTGCCAATAATCATAAGCCCATCTTAGGTAACCATTAAATCCTTTATTAGAAGCATACCAAGGCATCCAAGACATTTCTGCTGGACTATTTACTGGAGTTATATAGTTATTAGGTTGTAATTGAGTACAACTAGTATAAAATGTGGAAATTTTATTGCCAGTAATACCTTCATTAGAAGCATCTTCTAAAATACCTGATAGGTCATAAAAATTAGATTTTGAAGCATTAGTTAATCCGTGAGAATAAGCAATACCTAATTTCCAATTTTCATTATTTCCTTTCACAACCGATACAACCCTATCTAATTTATCTTCAGATACCTCATCTAAATACAAGACAGATTTATCAAACCAACCTTTACTATCTAAATGTATTTTAAATTCAGTTAAAAAATGATCCCATCTATCACTATATATTTTTGAATTTAATGGGGCGTTTAAATTAATTTTAGCATTAGTAGACTCATCCCAATAAGGGATTATTTCCTCATTCCAACCAACTGGAGAAAAGCAACTAATTTGTTTAGTAATACCCCAAGACATTAATTTATTTACATACTTATCAAAAACTGTAAAATCATATTCCCAAGTACCATTTACTTTTTTTATCCATTTTATCATAGATGTTGCACCTAAAGCATCTTCTTTGACATATGTTGTAATAGACTTTTGACCACTATCTGCAAGTAATTTATAAAAAGGCTCTAGCAAGTTGAAATGCTCATCAGACCAAGGAGTTATTGTATTAGAAGGATTAGAAGTGTTATAATGATTTAAAATATTAACAGGGAATTGCCATAAATCTAAATGGAAATTCCAATTTACAACATCTGGCAATGTATAATCAACAACTTGAATACTAATGTTAAAAACTAAAGGATTGGTTGCACTATTTATTGTTATAGTACCATTATATTCTCCTGCTGTAGTATTCTTGGGCACATCTAGAGTCACCCATATTTTTAGTGGATCTGCAGATGTGAATGAATTTATTTCTTCTTCTGTAAGTGCATCAATAATTTCTACGTACGTTGGGTGTGTGGGATAAGCCGAACAAGTTCTTGACTCTGGATCACCTTTAACATATTTACCAAAGCGTAATTTTATATTTGAACTTTCAATTCTATTACTACCATTTAGGAAATCACTTATACTGTATGACAACCCATTAATATCAGAATCATTACTCCATAAAACTATTTGTGTATGAATACGCTCTCCTTTCCAAGCTACTGTATTCCAATTTTGAGTTTGAATACCTGTAAAATTTTCACTCTTTTCATAACGTTTGAATTTAGATTCAAATGATCCTTGAAGATTTTGTGAATGTAATTTATATCCAAATAAAAATAATACAATTATTAAAATGTTAAATATTTTTGTATTTATTAAATTCATTATTCTTGTATTTTAATAGTATTATTTCCTAATAGTAAACTATTATCCCCTAATAAAAGATTCTTGTACAAATGCATATCTTGAACTTTTTTAAACCTACCATCTTGATTTTTTGTTGCCAAATTAATTGCTAATTTAAGATCATCATCACTTAGTCCTCTTTTTTCTTTTATTAACGAAAACAACTCATAATCTTCTATACCTTCTTTTAATAATTCCCACCTAATACTAGATATTGGCCCATTTTCTCCAGGATAAACGTAATAATCATCTCCTTGATTATGAATAAATACAGGTTTTTTGAATGGGTTACTTGTCCAATTGTTATAAGCCCATCTTAAATAACCATCTGTTTTATACTTTAAAGCTAACCAAGGAATCATTTGAGATTCTATAGCAGGAGAATATGTAAGTGTATTAGGATGACTAGGTTCTGCACATAGATAAAAAGTAGTAGTTTTATTTTCTTTATTTCTTTTTGATATTGTTGGAATAACTGGTACAACAGCTTTTTTCTCTAATTCTTGTCCAGGAAAAAACATATAGGATATTGATAAATTTTGAGCGTATTTAGTAGTTTCTGGGTGACCTGCAACTATAATTCTATCTAAAAATTCAGGAGAAGAATCTCTTATGATTTCATATAAAAGTTCTAAAACTTCTTGAGGTTTTTCGTCAAAACCTAAGTATGTTCTATTAAACCACCCTTTTTTTATTAAGTGTTTTTTAAATTCTTTTAAAAATATAGTCCAAGTTTTCTTATATTCTTCATTATTAACACTTAGTTCTTTTATCTTATTTGTACTTGTTTTTTCATCAAAATAATGAATTTTTTGACCTGTGTGAAAAGGAGTTAAAGAATATGCATTGATAGATTCATTAATTCCTAGTCTAGTTGCTAATTTTATATATTTATCAAAAATAGAGAAATCAAAAACCCAATTATCTTCTTTATTTTTTCTCCATTCCACCATACTTTTATACCCGAAATTAGATTGAGATATTGTCGTTTTATTTATCCAAGGTTTATGCCAAGGTTCGTGTGTAATAGTAGTTGTTATATTTTTTCCACCTCTTGATGCATAGTCTTTTAAATATACTTCTAACATAGTCCAATGTTCATCAGACCAATCTTTATAACCATAATAACTAGCTATAGAACTTGGGTTTATCCATAAATCTAAATGAAACTTATAGTCCCTATAATCTGGTATAGACGAATCATTTACAGATATACTTATTTTGTATTCTTTGTTTATCAATCTTTTTGATTTTAATTTTAAAATACCCTCATAAATACCAGATTTTTGATTTTTAGGTATCTTGAAAGTAAACCAAATAGGTTGAGCTCTATAACCAGGTACATCAACTTTAGAATACTCCACTAAAGGGTCTCCTATAACATTTGGCGACATTGTACCAGATACTCCTTCACCTGCTATATCTTCTATTTTTGGGGACCACACATATTCACTTCTAGCCCTTTCAACTGATAAGTATTTAACAAATCTTGATTGAATAAATTTATTATCTAATACTTCGCCATTCTTATTTTTAAAGTTTGAAAAAGACACATTCAAATCTTCTATATACTCATTTGATGCTATCGCAATTTGTGCAGAAACCTGCTCGTTTCTTACTGCTTTTAATTCTAAAATTGAACTTTTTTCTATTTCTTTGATAATAAAATCCTCTAAAGCTGGGTTGTTATTTACTTCTATTTTAGATATTTTTCTTGGAAATCTCGGTACTTTTATAAGAGAAGAAGTTTGAAATTCACCAGTAGGGATCCAAATATTTAGTCCTTTTTTTGGTAAAGATTCTTCTACATTCATCTTTAACCATTCAGGTATTTTGTCTATATCGTCCAACACAATACCTTTAACTTTAACATTAGATTGAGTTTGGTACTCTTTACAACTATTTGTTAAAACTAAAAAAGCTAAAAGTAAACCTGTTTTAAATATTTGTTTCATAACTAAAATTATTAAAGTCATAAAATTAAAACTATACTTATACTCTTAAGGTGTGTGTAAGTGTATTAAACAGGTTGTATTTTAAGATTATTATGCTATATGTAGATAAATCAAACTAAATAAAATATTTCCATATTTTTTTTAAAAAAACTATCCGCTAAGTTTCTGTTTTAGTAAATTCATATCTTCACTGACTTTTTTATCAAGAATTTTAGCATAATGTTGAGTAGTTTTTAAAGACTTATGCCCAAGCATTTTACTTACAGATTCTATTGGAACACCATTAGTTAATGTTATTGTAGTTGCAAAAGTATGACGTGCTAAATGAAAAGTCAGGTTTTTATTTATTTCGCATATATCAGCAATTTCTTTCAAATATGCATTCATTTTTTGATTACTTAAAATTGGTAATAACTTATCTGAATTTAAAACATCAGAATCCCCTTCATATTTTTTTAAAATAAGTTCTGCAGAAGGCAATAATGGAATATTACTTTTGGTTTTAGTCTTTTTTCTTGTTGTTTTTATCCAACGACCACCATCGATACCAATCACGATATTATCTTTATTTAAGGCTTTTACATCTGCATAAGCTAAACCAGTAAAGCAGCTAAACACAAAAATATCTTTCACTAAATTTAAACGATGTATAGAAAATTCTTTTTCAATTAATCTTTGTATTTCTTCTTCATCCAAAAATTCTCTTTCTACTGTCTTTAAAATTCCTTTCCAGTTAAAAAATGGATCCTTAACTATCCAATCATTGGCGTATGCAATTCTAACAATTTTCTTAAAATTAGTGATGTATTTTATTGTTGTATTGTGTGCACAATTTTTTTCTGTTTTCAAATAATATTCAAACCCTGTAATAAATTTATGGTCGATTTCAGTTACTGGTATATCCTCTATTTTATATTCGTGATTAATATAATTTTTTAAATGTTTTCTTGCAGTTTTATATCTTTCTGAAGTGCCTAAAGCGTAATCTTTACCAACTAGCTTTTTCATTTGAATATTATGATTTTCAAAAATTTCCAAAGTCATTTTTCGAATCTCGTTTTTACCTTGGTAAATGTTTCTAATATTAATAGCAGTAATTAATTTATTTTCTTCTATTAATCTTTGGTGTATTTTATAAATTCGATTAGCAATACTATCAATATATTTATTAAGTTGTTGAGCCTCTCCAGAAGAACCTTTCATCTTACTAGCAGAGGAACTCCACTTTTGAACATCAACCTTTCTCGAAATACTTAATTCGGCTCTTTTACCATTTACAGTAATCCTTAAATAAATATTAGCTTTTCCATTTTTGTCTGCTTTACTACGTTTGATGTAGAAAATGAATGAGAATAAATATTGCATAGGTGTCAGTTAACTATTATAGCATAAATATACGGAAATTAAATTAAAATAAATCATAACTGATTAAATATCAGTATATTTAGTTCAATTCGGTGTCAGTTATAAATTTAAAAAATAGACTCCTAACTAGCATCTTACACAACAATTTTTAATGATTTTAGTTGATGGATAATAAGCATAAAAAACCCTATAAACATAGTGTTTATAGGGTTTTGGTGTTATTTAGCATTTCTCTTGCAGAGAGGAAGGGATTCGAACCCTCGATACGTTGCCGTATACACGCTTTCCAAGCGTGCGCCTTCGACCACTCGGCCACCTCTCTAGAATTTTAGAAGTCCAAATAAAGAAAAAATAGTTTGATTGCTAAAATTTTTAAGGCCTAATTTTAGGATATTTCGCCACGCAAGTCTGTTTCAAAAACGGTTTTGAACATATTTTCTGGAATCTTGAGTCCTAACATATACATTAATTTTGTGATAGCGGACTCAGTTGTTATATCGTTCCCAGAAATAACACCTAACTTTTCAAGTAGTTTCCCGGTTTGATATTGATTCATTTGAACACTCCCACCAGCACATTGGGTTACATTAATTATATAGAGACCTTTAGATAACGCCTTTTCGATTGCTTGTAAAAACCAATCCTCTGTTGTGGCATTACCACTTCCATACGTTTCAATGACAACAGCTTTTAGGGTTGGAATCTCTAAAACAGATTCTAATACATGCGCTGTCATTCCAGGAAACAGCTTTATTAGCGCCACGTTGGTATCTAATTTTTTATGAACCATTAAAGGAGCTTGAGAGTAATTTTTTAGTAATAATTCATGATTGACCTTTAGATGAACTCCCGAACTCAATAGAAAGGGTAAGTTTAATGATGCAAAGGCCTGAAAATGCTCCGCATTAATTTTAGTCGTTCGGTTCCCTCTATATAATTTATATTCAAAATACAAACCAACTTCTTTGATAACGGCCGTGTTATTGTTTTGTAATGCGGCGATTTGAATAGAGGTGATTAAATTTTCTTTAGCATCTGTTCTTAAATCTCCTATGGGTAGTTGTGAACCTGTGAAAATTACTGGTTTGGAAAGGTGTTCTAACATAAAGCTAAGCGCCGATGCAGAGTAACTCATGGTGTCACTCCCGTGGAGTACCACAAATCCATCGAATTTTGCATAGTTTTCTTCTATTATAGTTGCTATCGCCACCCAGTGTGATGGATTGATATTAGAAGAATCTATGGGTGTTTCAAAAGAGACGGTATCAATATTACAATCTAAGAGATTCAATTCTGGAATTTTATCTAGTAGTGACGTAAAATCAAATGCATGCAGTGTCGCCGTTATTGGGTCTTTGATCATCCCAATGGTTCCACCCGTATATATTAATAAAATTTGTTGGGTCATTTAATCATCGTTTAAATACATCTTTTGAATTCTGGGTCGTAATCGCTGCAACTTCTTCTTTTGACATTCGATGAATCGTTGACAACTTATCCAATACATTTACTATAAAACTACTTTCGTTTCGTTTCCCTCGGTTTGGCGCTGGCGATAAGTAAGGAGAATCTGTTTCTATAACAATATGCTTTAAGTCAATCCGTTTCAAAAATTTATCGATTCTTCCATTTTGGAAAGTCACAACCCCGCCTATTCCTAGTTTCATATTGTATGAAATTGCTTGCTGCGCTTGTTCAAAAGTCCCTGTGAAACAATGAAAAATACCATGTAAATCAGCTCCCTTTTCTTCTTCTAAAATTTCAAAAACCTGATCAAATGCCCCTCGACAATGAATGACAATGGGTAGCTTATACTGCTTTGCCAATTGAATTTGTTGCCTAAATACTTCTTGTTGTGGTTTTACCAGGCGCTGATCCCAGTAAAGATCCATACCGATTTCGCCAATCGCTACGAATTTTCGAGATTTCAATTGCTGCTTAACATGGTTCAACTCTTCTAAGTAATCTTCTTTAACATGTGTTGGATGGAGTCCCATCATTAAAAACATGTTTTCAGGATAACTTTTTTCTAACGCATACATTGATTCTGTATAAGTAGAATCGATTGCAGGGATAAAAAATCGAGTCACTCCAGCGGCTAATGCGCGCTCGATGACTTCTGTTCTGTCCTCGTCAAATACTTCAATATAGAGGTGGGTGTGGGTGTCTGTGATTATCATAATGTAAAAGTAAGTTTTTGAATAGTATATTTGTTAAAAATAATTTGATTTGAAAACAACAACTTACTCATTATCTGAATATTTAACTAATAAATCCTATTACAAAATAAAAATGCACTCTATTGCTTCAAATCACTTTAAAATTATTGTAAAGATTAATGGAACCAAAGGAATATTCATATTAGATACTGGAGCTTCTACTTCTTTCGTAGATAAGAAACTTGAAGAAAAATTTAAATTAAATACGGAAACTTCAATTATAAAGGCGAGAGGCGCTGGGCCAGATAAAATCGATACGCTTGTCTCAAAAAACAATCGCATTCGTATTGGAGGCTGGATAACGAACCGTTTCCCAGTAGCCCTAATAGATCTAAGTTATGTGAATGATGCGTTTGATTCAATTGACGCTTCTCCAGTTGATGGAATTTTGGGAGCCGATATTCTTAAAAAAGGATCTGCGGTGATCGATTACGAAAAACGATATTTATATCTTAAATAGAGGTCATAAAAAATCCCGCCGAGGCGGGATTTAAATTCTATAATAACTAAATGTTAGTCTTGTACTTGAAACGTAATCGGTAATGAGTAAGGGACAATCACCGCTTTTCCACGCTGACGTCCTGGTTTCATTTTTGGTAACAAATTAATCACACGTGCCGCTTCTTTTTCTAAACGAGGGTGTGGTGCTCTTGAACGAACTCCAGTAACATCTCCATTTTTATTGATTTTAAAGATCACACTGATACGTTGTTTCCCTGATAATCCTAAATCACCTGCTAAATCTGTATTGAATTTTCGTTGTACAAATTTTGCGATTTTAGCGGACATACATTTACGCTTTTCAGTATTGGATCCTTTTTCACAGCCTGGATATTCAGGAACATTTTCGATGACAGTAATCGGCACTTCAATGTCTTCAGGGATTTCGACTAACTCGATGTCTTCAATCTCAATTTCTTCTTCTTGACTTGTGTCTGTAGGAGCCACCAATGTTTCTTCAATCTTATCATCATCTTCAAAAACTTCAAAATCTTTTGCGGGCTTAGGCGGTGGGGGTGGCGGCATTATCTGAACAATTAAAGGAGTTTCTTCTATCAAATCTGCCTCTAAGTCTAATTTTCCAATATCAATTAAAGAGGTGTCATACGATTTATAATTGATCGTATTGTATGTTAGAAACATCATTAATGCCAATCCTATTGCAAAATAAATGGACCCATTTCTACTAACGTCTACTTTTGAGTTTTTCTTGGTCGAAGACCGTTTAGATTGTTGTGCTGAAGATTTCATAGTGTCATATTTAAGATTAAACTATCTTGAATAGGACAAAAAGCATACCAAAAAAATCCCGCCGAGGCGGGATTTAAATTCTATAATAACTAAATGTTAGTCTTGTACTTGAAACGTAATCGGTAATGAGTAAGGGACAATCACCGCTTTTCCACGCTGACGTCCTGGTTTCATTTTTGGTAACAAATTAATCACACGTGCCGCTTCTTTTTCTAAACGAGGGTGTGGTGCTCTTGAACGAACTCCAGTAACATCTCCATTTTTATTGATTTTAAAGATCACACTGATACGTTGTTTCCCTGATAATCCTAAATCACCTGCTAAATCTGTATTGAATTTTCGTTGTACAAATTTTGCGATTTTAGCGGACATACATTTACGCTTTTCAGTATTGGATCCTTTTTCACAGCCTGGATATTCAGGAACATTTTCGATGACAGAAAACGGCACCTCAACGTCTTCATAGACTTCTTCAATCTCGATATCTTCAATCTCAATTTCTTCTTCTTGATCTGTTTCAGTAGACTCTATAACTGTTTCTTCAATCTCTTCCTCATCCTCCACGATTTCAATAACCTCTGGCGCTGCTGGTGGCGGTGGCGGTGGTGGTGGTGGCTTGATTTGATCTATTAAAGGGATTTCTTCATCTAGATCTGCATCTAAGTCTAATTTTCCAATATCAATTAAAGACTTATCATAAGTTTTATAATTAATTGTATTGTATGTTAGAAACATCATTAGTGCCAATCCAACTGCAAAATAGATGGATGCATTTCTGCTAACGTCTGATTCTGGGTTTTTCTTTGATTCCATATTAAATCTGTTTTATTTCCGAGGGTTAAATTAATTAAAAAATAAACAACTATGCAAAGGTTTCTGCATTTTTAATTATATCTTTTTTTTAAACGTATACCTATCGCCATTAAAAGCACTCCAAGTGTATTGGCCAACAGATCAAAAAACTCTGTTGTTCTGTAAGATGATAATTTACTTTGTAAGATTTCAATCAATCCACCAAAAACAATAGAAAACACAATTGCGAAGATTAAACTTGACTTTATTTTTAAAGCCTCAAAACAAAGATACCACAGTAAGCAAAAAAGAGCATAGGCAATACAATGAAATATTTTATCATCAAAACCGGTCTTGAGTTCTGGTAGTTCTCGAAGGTTCATAAAACTCAAAGCGATAATCGCTAAGGTATATACAATGGTAATTGTGTATATGAGTCTGTTTTTAAGCACCGATCAATTCTTTATAATCTTCCGCACTAAGAAGCGTTTCTAAATCCGACTGATTCGCAACCTTTAATTTAATCATCCAACCATCGCCGTAAGGGTCTTCGTTTACTTTTTCGGGCTCATCTTCTAAGGAATCATTAAACTCAATAATTTTTCCTGCCACTGGCAAAAACAAATCTGAGACCGTTTTAACGGCTTCTACCGTTCCAAAAACAGCATCCGCTTCCAATGCCTCATCAAGCGTCTCTACTTCTACGTATACAATGTCGCCGAGTTCGCCTTGTGCAAAATCAGTAATGCCAACAGTGAGGATGTCGCCGTCGATTTTGACCCATTCGTGATCTTTTGTGTATTTTAGTTCGGATGGAATATTCATAAGTATAAAATAGTTAGTGTGATTGTGTTTTAATTTCCAAAATTGTAACGAAGTGTGAATCCTGATCTAATCGTTGTTTGCGGGAAAGCTGTTGAAATTGCATATTCCGAGAACGCATAATCAAAATAGAAAATAGCCGTTAGATTTTTACTAAACGCATAATCGGCTGCATATCTTAAACTCCAAATGGTTTGGCCTGCACTCACTTGATTATTATCTAAATCGAGATAACGAATAATTGTTTTATTGTTTCGAACCGAAACATCGGCCTTCATATTCAAATCACTTTTTACTGTCTTTTTTTTCCCTGCTAATTTTGTTTTGAATTTAAGATCTTTAATTCGATACCCAAGTCCAAAAATATATTCGTAACCCTGAATTTCCGTCAGCAAATTATTATCAAAACTTAAGGATAAACTACGGTCTTTCTTGATTTCTGTCGAAACTTTGACAGAGCTCTTCATTTCAAAATCAATCTTAACTAAGGGACTAAATTGCTCTACTAAGTTTACATTACTAAATAAAGTTTGAGCTTTGAAGTTTTTCGACAAATCTTTCGTGTCTGGGTCTTGGGATGCATAGTCCAAATTGGAATCTGCAGCTTTATAATCTAAATTTGTTCGGAATTGATTAATGGTATAAGACGCGTTATAGCCGTGGGTGATAGAAAAACGTTTGAACCTTTTCTTGAACCACTTCATTTTCATAAAGCCGGTGTATTTCAACGTCCAATTCGGAATTGGAATGTCTCTAAAAGCATCCAGGCTTATTTTATTGGATTTTTTACCTGAGTAAGCTGCTAAAAACGCAGGCAATAAAACGGCTTGACTGTTTTTTCCAAAGCCTTCGGGATAGCCTTCTGCATCGGTCGTAATCGGGTTGGCGCCATAAAAGTCCTGAGCGAGACGATTGGCGATCACCAAACGATTGCTTTTGAACGCCTCAAAAGGCACTGAATTCGTTTCATCACTTTGACTAAAAGCGGTCTTGATGAGCGAGGTTGAGATATTGAAATTTCCAAACGAATTTTGAAATAATGAAGTATAATCTATCAGACCATCTCCATTAGTGTCCTTCGCTGCATGAAAATTTTCGTTTAAACTGCTCGCATAGGTTTTGCCACCTGTTAAATCTATTTTTAAATCTTTGATGGGCTCCATATTTATCACATAATCTAAGTTTTGATTATGAGTCTCTGAATATTGTTGATTAAAATCCTCATAAGTGGTTAACCAGCCGTTCTGAGCAGATATCCTACGAATGTCACGTTGACTTCCAAAGGTGAAACCAGCCGTTGGCTTAAGGGTTCCTAAGAATCCAGGCGTTGGAATGTAGCCTGGTAAAAACGTACTATTACTTTCCGAATAGTTGACCTGCATCCGTTTCACGCTTGTGAGGAGTCCAAGCCCCACATTTTTTAAATTAAATTTTTTGGATTTTTTGGACGCCTTTCTATTATTAGATTTCTTTTTTAAACCCAAATAACGATATAGTTTTCGCATATCCATTTGCGTATTCAGGTTGTGCTCGCTGGCGTTAGAAATAGAATTTCCAAGGTCATAGATTGCCCCACCTATCTCAATCTCTCCAAATAAATCAGAGCCTTTATTCCATTGAAAATCTCCCGAATAGGTATAGTTGGAAGTTAAGAAATTCAGTGTCGGTATTTTTTTAAATGGCAACTCATAATTAATGCCTAATTGTTGGGTATGCCTATTGGGGTCTCCAAAATCAAAAAACCGATCCCACACGCCTAAACTTGGGTCTTGATCGCCTTTTAAATTATCGTCCACAAAATAATTTCTAACAATGTTGTTATTGGCAGCTGTAAAGTTAACCTTCAGCGCATCTGTGACACTGTAATTAACGGTGTACTGGAAATCGAACGTGTAATTTCTTCGAATCAGTTCATCGACGGTTAAATTACTAGCTCCTAAATCTGCATCTCTAAATTTCTGACTGTTAAATTGTCTATTAAAATCAGAGTTTACCGATACGTTGGTTGGTAATAAATTGAAATTAAAATCTTTTAAAAGTTGCCAATATTTTCCGGTAAATAAAGAATCGTTTTTCTTGAATGGCTCAATTTTTAACGGACTAAAGCTATAACTGTAATTGCCCCCGACGCGTACATTTTGATCCAGCGCATTTTCGATTTCAAAATCACGATGTTTCATCTCGTTGAATGAATAATTTAAAGTCAAATTTTCAACGTCATAAACTCTTGGTTTTGCATCGCCTGTTTTGTTTTTTCGGACGCCAATAAAGTTAATACTTTTACGTTTTGTATAATCTTCCGATTGGTTTTCGATTCGATCACGTTCTTCGGAACTTGTGGCCGCATCTAAACGCGACTGAAGCTTTAAATCTTTATATTGTTGATCATACTCTGGAGTGATTAATGTTTCACTTTGCCCATAATTGAAAGGGATTTCTAAGCCCCACTTTTTTGGTAGTAACTGACCCACGTTTATGTTGGTTACAACATCGTATTGTTTCAAATCTTCACGACTCCGTTCATTTGGTCCTTGTTCCAAAGTTCCAAAACCAGTCGTAGTTCGTTTGGCATTGGCGTTGATGTTCATGAAGTCCGCAATGTTTGTATCCATGCTCATAACGGCTGCCCAACCGCCTTCGTTGTCCATATCGGCCAATCGCAGTTCATTAAACCAAACTTCGGCACATTGGTTTGTTGGACCAATATTTTTAATCCCAAGCATTAGGGTTCTAATATCTCCAAAGTTTGGATTTCCCTTCACCGCAATTCGCTGCTCAAAAGGTGCCTCATCAGAACTCATCGAAAACGAATCAAACTCACCTACTGGCGTTTCTTGTAATTCGCCATCAATGACATTGTAAAAAACAGGGTTTTCATTCCCTAATGTTCCTAAACTGATTCCCAATGCTTTTATCTGTTCGAGAAATTCAAGGGGGATGTTAATCTCATTGTATTCTGGCCAAACCTCGTTTTCTGAAGCGCCTGTGGCTACAGTCGACTTCCGTAAAGGGATTTCTAATTGATAATAATTTTGGGTAAAATCATTCCCCATTCTTATAAATGCGACGAGGTTTCCTTCGTCAAAACCACGGGACTCTCCATCTTCAGCATGTATAAACATTTTTAGTTTCTTATACTGACGCATGTCCACATTAATGTTTTTGAAAACTGCCCTGGAATCTTGTTTTTCCAATTCACAGACATCGACCACCAACGACTGCTCATTTTGATTTATAATGGTGTTATTATTATTCAATTGTTCACGTACAACGCCTGGAGGAGACACATAGCTGCCGTCATTTTCTTGAATGCCTATAATCCCAACACTAAAATCAGTGGGGTCAGATTGGGTGGCTTCATCAGATTCTTCGTCTAACGATAATTGATAACGCCTCCAGTCACTTCGAACCAAATCTAAGGTTCCAAATCGAAATACCGTTTGTTCTGTAAACTCTTTTAAATACATACGTGCAAAACGAATCGACCTAAAATCAGAAATACCTCCAATTTCATTGGTAAATTCTGAAATTGGAATTCGATATTGATACCAATAGACACCTTGTCTGAGTGAAGATCCATTTGGCAATATGATGTTTGAATCAGCTTCTTTTTTATCAACTATATAAGAGTTACTAGGGTTGTTTAATTCGGATGGGCTAATCTCTATTTCATATTCATAATAACTGTCTATGGTATTCATCGTATTGTCCCTGTTGATGTCTTCTACATCTGGGAGGGTTGTAGATCCTCGATTGGTATCTGAAATCTTATCTGGAGAATTTCCTTCGAGTCCATTGTATCTTTTGTAACGCTCAAAAATATCTCCTTCGGCGTTTAAATAATAATTATAGTTGTCATTGGCGGGATCATCAAGAGGTCTAAATGCTGAAAATTGTTCATCTCTAGTGGCTTCTTGAGAATCATCATAGCCATCGAGCCCAACATCCTGATTGTTTCTCGCCTCGCCTTCGGATGAAAACGCATAAATTAGAGATTGATTTTGAGGGGTGACAGCTCCCCAAGAAGTAGGTGGAAAAAGATTAATATCTCCGTCTTCTGGAAGTCCGTTTTCGTACTGTTTTCTTCCATCTTTAATCACATCTTCAGAAATGTTTCCTAAATTAAAGACTAGTTTTCCTCCAGCACTAGAAGGGTTGTCCAAAAAGGGATCCATGATCCAAAACTCAATATACTCTACATTGGATTGCTCAAAATCTGTAGAGGTGAGTTGTCTGGTGATTCCTGCCCAACTGTTTTGTGGGGTTTCTAAAATACCATCAACTGCATCGGATTGGTAATTATATGGACCTCTTTCGGTGGGGTTGTAAACTAAATCGAGTGTATTAATCACCGAATATTGACCGGTTACTAAATTTTGTTGAGGAAATAATTCATCAATAAAAACACGGCGGG
>Ga0209119_1000661_pt1 | contig 35064 bp, 34 predicted proteins | sample COG_03_FD_184747 | JGI IMG/M metagenome (GOLD analysis project Ga0209119, IMG submission 184747) | Pelagic Microbial community sample from North Sea - COGITO 998_met_03 (SPAdes) (version 2) | ecosystem: Environmental > Aquatic > Marine > Neritic zone/Coastal water | place: Helgoland, sampling...
AATTGCATAATATCCAAGAAGGTATAGACCAATACCAACAAAAATTGTGATGACTCCGTTTCTACGATAATCTATTGGCTCCTTTTTTCTTTCATCAAAAATACTTAGTAATTCATCTAATTTTGAAGAGTCATCTAAATGTTTTGAAATTTCTATTATAGTTTTATTTTTGTCTTTACCTTCTTTGTATTGCCAGTAAAATACGGATACAGGTATTATTACTCCAATTAGCATTCCAAAAAGCGGTATAATATTTTCCATAATTTTATATATTTTATTAATGTAACGCAAACGTAACATTAATTATTGTGATACGCAAACGTTACATTTAATAATTTGGTAAATTTTTAAGAATCAGTAATTCTATCTGATTTAGAGTATCGTTAAAATCTCTTGGTGTAAAACTTAATTTTAACTTTTCATAATAAGAGTCATTATGTGATGAGTGTCAATTAAGTCTTTTGGAGTTAGACTAATGTTCGATATTTCGATAGAGTTATCTACAAAGAAACTCCTTGAGAAATCAAGGAGTTTTTATTTTGGGGTCAAGTGATGCTGGCATCGTCTTGAGAACAAAATAAAAAATCAGATTGCAGAGCAATCGGAGTTTCTTTGGGCTGTTCTCCTCTTTGGCCCATTGCGAAACAACGTGGAGAAATGAATCCAATTCCCGCTACTAAAACAATAAAACGGTTATACTTTTATAAAGTGTAACTGTTTCTCATTTTAAAATAGTTTTTGAATTTATTTAAATTTTCTTTATTTTGTAATCAAAAGAACAACGTTTTTTGATTGTAATAAATAATTAATTTATTATAACTTTTGATCTAATTAATTATTAAAATAACTAAAAATGAAAAAAGTAATTGTATTCTTAATATTTATAATCTCAAGCAATCTCTGTACTCAAGAGATGAAATCTTTTATATCTCTTGATGGAACTCAAATTTTCTATGAGGATATAGGTAAAGGCGAAACAATTGTATTGCTTTCTGGCGGCCCTGGTTTAAATTCAAATTATTTAAAAGACCTGTATACAGTGTTACAAAATAAATATAGGTGTATTATCTTGCATCAAAGAGGTACTGGGAATTCATTACTTAAAGAGGTGAATAAAGAGACTGTAAATGTCTCAAGATATATTGAAGATATAAACGGACTGTATGATGAATTAGGAGGGAAGAAGTTAACACTTGTAGGTCATTCATGGGGAGGTATGTTGAGCTTTTCATACGCAGCAAATCAACCAGAAAAAATAAAAAAAATAATTTTGCTTAATACTGGAGGAATAACTGATAAATTTTTTACTTGGTTTGGGAGTAATTTGAGCATGAGATTATACCCTGAAGATTTAGCCCTTAGAAAAGTTCAAATAGAAAATAAAAGGTCTTCATTAACTGCTATTTGGCCAGGTTATTTTTATAGCAGAGAAATTGCATTAAAAACGAGACCTGCTCTAGATTATAAATTTAACAATCAACTCGGAATTAATCCTTTGGCCTCAGGTGACTGGGCTAAAAGAAGTGAAGACAGAGTACAAAAATTAAAATCTTTTGAAGCACCTGTATTTTTAATTGCAGGAAGACAAGATCCAGTAGGGGAGTCAGTTGTATATGAGGTTAAAGATATTTTACCACAAACAAATTATTTTTTTATAGAAGAATGTGGCCACTTCCCTTGGATAGAGGGAGATAAACAATCTAAATTATTTTATAAACTTTTTGACAAAAGCATGAGTTTAATTCCATAGCAGGTTGTTCTTAAAAGCCAATTAATTTATGAGGTGTGTTAATTATTTATAATCATTTTTTGATATTAGATTGATTACTTTGATTGTATTCAGAAAATTTAATAAAGAAAACTCAAAGTTCGATATTTCAAAAGAGAACGCTACTAAAACAATAAAACGGTTATACTATTATAAAGTGTAGCCGTTTTTTATTTGACAGTATTTCTATTTAACTTTGTAATAAATAAAACAATATGGTGATAAATAAAAAGCGATTGACTTTCATTTTTTCTATCTTTCTTCTATTTTCATGCAGCAAGAGTAAAGATATTAGCCAAACTGATCTTTTTCCAGAAAATGGAGTTCTCCCCTCTAGTATTAATCACAATGGTTCGTCAAGAAATTATGCACTATATATACCGCCAGGATATAATGGCAAGGATGCATTACCTGTTGTGTTTAATTTTCATGGTTCAAACGATAACGCCCTAGATCATTTATTTAATACATCCGATATGCGATCAGTAGCAAGTCTTGAGCAAAACCCATTCTTCTTGGTTTATCCTGAAGCAGGGATTTGTGACGGAAAAACTACTTGGAATCCGTCTGCACAAGGTGGGTCAAATTGTCTTGACGATCTAGATTTCATAGAGACTCTGATTGATAGTTTATCATCAAACTTTAAAATAGACGAATCAAAAATTTATGCATGCGGTTATTCAGAGGGAGGAGCAATGGCTCTAAGTCTTGGTGTTTCTAAAAGTAATCGATTTGCTGCAGTAGGCTCTGTATCTGGGACTATGTTGAACTTTAACACCCCTCTAAATCCTATGCCAACTATTATAGTGCATGGTACTGATGATGGTGTCTTCCCTTACCCAGGAGATACAGTCAATAATTCAATTCAATTACAACTTGATTTTTGGGTACATTTTAATAACACGGAGACAGTTCCCCTTTTATCAAGTGAGACTAATAATTTTAATGGAATCACTACTGAGCACTACCGATATTTACAAGGCGACAATAACGTAGCTGTAGAACATTATAAAATCATTGGTGGTTTACATAAGTGGAGATTGGATCAAGCTATTTTTCCCGCTGGAAGCAGTGCAGACGACGATACAGGTCTTTTACTTTGGAACTTTTTCGAAAATTATAGTAAGTAAATAAGAAGACATGATACTTATAAACCCACGAGGAAACTAGGGAGACTCTTTTTTTTTGCAGTAAACTCAATTATACAAAGGGTTTAAGAGTGTATTGGTTGAGTGTTAAATAGTTGAAACTCTATGTATTTGGGAATAGTTGAATTTGCAATTAAAAACAAAAGAAAATAAACAAAAAAAGCTCTAAACCATAGGTATATATTCCTCCTTTAATTCAGGGAGTTCTGAACCAAGTAAGTAGGTTGTGTGTTTTTCTTATATTTGAAAAAAACTAATTATGAAGATTAAACTTTTTTCAACAATAGTATTGTTTACTTGTATTTTATTGATCCCTTTTTCAGCCTTTTCACAATCAAAAGAAGAAGAAAAAATACCTAATTATTTAAAGAAAGTATTTGGAGAAAATACAAATAGTAATGAAAAGAAAGAAATTATAAATGTTATTGATAGATTTATGATTGCTGTCAATACAAAGGACAAAGAAATATTTAATCAAATTCTTTTCAAAGGGATAAATAGAATTGTGACAAATATTGATAAAGACAATTCGGTTACAACCACTGTAATTGATAACGATTTATCAATAAAAATGAGGATGAATCCAAAAAATAAAGATAAATTTAGAGAACGTTATTGGGATGCGAAAATTATAACAGATGGAAACATAGCTTCTGTTTGGGCACCATATGATTTTTATTTAAACGGATCATTTTCTCATTGTGGTGTTGACCTTTTTTATTTAGTAAAAAATAACAACATTTGGAAGATTGCTCATTTTGGATACACAAGAAATAAAAACTGTAAATAATTAAGAGAAAACTTATATTATATGTTGTTACATTTTAAAATCTGTAGGTGTAATTGTTGGTTCTTACCTTACATTGGCTATTGTAGCCTTTGCTTCTCTCATTTAAATGTAATTTAACCATAGACAACTCTTCCTCCTTCAATTCAGGGAGTTTTAAACCTCTTAAATAGTTGAAACTTACATTTATAGATTGACAATTCTTTACTAGAATATTTTTAATTGTATATTACAATTAAAAATAAACTTAGTTACAAAAAACTACTAATATGAAATTACGGAACCCTATGAAAAATAAATGGGGGCAATGGAAAGACGATGCAACCATTAAAGAAAAACTTTTTTGGTCGTTTATATTTGCATCTATTGGAAGTGCTTTAGGACCAATAATCATAAAAATAATTACAAATTAAATATATGCAATACTTTGGAGAAAATGGAGGTATAGGTTCAGGTGGAGGTGGACTGAACATGGAAAATGCTGGTAGTGAAAAACAAAAAAAGATCACCAAGATAGTTCTTTTTATTTCTGGTTTTATTTTAATATTAATGATAGCAGGTTCATTCCTTTTAGGAGATTAAACCAAAGGCATACTCTCTTTTTTAAGTTCAGCTATTTCTGAACGAACACAACAAATGGTGAAATTTACAAAAAATACCTTTTTATTTAAGGAGCATGTAACTCTTTTCAAAGGGTCCAATAATTATGATGTTTATGACCCACAAACCAAAGAAGTTATTTTACATTGTCGTGAGAAAAATTTAACCCCTTTGTATAGTCTTCTTAGACTCTTTATAACAGAGCTAAAATCTATTACTCCATTTGAAATTGAAATTAGTGGGCTTGATGGTAAAAAAATTATAAAGGTTAAAAAAGGACTCTCATTAGTCTTTCCTAAAATTGAAGTGTATGATGAAAACGATAAATTAATTGGTTTTTTTAAACTGAAGTTATTTCCAGTAGGTAATAATTTTGAGGTGTTTGATGAGAAAGGAAATTTTGTATCTAAATTAGAAAGCCTAATTGGCTGGAATTTTAAATTTCTAAAAGATGAAAATACAATAGCGACAGTTACAAAAAAATGGTCAGGAATTGGGAAAGAACTGCTTACAAGCGCAGATAATTATATTCTTGATATTGATGATAATATTGAAAAAACAAGCCCTTTAAGACTTTTATTTTTTGCTGCTGTCATATCTATTGATATGGTCTTGAGGGCGAAATAGTTTGATAGTAATTACTAATTAAAATTTGCTAAATCATAGGCAACTCTTCCTCCTTCAATTCAGGGAGTTTTAAACCTCTTAAATAGGTGAAACTTACATTTATAGATTGACAATTCTTTACTAGAATATTTTTAATTGTATATTGCAATTAAATGTAATTTATTTAAATTTTATTATAGTATGAAATACTATGTTATTGCTTTTTTGTTTTTGTTCTCAATGTGTGAACAAAATGATAAATTGACCAAAGAAGATATAAATATTGTTAAAGGTCAGTATATTCTTCAGAATGTAAGTTGTTACTGTTGGTTTCAAGATTATGATTTTACAGTAAATCAATTGTGGTTTTTTCCAAAAGAACAACTTTTAGTTAGTAAGGGAATTGTCAATGATGGAGTTAGCATTACAAGTCCAAATGAACCCAAAAGCTATTTTATAGCTGATGGAATCTTAACACTTACTAAAAGTAAGAAACAATACACAATAGAAATTAAAGCGGATGAAATTGTATTAAGCTTTATAGATGACCCTAGAATAGCTGATGACGAAATCACTTATTCCTTTAAAAAAGGAAAAGCTGATGACGATTGCGTAAACCCAAACGATATTTTACTTACATCAGCTTGTACAAAAGAATATGACCCTGTATGTGGATGTGATGGGAATACCTATTCAAACCCTTGTACAGCAACTAACTACGGTGGAGTTAGTTCTTTTACAAAGGGTGAATGTTCAAACTAAACCATCGGCAACTCTTCTTCTTTCAGTTCAGGAAGTTTTAAACTACGTAAGTAGGTTAAAATTTTTCATTTTTTATTGGAATTTGCACTATTTATCAATTCCTTCTATCTTTACTTCAAAATAATTAGATTATGCCTACACTCGTCTTCGCTAAATTCGCTATTAATGATCACATTGGGTATTCGCGCTATGTTGAGCTCGCTACACCTATATTTGTGCGAGAAAAGGTGATAATTCACGCATCCGATGAAGAGCCGCAAGCTTTGTCTCCTGATATGCAAGCCGATAAGGTTGTGCTTCTTGAATTTAGAGACCACTCCCATTTTAAGCACTTCTTCTCTCAGATTGATTATATAGAAGCTGCGAAAATTCGTGATGCAGCTTCAACGATTTCAGCTACAGTTTTTGAACGATTTGAGATGCCAAAGTAATCTTCCTGCTCTCAGATCACTTTTTTTTTAAATTCTGACAGAATCTTATTTATGGCGGATAAAAGAAGTAACAAAAAAGAAAATTTAAAGTACTTACGAAACCATGGGCAACTTTTCTTCTTTTAATTCTGCCATTTCTAAACCTCTTGAGTAAGTTAAACTAACATTTGTTATCTTTGAGAATAATATAAATTATGAAAAAATATCTACTTAAATACTCCCTTGAATTCTTAGTGATAGTGATGGGTATATCTGTTTCTTTTTGGTTGAATAATTGGAGTGAATCTATAAAAGAAAATAATATTGAAAAGGATTTAGTAAATATATTGATTAGAGATATAGAAAATAAAAAGAATGAGAATAAAAATGATATTGGAGTTATTAATAGAGGGATAGAAAGAGCTGAACGAGTTATAAACACTTGGGAAACAACAAAAAAAATTGATACAACTGATTTAAAACGCGTATTAAGGTTATTGGGATCTGACACTCCATATTTCAATGCAATTTCGCCTATTTATAATAGCCTGTCAAACACAAAATTATGGAACAATCTTCCTTATGAGTTAGTTAATGAGATAAACGATTTATATCGAATGAGATATCAGGAGTTGAAATTAAGGTTTGAAAAATTTCGTGAGATTGGCACATATTGTAAATTACATTTTTTACTTCCTAATGATTTAATTGATTTAAATAGAGATACAGAGGTTATATATGAAATTATTAATACTGTTGATAAGGAATATGTATTGAATGTAAAATTACTATCGCACAGTGCTAAAGGCTTAAGATCATTAACAAAAGCAATTATTGTTGCTTCAGAAAGTATAATAGAAAATTTAAAAAACTACAACAAACCCAAACCATAGGCATTATCCTCTCTCTTTAACTCAGGGAGTTCTAAACCACATAAATAAGTCAAACTTACATTAGTAGCGGAATACCTCATCGCTTTTGAAGCTTGGTTAATGAACCAGTTCTTTTAGAGATTTCTATAGCCCCAACGTGTCTATACGAGTATAGTGTTTGTCCTTGTTCAAGTAGGTTAGACTGTCACTTACTAAACCGATGACATGGTTTGATTTGTTTACATCGAGAAGTAAATGTTATCGATTAGCACTGTTGCTTTAACAAATGCACCATTGGAATCCTCAGGATTCCAAATAGAAAATGGAATTGTTAACTCCGTATTGTTTAAGCCTGAAAAATCAGCCAATGGAATCGTATACTCCACAAACCCATCGCTAAGTTCAGTTCCCGTATAATCGGCCAGGTAAACAACAGCATCAGATGCAACAGATTCAAGTTTTATCTCACAATTTACTAAAGAATCAGGCTTGTTTAGTGAAAATTTAAGCGCTGTAAAAGCACTTATATCTTTAGAAGTATCAAGCTGAAGGTATCCACCACCCCAATTTTCACCTGGAAAATTAAAAACCAAACTAGCATCTCCGTCAATCGCGGTGTCAGAGGATACTACTTCTGGTGCTCCAGGACCATATACAACTGCCTCTAAAGTACCAAGATCTGTAAATCCGTCCTGAATGGCATGATCTGCGATACTTTGTTCTATTAGTTGTCCCACAGTTTCTTCTTCAATATTCAAAACGGGTGCATCTGGAGCCTGAAAACCATTCTTAGCGTATACTCTAATATAATCTGTATACATTGTTTGAGGGAAAACGGTTGTTTCATCAGGTTCACCGGGCCAATAGCCTCCTACAGCAACATTCAGAATTAAAAAGTAACTGCGAAGAAACTCCTTCATATCATCTTCAATTAAAATTGTATTTAGCGAATTGCCATCTACATTAAACGTTATCGATTCAGGAGTCCAATCCAAAGTAAATACATGATAAGAAGAGCTAAAGTCTGGAGATTTGATCGAACTTCTTTGTATTTCACCATGTTTATTTTCATCGTCAGTAAAATGAATAGTTGAATACTGTTTTGAGGGCTCGTTCCCTAGGACTTCTAAAATATCTATTTCTCCGCATCCTGGCCAGTCAATCTGATCTTTGTTATCTCCTAGCAACCAAATGGCAGACCATAAGCCTTGTCCTTTAGGCATTTTAGCTTTTATTTCAATGCGACCAAAGCGCATGCTAAAAAGGTTTTGTGTAGTTAGTTTTGCAGAAGTATATCCTCCTGAATTATCTTCAAGTGCAGTTATCGCTAAAACGGAAGCACCTTCATCTTCTATGATACTTGAATTTTCACTATTTGATGTGTAAATTTGTTTTTCATCATTCCCCCAACCAATAGGCAATCCATAATCTCTTCCGTCACCTAACTCATAGTTCCAGTTATTCGTATTTATTTGGGCTTCATTAAATTCATCATTCCATTGTAAGGTCCAACCTTCATAGACGGTTGGAATGTCTGCTGAATCATTTGTATCTGGGTCATTAGAATTATCCTCTTTATTGCATGAAATTATTATGACTGCAAATGATAACAATAAGCTTCTAAAAGCAATTTTTTTCATAATGTATGTATTGTGATTTGTGTAAAGTAATTTTTTAATGGAGCTCAAAAATACATAAAAATTAATTTTTTTTTACAATTAATTTTTATTTTTTACAAAATTGATCAGAGGCATATCCTCTTTCTTCAATTCAGGAGTTCTAAACCTCTTAAGTAAACAGTTCACTTTATACGTATCTGATTTTATTTTTTTAATTCATCAACTTCTTTTTTTAAATTTTCTACAGTTTTTTTTAATTGAAGTACTTGACCTAACGCCCCTATACCAAAGATAAATCCCATAATTCCCAAAGCTTCCATATTCGTTTTATTTAGTGGTGCAAGTTAAGACAACAAACTTAAACCATGGGCAACTCTTTTTCCTTTAATTCAAGAAGCTCTAAACAAAGTAGATAGGTTACTTACATTTATTATATTTGAGGCATAAACCAATTTCATTATGAAAAAATTATTATTATTAATTGCAATAATCATCTTATGTAGTTGTGAAAAAGACGACACAGGTAATGTAATACCCGCTCCAGCAAAAGTTCTTGGAGAATGGGAACCCTATAAAATTGAAAGACAGGTTTTAATCCTTGATTGGAATGCAGGGGATTTAGTTCAATCAATTGGTTGGAGTGATGTTACACCTTCATCTATGAATGTTTCAATGAAATTTAACGAAGATTTTTCATTTAATGTATTTTATGACACTGTGATTACTAGTGGCGGAATATGGAGTAAAACAAATGATGATAACTTCAGTCTCACTTTTACTACGAATCCATTTTCAGATCTTCAAGAAAATTACACAATAAATTTTTATTGTGATAATACAATGTCAATACAATATCTCTTAGAAGCACCTGCAGGTGATCATGATTTCCAAAATGATGACTGGTATATAATTCAATATTACAGATTGCCAGAAACATCAGCGTGTGATGATTTAATTAATTACAATGTTACTGACTAAATAGTATAATGAGTAGTCTTCATTATTAAAATTGAACACAACTTCGATTTATTTTATGATTAGCTTTATAATCAAATTCCCGCCACTAAAAAATAAAACGGTTCTGTTTTTATAAAGCGTAGCCGTTTTCTTATATTTATATTCAATTCATAATTAAATGATTTATTATTCTAAAGTCTCCTACACATTATTAATTGTTGTATTTGTAGTTTTTTTTGGGCCATTAATCCCCAACTACATAGACGAAGGGTTTAACAGTAATATGTTTTTAATGACTTTAGCTCTGATCATTTTATTTGGATTTGTTTTACATATGTTTTTGAATACCACCTACAAGATTGAAAAGGGAAAACTTTATATAAAATGTGGGTTTTTCAACTATAATCCAGTAAATATTGGGGAGATGAAAAAAGTTTCTAAATCATCAAATATCATTTCCTCTCCTGCAGCTTCATTTGACAGAATAGAAATCACATATGGTAAGTTTGACGAATTAATAATCTCTCCAAAATACAAAACTAAATTTGTTGAAGATTTGCAAAAAATAAATCCTGGGATTATAAATAATCTATAGAGACAAGTGTCTTGATCAAACAGTTCTTAACTCAAAACCTTTTGTAGTGTAATCGTTTTTTATATTTTTAATGTTTAATGAAAAATAGGATTCAAATCTCAATAGTACTTTTGTTAATATCTTGGAGAAACGTATTATTTAATTTTTAGCAAAGAGTCATTTGGGCCTATAAAATCTAAACCATAGACCTATAAATAGGGGGTGTTCTCCAAATAAAGAGTTGTATCCCTTTTAAGAGAAATATGGCTGGAAATCCAGCAACATAGATTGATAACTATCTTGAACTGTTTGAATAATTAAATTCTTATCCGATTTCAAAACTTCAATATCATCTATTTCATTAAATTCTCGCATATTGAAATTTCCCCACAAACTGAATTCAATAATTATTGGAGATAAACGAATCCCTTTTTCCGTTAACAAATAAATATTTTCTTTTTTGTTGTCTGGCCCTTTCGTTTTGAAAATCAGTTTATACGACACTAACAATTTTAATCGTGCAGATAAAATACTTGGCGCAATTTTTTCATCTGAATCAGAAATTTCCTTAAAAGTCTTTTTCTGCTTAACAAGCATATCTCTAATGATTAACAAAGACCATTTATCTCCTACAACATCTAATGTAGATGAGATTGGACAGCCAGAGCGAAATTCCTTTTTCATTTTTTGTAGATTATCACTATTAATTCAGTAGTAATTATTATTTTTGCTTTCAATTCCATAGCAAAAATACAAAAATTAATTATAAATTATGATCGCAGGACATTTTACAACGGCATTAATAGCAAAACAAAAATTCCCAAAAGGAACCTTACTTTATTTTTTAATGATCTCTCAATTACAAGATTTTTTGTGGTTTACCTTTCACTATTTAGGTCTTGAACCAACCAATCCGAGTGATGCATTTGATGCCACTTTAAGTAATATGGTAGTAGATATGTTATACAGCCACGATTTGTTACCGCAATTATTTTGGTTGGCAATTGTTTTCTTTCTTGGGAAAATGCTATTCAAAAACACCAAAATAGGCCTGGTAAGTATGGCTTTAGTATCAATCCATTTTGTTTTAGATTTCTTTTCAGGTCATGTGCATCATATTTTTGGAGCAGATACATTGGAAGCTGGTCTGGGATTGTATGCATCTAATCCTTATTTAGCCATTTTAATAGAAGCCATATTTAGTATTGCTGCTATGTGGTATTTCTTTAGAGAAGAAGCAGAAAAAGGAATTATTAGAACTACAAAAAATAGAATTGCAATTATTTCTGTTATTGCTTACGGAATTATTTTTATATTACTCATCGCCACAAAATCTTTTAGAGAGTTATTTGGTATTCCAGAATTTGATTTAGGATTTAACACCAATATGCCAACGATCATTTTTACATACGGAGCAATGCTTTATTGCTTGAATTATTTTGTACCGAAGTTTACACTCGTAAAAAAACAATAAGCTAATGATCTTAGGAATATTAAATTTCATTAAGGAATTAAAATTTCGGAATGAATCCTTATTTTATTTTGGTTTGTTCTGTTTCTCTCTTTCAATACTATTTATCGTTTTAACCAAACTGACAACAACCCAAGTTCACGGAGTAAACGCATGGTTTAAGCCTTTTAAATTTGCTATTTCAATAGGTTCATTTGCTCTGACAATGGCTTGGTATTGTCATTATTTATCAAATTTTAATCCAACACCTTTCAATTGGACAGTAATTATTTTATTTGGTTTTGAACTTATTTACATTACTTTTCAAGCCTCTAAAGGACAATTATCACACTTCAACTTTGACACACCACGCTATGCTATATTGTATTCGTTAATGGGTTTAGCGGCCGTATTGGTTACACTCTATACTGCTTATATTGGCTTTCTCTTTTTCACACAGTCCTTTCCAAATTTACCAAGTCATTATATTTGGGCTATTCGTTTGGGCATACTGATTTTTGTTGTTTTTTCATTTGAAGGAGCCTTAATGAGTTCACAGATGAGCCATAGTGTTGGTGCAATAAATGATAACTCGAATTGGTGGATTATTGGTTGGAGCAAAACTGTAGGTGATTTAAGAGTTTCGCACTTTATAGGAATGCACGCTCTACAACTACTCCCATTTCTTTCTTTTTATATTTTTAAAAATACAAAAGCGACTGTTATTATTTCATTATTTTACGCAGTTCTTGCTTCCACAACATTAGTTCAAGCATTACAAGGAAAACCTATTTTTCAGAATACAGAAATAACTAAAAAGCAAGAATAAAAACGGCATACAATATCGTGTATATTTAATTGCTTGGTTAGAGCCCATTTATCTACATAATATATTTTAAAGAAGAACGCTCCCAAGGAGTAATCAAAAAAGGGGACTCTTTTTTATGCTATAAACTCAAAAATATTACTCAAAACTAGTGACTAATTTGGCAAATTTAATCGAGGCCCACAACCCTATTATTGAAAAAACAACAAGCATTGAAAACACATACTGATGCCCAATGATTCCGGGGTATGTGTCTAATAAGTAGCCAATAACTGGGCTTGCAAATATATCAGGGGTGTATCCAACAACAGAAATGACCCCTACCGCAGTTCCTGTCAATACGAGTGGAATACGCCCTTCTTGCATAAGAGAAAAGTATAAAGCACGAATAGCATAGGTTCCTGTAGCGACCACAATTAAGGAAAAGAAAAACACATAATTCATGTCTACTTGAACGATTCCAAATGAAAAGATTAAAGCGCCAATTAACATAATAATAAAACCAATGATAATTATATGAACATAACTTTTCTTGTCTGAAAACAATGCAATTAGCAAGCACACTAGTGGGCGAAGATACATTTGTAAGGACCCTATATTTGCAGCTTCTAAATTATTAAAATTCATGACATCAGAGGCATAGAGCGAGTATATGTCGGTTACTTTATAGCCAACATATGCAGAGATGATGATGAACATGATAAGCCAAACGGATTGGATTTTTAAAACAGTTTTGATATTAGGGAGTAAAGCAGCATTCTTGTTTGTAACCCCCTCTTGACTTGATTTCATAAAAACAATTACAAGGATTCCTGTTAAGAATACAATAAATGACGAGAATAATATCACATATCTGAAGGCATTTTTACGTTCAGGCAAGCTAGCCAACTCAATGTCATTTGTTAAAAATAGAGAAAAAATAAGCACTCCTAAAGTACCTATAGAGGCGGCTACCAAACCTCTCCCTCCATCTAACAATCCGAAAGCTTCCCCTTGACTTTTTGAACCGCCCCATACACGCGTCGCTTTTATCATGGCACCCCAAAATAAAAAGACCGTTGTGAAACCCCAATACCCCCATAGGAGTTGTAGCATAAAATAGGAGGGATAGGTAGCTAACATAAGGCCCCCTAAAGCAGTAAAAAAGAGCGATAAAGCGATTAATATTTTAGGTCGAAATTTATCTGAAAGAACCCCACCGTATACGTAAGAGAGTATAGCCACTGTTCCGTAAATAGAGAATAAACCGCCTAATTGAAGATTCGTTAAATTAAAGACTTCTAAAAATGTTGGTCTAAAGACTCTCGCTAATACATAGGGTAATAAAAAAATTAATTCTCCTGAAAGTATTAAAAGAGTGATACTTAAAAAAGAACCTTTCTTAAGTTCTGAATCTTTCAATTTTATGTTTTTATTGGTTACCCACAAGATACATTAATTAATAAGATAGATTTTTAATTACGTCTAAGGATCTCCTTTACAAAAAGTGCAACCTTTTTTCCATTGATTACCGTTTTTTGATTTTTTTTATAAAATAAATCACATTCTTCAGACCACTTCGTGATAATTCCAAGAGTAATATAAATTTCCTAAAGCATAGGCAACTCTTCTTCCCTCAATTCAGGGAGTTTTACACCTCTTAAGTAGGTTAAATTTACATTTATTATATTTGGGCATGAAAAAATTTCTTATTCTTTCAGTTATCTTTTTTGGATACAGCTACTCGCCAAAAACTATCAACATGCCTTTGTATTCTATAAGTAATAAACGAAGTCCAACCTTTATACTTTGTTGCTTAGTTTCTTCATCATAGGTGTTACATTCTTTTAGTTTAAAAGCCTCTTAACTTCTTACGTATGATTTAATTTATCTTAAAAAGCGTTTATTCCAATAAACCGAGTTGCATTAAAAATGAATGATTATCGAAATAATCTTGTTCTTGAAATACTTTCCCGTCTTTCATTAATACGAGTGTAGTTCCGCTGATATCTACTTTTTTGTTTGTAGCAGGAATTCCAAACATTTCTCCATCATGAGTTCCTTTAAAATTCCAATGTTTAACTATTTTATCTCCTTGTCCAAAAATATCAATAAAATTAAATTCAGCATCAGAAAACCCAGTCAAATAATTGTTGTAATAATCTCTAAACGCTTTAATACCGGTAATATTACCAGATGCAGTTACTACTGTTACTTGTTCATCAAAACTATCAGTATTTATAGCGTTACTATCTCTAGTTTCAAAAAAAACATCCCAAGCTGTTTTATAGGTATTGATGTTGTTTTCAATCTTCACATTGGCTTTTTCTAGGGAGTCACACTCTTCATTGATTGATTTATTACAGCCGATAAGTAGGAATGTTGTAATTGATAATAGAATAATTTTTTTCATGATATCTGTTTTTTTTAAAGTTTAAAATAGGTTTCTAATTTAATATATTTTTTTTGAATTTGACCCATTGGAGTAAAACGTGGAGGAAAGAATTCAGTCCTCGCTAACAAAATAATAAAATAGTTGCACTTTTTGTAGTCAAAACGTTTTGTTTTTAAACTTAAAGAAATAATTTTAGGGTAATTTGAATAAATCCTCCACGTTGCAATTCAACGTTTTTGAAATTTTCAAAGCTAATACAGTAGAGGGGACATACACTCCATTTTCTATGGCATTAATGCTCTTTCTTGAAACCTCCGCTCTTACAGATAATTCTTGCTGAGTTAAACCACAGGACTTCCTAATTTGTTCTAAATTATTTAAAAGTTTTGTATGGTTCCTTCCCATAGTTATTCCTTTTCATATTTTTCAACGGCATCAGTTAATTCCTTTCCAGTATTTGGATAGAGGTAGCCTGCAATCATTGTTCCTACTCCGATAAATCCAACCAAAGCTCCAACACCTTTTAGGATACTTCCAATTGCATAATATCCCAAAAGGTATAGACCAATACCAACAAAAATTGTGATGACTCCGTTTCTACGATAATCTATTGGCTCCTTTTTTCTTTCATCAAAAATAGATAGTAATTCTTCTAATTTTGAAGAGTCATCTATATTTTTGGAAATCTCTATGATCGTTTTATTTTTCTCTTTACCTTCTTTATATTGCCAGTAAAATAACGATACTGGTATTATTACTCCAATTAGCATTCCAAAAAGCGGGACAATATTTTCCATAAATTTTTATATATTTTATTAATGTAACGCAAACGTAACATTAATTTTTATGATACGCAAACGTTACATTTAATAATTTGGTAAATTTTTAAGATTCAGTAATTCTATTTGATCTTTAGTAGTGTTAAAATTTCTTGAAGTAAAACTAATGTTCGATATTTCAATAGCGATATCTTTTAACACAATAAAAAGTTTATATTATGATAAATTGCTAAACATAATTAATTTTTGAAACGCAATTAAAAAAAATAGGCACATCATTTTCTTTCAATTAAGGGAGTTCTAAAACTCTTAAATAGGTTATCTTTGAAATATGAATTATAAAATTTTAATGTACGTTACTGCGTTTCTGATATTAGTAAACCTCATTACTCAATTTTTTTCAAGTTTTTGGGTGAACACTAATTATTCTGACTCAATCAACTCGGTTTTAGGTGTTTTTTTAATTTTGTTTGCTACACAAGTTTTTTCTAAAAAAACCAAATCATAGGGACATTCTTTTTCTGCCTCAAATCAGTAAATTTTAAACCACGTTAATAGGTGACCTCATATTTATTAAATTATTATTATGTGGGATAAATTTCTTTATAAATGTTATTCATTTGCTATTGATGGCTTGTATTTCGATATCAAAATTAGTCATAGAAAATACATTAGAATTCGTTTTTGGTAAATACCAATCAAAACGAAAGTACAGGTGTTTTTTCTCTTTCGGTTCGGGGAGTTTAAATCATGTAAGTAAGTTAGTTTACATTTGTTATATTTGGATATCAAATCATTTTAATTATGAAAAAACAACTATATCTCTTCGTATTTTTATTTTCTTCACTAGCTTTCTCACAATCTAAAGAACGCATCAGTTTACATCTCTTTGATCTTCCTTCAGGTATAACCATCGAAGAATTTCAAAAAGATCTTGATAAGGCAAATAATATTTATGAAAAAAATGGATTTGGCGTTAATAAATACAAGGTTTATCAAGTAAATTCTGATGACCAAGCCAAAGAACATCGCTATATGTGGTTAAGTACCTGGTCTGATGATGCTGAATATAAAAAGGCACACGCTGAAGAAATAGATGATTTTTGGGTGAATTATTTTACTCCAAAATATGAAAAGATGTTAGATGAGCATATTTACAGAAAATTTTTCTCCGTAAAGTAAATTCATTAAGTCCAATATTCTTAATTCTAAGAATTCCACACAGTGAAAAAACTCATTTACTTATTTTGTGCCACAATGTTATTAGGATGTTCTTCAAATGATGAAAAGGCTATAAAGGAATGTATAGATAGAAATTTAATTGATAAAAATGCCATATGTACAGAAGAATATTTTCCAGTTTGTGGCTGTGATGGAATCGTTTATAGTAATGCGTGTAAAGCAAGTTCCGCTGGAGTTATTTCTTATTCAGATGGAATTTGTGACTAACACTCCAAATTTAAATTACAGTGTAGGAAGTTAAAGGTACATTTATTATATTTGAATGAAACCAATATAAAAGGCGATTCATATTCACGATCCGCTTTAAAAAATCAACTTAATAAACTGAAGATGATGGGACTAAAAATAAAAAAGGAGAATTGAGATAGATTTTTTTTTGGTTCAAGCTTAATTTTTTAATTATCAAGATTGTGGTTTCAATTATTTTTAAGGAGCAATTTCTTAATTAACATTCAGTAAATTATTAGCAATTATTATTTATCAGTATGAAACATATTTTTTGGTTGCTTCTTTTAATTTCTTTTACGACTGTTGCCCAACAGAAAACAAACCCAGAAAAGACCACTCATATTCTAGTAGACTCTCTAAAAAACCAGATTTTATATATTACAAAAGAATCGATAACAAGGCTCGATGCAACCAGTTTAGAAGTTGTTAGAAAACAGCAAATTTTAAGATCTAATTACAAGCTTTCACTTCGTCCTATAATGAAACAAAATAGGGTGGTATTTTTAGACCAAAAGGGAGGGAGTGTTTTTGGAATGTCAGATAAAGACAGTTTAGTAAGATTAGACAATTCCAATATTGAAAATTTCTTAATAGGAAGTGCTGTTTTTATTAAAAATGACACTCTTTTTAGACACGGCGGTTATGGCTATTGGTCCCAATCTGATTTTTTCACTTATTTAGACAAAAGCACCAAAGAATGGGAGATTTATAATATCTCTCGAACCTCTGAAAAACCGATTTCAATTCATGATCATTTTGCAATTGATATTGGAGGAGATTTTTATTTTTTTGGAGGTCAGTTTGTTCCTCATTACGGTTCAAGAAAGATGGTTTCAAACAATGAAGTTTGGTCTTTTAACTTTCAAAGTAAAAACTGGAAGCTCTTAGGAAAACTAAATCTTAATTCTTTTGATGTTAAAGCGAACAGTTTTATTGCGGGTCGGTTTGTTTACGCTATCAAAGAACTAAGTGTGCTTTCTCGGATAGATGTTCTGCAAAATAGGATTACTGATTATAAAACTAGCCCAATTTTATACTTAATTGAAAATGATGTCGATCCTGTCTTTTTCAAGGGAAATCTATATTATTTAAATAGAAAAGGTTTTGTAAAAAAAGCAGCTCTTAAAGCAATTACAAACAAGGTTTCAAAAACCACTTCTCTGTATACAAAAGAGAGGACTCCTTTATACTTATTAATTAGTTTTGCAGGAATCTTTCTTTGTTTAACTTTTTTTGTAATTCATAGATATTTAAAATCAAGGAACTCTTTTGAGATTTTAGAAAATGGACTAAAGTTTAAATCTAAGTTCGTAGAATTAGATAGTTTAGCGCTCTCTATTCTAAAAATGTCGTTTAAAAAAGAAATTGAATTTACTGAAATTTATGACCTAGTAAGTAAACAACATTTAAGTAAAATTCAGAATGAACGCGTCCGAAATCAATATATTGATAGGATTAATATGCAAATTAAATGGCTTACAGGCTCTAAAAGTGATATTTTAATAGTTATTAAATCTTCTTTTGACGCACGTTATAAATCAGTTATTTTTAATAGGAAAGATTATGACTATTTCATTTAATAAGCATTAAAGATTAAATTAGATCAAATGAAAAAAATATATATTTTAGTTCCTTTTCTACTTTTCCTTTTAAATTGTATTGGTCTTAAGGCTCAAACAATTTGGACTGGTTCCACCACAACATTTATAAAAGAAAAAAATGGAGATTGGACCCTAGAAGCAAACCAAGATAGGATTACAAGTAATGTTTGGTTCACTAGAGGAGATAACGGTGGGATATTCAATTTTGCGGCTGAGCCTATGGGAGCCTCTACTATTTCTCCAAAAGACACAGAATGGGCTTATGGTACAACAGCAAATTATGCTTCTTTAACGTATCAAAATCTGAAAGCTCTGAAAGGAGGTAATTTTGGAAGCATTATTGATGGACAAGATCTAGTGCTCCATCTAATTACAGACAATATTTATATGGATATTAAATTTACTTCTTGGAAATCTGGTAAAGGTGGAGGATTTAGTTATGAGAGATCTACGGATCAATCCATCGCTACAAAAGAATTTTAATTTGCTCAAGATGTATAAAAATTAAATTTAGACATCGTCAATAATCCTTGTAGTCAAGCTTCTTTACAAAGTTGCTCATATTGTCAATTTTATTTAATTATGAATTACTTTACGTCTTTAGGATGAGTCATTTTTCTATTATGATCAAATGTTTTAACGGTTGAAGTTCAACCGCCTTTTATAAGCAACTTAATTTGAAAAAATAAGTTGCTTTTTAAAATTAATTATTATATTTACTTCCGTAATTACAATTAATTTAAAATTTAAAAAACAATGAAGAAACTAGTATTAGGTGTATTGATGTTGTCTGTAATGTCAACGTTTGCTCAAAAAAAACACAAGAATGGTAGAATATATGACCAGCATCCGGGGATTGAATTAGTCAACGAATTTACTGATGCTTTTGTCGCAGGAGATGCAGATAAATTGAAATCGTTGGTAACTGAAGATTTTAAATGGTGGCAAATGAATTCTATGGAACCAAAGCCATTAACTCTAAATAGATTACTCAGAAGATCTAACTATTTGAGTAAAAATGTTATAGGATTACAAATTAAAGATAGAGGGTCTGCGTATTCTGATGCCATGGAATATGGGAAAGATGATTTAAATGTATATACCTATCAAATATTGAAAGGATTTGATAAAAACACGGGTTATAAATTTCAGATACCAAGAAATTCAATCTTCTTTTTTAGCAAGGATGGGAAAAAAATTAGTGGTTTATCAGTATCAGATAGTCAATTAAAGTGGAAAAAATCCTACGATGCATGGAATACTAACAAAAATGGAAAGATCTATAAAGATCATCCAATGATTTCAAAAGCGAGATTATTATATGCTTATTTAGAAATAGGAGATATGGAATCAATGAAGGCTTTGTATTCAGAAAATGCTACCATCTTAGATGTTATGAATTCAGAGAAGGATGCCTCTAAATCTGTAGAAGAGGAAATGGAGGGTCTTAAAGAATTTTTTAAAACCTATGAGATCGTTAACGTTAGTGAAAGTGGCTATCCAGATTTATTAGAATACGAAGGGTCAGAAACTAAAACCATTATATCGTGGTGGGATATTACAGTAAAAAATAAAAAATCGAAGGCTGTAAAAGAAGCTGTTCACCATTCTCAGATAGTAGTGAATAAGGAAGGAAAGATTATTAATGAGCAATATTATTTTAATGCCTCACAGCTTCCTGAGTAATTAAATTCATTTTTCAAAACCGCATAAAAAACCCTCACTCGTTGAGGGTTTTTTACTTATTAATTTTTTTTAGCAACTAATTTAGTATATTAGTAAACGAATTTAAAATTTAACAAAATGAAAAAATTAATTGTATTAGCCTTATTAACTGTATGTATTTCATGCGCTGATCAGGGAAATAGTTCTTATGAGACCAATGTAGAAACAGTTAAAAAATTTCTTCAATTACAAGCTTCAGAGTCAGGGTTTGAAGATCAATTAGAGATGATTCATCCTGAGGTGATGTGGCAACCAGCTTTTCATGGAGCTAGTCAAGTTGGAAAAGAAGCAATGGGACAGTATCTCAAAGGATGGCAAGATGCCATGGAAGGTGTTGTTTATACTCCAGAGAATTATTTACCAGGTGTTAGTGCAGATACGAAATTAGCTGATGGAAGTGTTCGTTCCTATGGGAAATGGACAGGAATTCATTCTGCAACTGGTAAAAATTGGGAAATAACATCCTATCATACATGGGATTTTAAAGACGGAAAAATTGTTGCTGGTGGCGATTATTTTGATGCTGGTGGCTTGACAAATTTCCTAATGGAATCGGCTTCTTCAGAAACGGAGTAATTATAAGAATTGTTTAACAATAAGTATCAAATAAACCCTCAATTATTGAGGGTTTATTATTTTATGTATATCTGATATAATTTCTGGAGAAAAATTTCATTCCTATCCTAGGATGCTTTTTTGGAGATATAACTATCGGGTGAAGAAATCGTTTTTTTATATAAAGTTAAAATTCTTATCCGAATTAGTGACTATTTTTTTTAAAACATCGCATTCTCTTCGTATATTAGAACGAGAATTTATAAAAAATATTTAATCATATGAAATTTATTAACAACTGGTATCCAATTATCCTAGCATTTGGCTGTTTATTATATTCTGTAACATATGCATTGCTTGGAATGTATGACGAAGCGCAATACTCTGCACATTGGCCGGGAACAATATTGTTATTTGCAATCGCAATCAGACAAAGAAGAAATACAAAATGAATATAGGATTTTTTATAGTGGGTGCTGTTATATTTGCTATATATATGGGATTAACCATATATAACATCATTTACTCAAACCGTAAGCAAAGAGAAAATAATTATCCAAAAAAAAGTTCTGACAGAAAAGGACTTTGATTTGAATTCTTAGAGATATTTTATTTTAAAGAGATAAAAAGTGCCCGATTCTTATCGAAAAATCGAGCACTGGTATTAATTTTAAAATTTAATTGTAATAGATATGCGAAGCATAAAGATCGAATAGTGGTTGTTTATAGACCAAGCCCATTAAGTGCTGTTTTTTAACTATTACTACAAAAATGAAACCTTTTAATTCATTTCTGGAAGCCCATTTTTCCCTTTTCTTGGAGCATAGGATGTATGTAAAATTTTCCATCCATCATCCGTGTTCACCCAAGTTGAAGAGGCTCTTGTTGCATATGAGACGATTTCGTTTGTCTTGATTATTGTGTATTTTCCATCTGCGACGAAAGTAATTACGGCAGTTTTCATGTCTGGAGAAAAGTAAGTTTTCATATCAGATAATTCAAAGAATTCCCATGTTAAAGGTGCCTCTTTAATCACATCTTTTTTTGTGTAGACATAAAAAGGATTTAAATTAGAGTCTCCAGTAGATACTTGAATCTCTGGGTGTTCAAATTTTTTGTAAGATTCATAGTCTCCAGCCAGTATTGCTTGTTGCATTTCTTGTTGCTTTTCCGTAATGTTTTTGCTCATATCAGCAACATTATTCTTTGCATAATATAGTAGTGCTTTGGCTCTATACGGAGAAGAAAATGTTCCAAAATCTATTGCTTTAAGTTGGGTTTTTAGAGCATTTTCATAATCGTTCAATGAAGCATAGTGTTCTGCCATTGAATCATATGAATTTGGACCGTCGTGACTATTTTGAGACATTTTTACGTATTTCATAGCTTGAGCTGTATCCTTTTCTCCGAAGGCTCCGTTCATGTATCCGTAGGATATCATATTGTAAGCTGATGAAGAATATTCTGGAAATTTTTCAGCAAACACTTTATAAGAATTAAAATCTTGAATAGAGGTAGGTAAGAAATTAATTAATGGGCTTTTTGGAAATTTTTCAACCATACTTTTTTCTAAAGATTTCTGATCCTCTGAGGAAGCCGACATATAATCAAACCATGCTTTTTCCTCTGCAGTTAGTTTATTGGGGTTAATTTCTTTTAATTTTTTTGCTCTACTTCCCCAATTTGAATTAGCGCTGCTTATGAATGCTAAAGTTAATTTAGCGCAACCACAATTTTCATCTAGTAATAAAGCCGAGTTGGCCGAACCAAAAGCTGCCATATATTCTAAATTGAATGCATATTCTACTGCTTGATTTGCAATAATTGTAGCTTTTTTATTGCAGGAAGCTTCTCCGATCCATTGAGCGTTTATAAACATAGTAAAGCTCAAAGCAATAAGTGTAGTAATGTTTCTCATAATTAAGTTTTAAATTAAGGATTAATAAATATTAGAAACAAATATAAAAAATTAGTTGTTAAAAACAATTGACTTAAATTTTATGAAAATTAACGATACCCTATATTATTCCTTTAAAATTACATTGTTGTTAAATATTTATTGTAAAAATTGTATTTCGTATATTTGTATATAATTATAAGAATAAAAAAAATTATTAATTTATAGATACGGTTGTGAGGTTTTGAATGTAAAAAAAAACTATACTTGTGCGATTGCAAAATCGATTAACCTTCTTGGTGACAAATGGTCTCTTCTTATATTAAGAGATGCCATCTTGCATAAAAAATCTAGGTTCAAAGAATTTAAATCTTCCAAAGAAAAAATAGCTACTAATATTCTTTCAAATAGATTGAAATCCCTTCTTGAAGCGTCGCTTATTGTAAAGCTCAATCCCTTAGGAACCAAAAAAAGCACTCGTTATATTGCTACAGATAAAGGTATTTCAACCCTTCCGATCATCATTGATTTATATTCGTTCTCTATTGATTCAATTGATGAGTCTATTTTAAATGAATCTCAAATTAAGATAAAGCAAGCCATTACTTCAGATCGTAATTTATTCGAAGAAACAAAAAAAAATGAGTATTTAAATTTTATTCAAGAATTAAAAAGTTCTCTATAGCTTTAGTTTGTTTAAATGTATTGATCAACTCATATTAGTAAAAATTATTTAGTCTTTTATTTTGTGAATCACGTTATTGATATTTATTTTTATCATTTTAAATTTTTATTTAAATCATAGCAATATACTTTTCTATTGAAACAAACTTTCCTACATAAGAATTTGATTAACTATTTTAAAAGAATAAAACCTCTTTTGTTGTTGGGTCTTTTTTTACTCTTGGGCAAGACTAGTTTTTGTCAATTCAATACTAGTTTAGGAAATCCGTTTATTAAAAATTTCTCAAAAAAAGAAGTTAAAAAAGATCTAAAGGTTTTCGATATTTCTCAAAATAAAAATGGGGAAATGTATTTTGCAAATCCCGGATATTTATTGGAATATGACGGCTTTTCTTGGGAAAATCATTTTGTTAAAGACCAATCTGATCTCCGGGCAGTTTTATATGAGGATGATAATCATATTTATACTGCGGGTATTGGTGGTTTTGGGTTTTGGTCTAAAAACAAGAAAGGAATTTTAGAGTATACAAGCTTGTTTTTCAAATCCCCAAGTAAAACGTCACCTCTATTACCTGTTTTTTCAAATATAGTAGCAGTTGATGGGAAGATATTTTTTCAATCTTTTCAACAAATATATACCTACAACCCCAAAAATAAAAAATTAAATAATTTTTCAGCGATCAAAGGGTTTAGTAAATTATTTTCATCAAATAATAGGGTTTTTGTTCTAGATGTTTCTGTTGGGTTATTTGAAATAATTGACACTAATAAAACTTTTGTTAAAGGCTCGGAGAATATTTCTTTTGATATCATAGGTTTATTTGAGGATAAGGTTAATGGGTTGTTATTAGCTACCAAGAATAATGGTTTTTGGTATTTAAAAAATGGAGTACTCCAAAAGAAGTCATGGCAAATTAATGAGGAAATTCAAAAATTTATCATTACGGATGTAAAAAAATACAAAAAGAACAGATTAATTATCGGGTCTTTGAGAAATGGGTTTTATATTATTTCTAAAGAAGGTCGAAAACTAGCACATTTTAACCGCGATAATGGAATAGCAAACAATGCTGTCCGTAAACTTTTTGTCGATAATAATGACAATATATGGTTGGGAACAGAATCCGGGATTAGTTATTTAGAAATAAATAGCAATACTAAATATTTGTTAGATACCAAAAATGGTTTTGGGACTGTTTATTCAAGTTTTTTAAAAGACTCTTCTCTATATTTAGGAACGTACCAAGGATTGTTTGTAAAGAATACAAAAAATAGCCTTTCAGAGCCAAAACTTGTGAATAACAGTACCGAGCAAATTTGGCAGATAGATGAGATTGATGGGCAACTCTTAGTTGGAAGTGATAAAGGGTTATCTGTAGTTCAGGATAATTCCTTAAAAACAATTCATTTAGAAGGAGGTGCTTGGAGTTTTATCAAACATCCTAAAATTAAAGATCTATTGTATGTTGGTTTTTATTCAGGAATTGCTGTTTTTGAAAAAGTAGACAACCAATGGAGTTTTGTCAATAAATATGAAAATTTTGGGGAATCATCAAGGTTTTTAGAATTCGATCAATATGGCCAATTATGGGTTGCTCATCCTTCAAAAGGATACTATAGATTGACATTGTCTTTGAATGGATTGGAACTGAAAGAGGTTGAGTTTTATGGAGTAGAGAATCCTAATATTACACCTTATGCCTATTTTTGTAAGATAGATGGAAGTTTGATCTTTTATAATCCTAAGGGGTTCTTTTCATATGATCCCATAGATAATGGATTTACAAAAGCAAAATATCCGTCTGAAATTTTTAAAGGATTAAAAAATATCAATTATATTTCACAAGATGAAAACATATTTTGGTATTCCACTCCTAATTATTTGGGATATGTGGTAAGAAATGGGAACGATTTTAAAAAGATTCAAGAACCTTTTCACGCTATTTGGGATAATCATTTAAAAGATTTTAATAATGTAAAAAAAATTAAAAATAGTATGTATGCAATTGGTATAGATAATGGGCTTATTTTTCATAAGATTCTTAAAACAACAAACAAACAATTGCAAGTCACACCCACAATAAAATCATTAAAATTTATTAGTTCTAAGGATACGATCACTGCACCAATTAATTTTGAAACTAAGTTAAAGATTCCTTACAGTAATAATTTTTTAAAAATTAAACTTGCCTTACCAAACAATCCGATAAGTAATTCTAGGCAATTTCAATATAAATTAAATGGATTGGAAAATCAGTGGTCTCATTGGATTAATGAATCTGAAATAAAACTCCCTTCTCTTACTTCTGGTGATTATGTATTAGAATTAAGAACCAAAACGGAAGTTAATCAAGTTTCTGAAAGCGTAAAAATTCCATTTTATATCGCTTATCCATGGTATATTTCTAGGGTAGCTAAAATCTTTTATGTATTGTTATTTTTTATAACGTTCATAAGTTATAGAAGTTTCCTTAAGCGTAAAAATGAAAAATATGTAATCCGATTAAAATATTTAGAAAAGCAAAAAAGAGAACGTCAAAAAGAAAAGTTTGAACTACAGAAGCTAGCAGCAGATAAGCAGTTGTACCTTTTGAAAGAAGATAATTTAAATTTAGAAATTAAAAAGAAAAATTCTGCATTAGCTTCTTCCACTCTCAATAATATTAAGAAAAAAGAACTCCTAGCAGATTTAATTAATGATCTTACGAGTATCGATAAAGAATTGGTAAATAATTCACTGCATTATCCGGTAAAAAAAGTAATAAAAAAAATTAATAACCATTTATTAGATAAAGAAGATTGGTTGAGCTTTCAACTTCACTTTACAAATTCGCACGCTAAATTTTTTGAAAACTTAAGAGAAAAACATTCAGATCTATCCCCAAATGAAATCAAGTTAAGTGCCTATTTAAAATTAAATCTTTCCTCAAAAGAGATCGCAGCTTTGATGAATGTAGCGAATACAAGTGTAGAACAAAGTCGTTATAGACTTCGTAAAAAATTTAATTTAGACAAAGATGTAAATCTTGTAAATTATATTCAAAAAATATAATTAAATTTTAGCACTGAAAATCAGCTAGTTAATTTTGTTAACAAAGTTTTTGTAGTGGTTTTATTTTAGCTTTATTAAATTTTGTATAGGTGAAAAAATTGTCTGTAAGGTAGTTTTACTTCAAATTTGTCAAGTTCTTATTCAGTTGTTTAACAATAAGCTTAATTTAAAACTAAATTAATGCTTTTTTACAATTGAATAGTGACTCAAATTACCATGTTTATATTTTTTTTAACTAAATAATACATTATGAAACAAAAATTACTTTTAATTCTATTTTTAAATATTTGTATTGTGAGTGCTCAAGAAGTCACTCATATAGATTTTGATACCAACAATGCAAATATTGTTTTTAATAGCTGGAATGGTTCTTCTACCTTTTCAAAAATCGCAAACCCTGCTTCAGATGATACAAATAATTCAGCCTTTGTAGGTCAATTTACAGCGGGTAGTGACAATGGAATCGGAATCGGGGTCATAGATCCTACCACAGTTTTTACTTCACCTTTTAATTTAGCATCCAATGCTATTTTTAAGATGAAGGTATTTGCTACGGAAGAAATTGACGTTATTTTTCATTTGGAGAATTCTCCAGATTGGGGCAATAATATAGAAGTAACTGCTTCTGTAGGAGCTTCTGATATTAATAAATGGACAGAGCTAACATTTGATTTTAGTAACTTTTCTAATATTTTTATGAATAACATCGTTATTAAAATTGGGGGTTCAAATACTACTCTAGGTGATATCTACTTTTTTGATGATATCAAAGGACCAGAATTATATTCATCTCCAGCTCAAGAGTATTCTCCAGCAGATGGTTTAACAGATGCTACGATATCTACAAACTTAGAAATCACTTCCAATGGAAAATTTAGAAATTTAGATGATTCTGAGATTACAGACCTAACATCTAAAGTTGCATTAAAAGTAGGGGATGCTGATGGTGCAGATGTTGCTTTTACTGCAACGATTAACAATGATAAAAATAAAATAACCATCGATCCATCCAGTGATCTAGAGAACTCTTCAACGTATTGGTATGGAGTTATTGATGGTGCAATAGAGTATTCAACGGATGCACCAGTATCAGGAGTTGCAGCAACTTTTACAACGAAGGCTGGTGTGACTGGAGATATTAATGAGGTCCTTTTCGATTTTGACACCACGAATGCAGATTTAGCGTTTACCTCATGGGGTGGAGTTGGTTTTGCTAAAATTGCAAATCCTGACAAGTCCGGAATTAATGTATCTGATAACGTAGGTGAGTATACTTATAATGGGGGCGATGCTGGTTTAGAAAATGATTTAGTCAACAATGCTACACCACTGACTCCATTTGATTTTTCTGAAACAGCTTTTATAAAGGTCAAAGTTTGGGTTAATAAACCTGTAGGAGTCTCTATTAAGCTTCAAAATTATCCAGATTACGGTCAAGGACACGAACAAAAAATAGAGGTTACAGAGACCAATAAATGGGTAGAAGTCATTTTTAATTATGGTGCGATTACTGCAACAAATTATGACAGAGCTCAAATTTATTTTGATAAAGATGGAAGCGGAGATTCTTCTGTTGGAGACAAATATTACTTTGATGATTATTTAAAAAGTAATGTGCCGCCTGCCGTTGAAAATACGTATTCTCCAGTTGATGGTGCAACCGATGTTTCTGAGTTTGCAACACCAACCATTACTTCTAATTTCCAATTTAGAAACTTAGACGACAGCTCAATAACAGATGTTGCTAGTTATGTAGAATTAAGAAAGAATGATGCATCAGGGGAACTAGTCGCGATCAATGCTGCCTTAAGCGCTGATAATTCTTCGATTACAATAACTCCCTCTGAAATATTGGATGTAAATACAACCTATTGGTATGGTGTTAAAGAAGGTGTAATTGAATACAAAGAGACCAATACTGCGGTTTCAGGACTTTCGGCAACATTTACAACAACTGCTACTGCTGTAACCATGGTAACGTATAATGATTTTGATGGAACTTCTTTAACAACAGTCTCAGAAACGATGGGAGATCCTGTAGGATCATTCACAACAGTTACAGATCCTATTGGAGGAACTAATATGGTTACTAAATGGGTAAAAGGAAATTCTTGGGGAGGCTGGGAAAGAATACATTTTCAATTAAACGCTCCTTTTGACGCCGCTAAAGATGATCTCTTCTCTTTTAGAGTGTATTCCTCTGTTAAAACCAATTACATGTTCAAAATTGCAGATGCAAAAGAAGATGGTGATCAAAATGCTAATCTTGAGAAATATGGAGATATTACAGTAGCAAATCAATGGCAAACAATTTATTTCGATGCCTCAGAGTTAGCTGATGGAATTAGCTTTGATCATATTTTTATTTTTATAGGACCCGGAAATGGTGCTATTACAGGAGATTTTTATATTGACGATGTAAAAGGACCTCAATTACAAGGTACTGCATCCACAGATGACTTTGATAAAGCAACGTTTCAATTTTTCCCAAATCCAGCAAATGACATGATACGATTCAGGAACTTGGATGGAAAAAAACAAATTAGAATTTTTGATATCAACTCAAAACAGGTTTTAAAAAAGGCAATAGAAACCAATGAGTTATCGATTAAAAGCTTGAAGCCAGGTTTTTACTTTTTAGAAATTAACGGCCAGTATAAAAAGTTAATTAAAGAATAAAAATTTAAATTTATTATCTTACAGAATGAGAGAGTAATCCTCTCTCATTCTGTTTTTTTATAGAGTAACATATGAACAAATTTCGAATTATTTTTATCAGGTTATTCTTAGTGATAGCTTTATTTTTCTCCTTTTCTTTGTTTTCGCAAACAGTCATTGTCTCTGGAGAGATTGTAGATGATTCAGGAAATTATCTTCCTGGAGTTTCAATATTGGTAGAAGGAACAAGCAATGGTGCTTCAACAGATTTTGATGGTCAATACGTCATCAGTATAAAGACCCCAAATGCAACGTTAATATTTCAATACCTGGGTTTTGAAACTCAAAAAATTAAGGTTGGAAATCAAAAAAAAATCAATCTAATTTTAAAAGAAAGTGCAGATCAATTAGATGAAGTTCAAGTTGTTGCATTTTCAAAACAAAAGAAAAACAGTGTTATAGGGTCTATAACTACTATTAAAGTCTCAGAACTAAAACAACCTACGTCTAATATAACCAATACACTGGCGGGTAAAATTGCAGGATTAATTTCCTACCAGAGATCCGGAGAGCCTGGGCAAGACAATGCAGCGTTTTTTATCAGAGGTGTTACTACTTTTGGGTTTAACAACGGTCCTTTAATTTTATTAGACGGTTTGCAAGTATCAGCCTCAGATTTGGCACGGATAGAACCCGATAATATTGCAACTTTCTCCATTATGAAAGATGCAACAGCAACTTCTTTGTATGGAGCAAAAGGAGCCAACGGTGTTGTGTTAGTCACTACAAAAGAAGGGAAAAAAGGAAAAGCAAAAATATCTGTTCGGTATGAAAATTCACTTTCTGCACCCTCAAAGATCAATAGTTTTTTAGGAGCAGTAGATTATATGGAGCTCTACAATAGAGCGCAACGAATGAGAGATCCTTCTGCGAATTTATTATATTCCAAACAAAAAATAGAAGGGACAAGAAATGGTCTAAACCCTAATTTGTACCCAGATGTAGATTGGCATGATGAATTATTTACAGAGTATGCTGTAAACAACAGAATTAACGTAAATATTAATGGAGGTGGAGAAGTTGCTCAATATTATTTATCTGTTTCTAATTCCAATGAAAAAGGCTTGTTAAAAATTGACCCTTTAAATAATTTCAATAATAACATCGATATCAATCGTTCTAATTTAAGAGCAAACATTAATATTAATTTATCAAAAACATCAAAGGTTGCTGTAAAGTTTTATTCCTTATTTCAACGTTACAACGGCCCCGTTGTAAGTGCATCAGATATTTTTTATCAAGTAGCACAAGCAAATCCTGCAAATTTTCCAAAAGCTTATGAGCCAGACGAAATAACAGCAAGTTTTAATCATACATTATTTGGAAATAAAGGGAACGGTGGGTTTGCAAACCCATATGCAGAAAGCGTAAAAGGATATAAAGATCGTTTTACAAATACAACCCTGGCACAGATTCAATTACGTCAAGATTTAAGTTTTATCACTGAAGGCTTAAAAATTAGAGCACTCGCTTCTGTAAAAACCTATACAGAAAATCAAAATGAAAGTAGTTTTACTCCTTTTTACTATGGATTGGCTGAAATAGAAACCCCAACAGGGATTGTAAACTCGTTATATCCAATTCAAGAGGGGACAGAGTTTTTAAATCCGTCACCCACCTATAATTACGGAAATAGTAATTTTTATTATGAAATGGTTGCTGAATATAATAGAAATTTTAATGAAAAACACGATGTAGGAGGTTTACTAGTAGCTAATTTTACCGAAGCTTTAAATACCATTGGGGGAAGTTCAACATTTGCTACGTTACCTTCAAGAAACATGGGAGTATCAGGAAGAGCTTCTTATAGTTATGACAGTCGTTATTTCGGGGAGTTTAACTTCGGGTATAATGGTTCTGAAAAATTTGCTGAAAAGAATCGATTTGGTTTTTTCCCTTCGGTTGGGTTGGGTTGGATTATTTCTAATGAAGCTTATTTTGAAAAAAATATCCCCTCCATCAATTTACTGAAATTGAAATACACTTATGGTTTGGTGGGAAATGATGGAATTTCTAGTCCTAGTGATCGTTTCTTCTATTTGTCCAATGTAAATCTTAACAATGGAGGAACAGGGTATTCTTTTGGGGAAAGTTATAATGATTACAGAAGTGGATATATGATTGATAGATATGGGAATGAAAATGTTTCTTGGGAAGTTGCTACCAAATCGAATATTGGTTTAGAACTCGGTCTTTTTAACAAGGTAATGATTCAAGCAGATTATTTTACCGAACATCGAAAAGACATTTACATGGAACGACAATACATTCCAGAAACATCAGGTTTAACAGCTGCTATTAGTAGTAATATTGGAGAAGTTAAGACCAAAGGAATTGATATGTCTTTAGATTACAATCATGCTTTTAGTGGAGACTTTTATATTACTGCAAGAGGTAATTTCACTTATTCTACCAACAAAATTTTGGTCAATGGAGAGCCTGAATTTCAAAATAAAAATTTAAGTAGAATTGGATATCCTGTGAATCAACAATGGGGATATATTGCAGAACGTTTATTTGTAGATCAAGAAGATATCGACAATTCTCCAGAACAATTTAATGGTTTTTCAACAACCAATTCGTATTTGCCAGGAGATATCAAATATACAGACCTCAATCAAGATGGAGTGGTCAATGAATTGGATCAAGCTCCTATTGGTAAACCGAATGTACCAGAGATTGTATACGGTTTTGGAGTGTCTGCAGTTTACAAAAATTTTGATCTTTCTGTGTTTATGCAGGGATCTGCAAGATCCTCATTTTTTATAAATCCGAATGATATCTCTCCTTTTGTAAATCAACGGAATGCATTAAGCATTATTGCGAACAATCATTGGTCAGAAAACAATCCAGACCCCAATGCTTTTTGGCCTCGATTATCTATTGAAGCCATAGAAAATAATCAAAAAACATCTACCTGGTGGTTAAGAGATGGAGATTTTTTAAGATTAAAAAGTGTAGAATTTGGCTATACAATTCCAACATCAGCAGGAAAAGTATTTGCAAATTCAAAAACGAGAATTTATCTAACAGGATTGAACCTATTAAATTTTTCAAAGTTTGATTTATGGGATCCAGAGTTAGCAGGGAACGGATTGGGATATCCATTACAAAGAGTGATTAATATTGGTGCTCAAATAAAATTTTAAATAAAAGATGAGTTTTAAAAACAGTTATATAGCAATTTTACTAGGGAGTATTTTTCTGTTCGCGAGTTGTGAGGAGTATTTAGACATTGTTCCTGACGGAACACAAGAGTTAAGTTTGCTTTTTAATAGGAAAGAAACTGCCTACAAAGCGTTGGCAAATACGTATAGTTATTTGCCTCAAAATGACGGAACCTATGCCAGTTATGTTTTGGCAAGTGATGAAGTAGCAGTTCCTGTTGCGAAAGAACCGAATGCAATTAAATTAATGAAAGGACAACAAAATGTTTCCTCTCCATTGATGGGATATTGGTCAGGGTTTTCTGCAACTGGAAAAGGACAAGGTTCTTTGTGGGAAGGAATACGAAGTGCAAATACCCTTATCCAAAATATTGATTTGGTTGTAGATATGACTCAAGAAGAGAAAAATCAATGGAAAGCAGAAGTGAAATTTTTAAAAGCCTATTATCATTTTTTATTGGTCAGCAATTATGGCCCTATACCCATTGTTGACGAAAACCTATCGATTGCAGCTTCAGATCAGGAAGTTCGGTTAGATAGAAAAACAGTAGACGAATGTTTTCGCTATATCGTGGAAACAATAGATGCTGCGATTGCAGATTTACCTGAGCGTGTTCTTGGAAATAATGATCTAGGAAGAATAGATCAGGTCATTGCAAAATCTATAAAAGCAAAAGTTTTACTCTACAGTGCTAGTCCGCTTTTTAATGGAAATACTTCTTTGTATTCAAATTTCATCAATACAAACGGAGAACATTTTTTCAATCAAACCTATGAAAATTCAAAATGGGATTTGGCAGCTAAAGCTACCAAAGAGGCCATAGAGGCTGCGATTGCTCAAGGAGCGAGTATGTATCATTATACAGAAACAATGCCAGATTATGATAAAAATAATTCTCAGTATGAATTTATTCGAAATCAATATGACAATCGTTATGCAATTACAGACCCTTGGAATTCAGAACTCTTGTGGGGGAATTCTAGTCCAGTAAACAATGGGCAATATTGGCAAATTCAATCTACAGCGATGATGAAAGATCCAAGTTCTTCTTCTGTAGAGGCAGCATGGCAGTGGTTGGCACCCAGTCTTAGAATGGCAGAAACCTATTATACCAAAAATGGATTGCCTATTGATGAAGATTTATCTTTTGCGTATTCGGAAAGGCACGATATAGCGACGATTGCTTTTAATCAACGGTTTTATGCTCAATTTGCCAACAGAACAGCAAAATTAAATCTTAACAGAGAGCCTCGTTTTTATGCCTCGCTTGGTTTTGATAGAGGACTCAATAGAACTTGGGGAAGTCTTTGGAAGCTGAAGATGAGAAAAGGAGAAACGCATGGTCGAAGAGCCAATACGGGAGATTATCTAGTAACAGGGTATGCACTTAAAAAATTGGTGCATCAAGATTCTGAGGGAGATGCTTATAATAAGGCAATTACCTATCCATGGCCGATGATTCGTTTAAGTGAATTGTATTTAATGTATGCAGAATCCTTGAATGAATATAGCGGCCCTTCAATAGAAGTCTATGATGCTTTAAATATAATTAGAGATCGGGCAGGAATACCCTCAGTTCAAGACGCTTGGAGCAATTCAGTCTTTGCTGCTACACCAAATAAACATACCAGTCAAGAAGGCTTAAGAGAGATTATTCATCAAGAAAGAATGATCGAGTTGGCTTTTGAAGGTCATCGATATTATGATATAAGACGTTGGAAATTGGCAGAGCAATATTTTACGACCCCTATCAAAGGGTGGTCTGTAGATGAAGACTCAGAAGCGAATTACTATCAAATTATGGAGGTAAGTCAACGCTCTTTTAATAGTCCAAGAGATTATCTTCAACCTATTAGTTTTACAGAGCTCTCTAGAAATCCGAATTTAATTCAAAATCCAGGTTGGTAAAAAATATCATTATGAAAAAACAACTCAACAAAGCGGTACTTTTTTTACTCTTTATTTTCGTAACAATTATTTCTTGTTCTGAAAACGAAAATATAGATACAACTCCTCCAGGAATATTGTCTAATATTTCTGTAATGCCCACCAATGGAGGTGGTATTATTTCTTATACACTTCCCTCGGATGATGACATTCTCTATGTAAAAGCAGTCTATACAAATTCACAAGGAGAGGAAGTTTTTAGAGTTTCAAGCAAGCACAATACTTCGGTAGAGGTAAATGGTCTAAGCCAATTAACTCCTGTAAGTGTAAAATTATTTGTAGTTGATATGAATGAAAATATTTCAGAAACTATTGCAATTGATTTTACACCCTTAAAATCATTTATCTTTTTTGTACAAGAGAGTATTCAAATAAATCCAGATCTAGGAGGTGTTAAAATAACTTGGGAGAATATTGCTTCAAAAACAGTTTTTGTATACGTACATATTTTAGAGGGAGCTGACGAAACCATCAGAATATTGTCGTCTAATAATGCCCAAGAGAGTATCTTTATCAGAGGATTAGCACCCTCAGAAATAACGATTTCTACAAAAGTTGAAGATTTTGATGGAAATATTACTGAATTGGAAGAAAAAGGAAAATATACGCCTCTTTTTGAAGAAAAAATAGACAAATCAACCTGGACTTTAGTGAGTGGTCAATCTATCAATGGGAATGCTTATGAAGGGAAAACAGTGAATTTTTGGGACGATGT
>Ga0209119_1000665_pt1 | contig 34888 bp, 30 predicted proteins | sample COG_03_FD_184747 | JGI IMG/M metagenome (GOLD analysis project Ga0209119, IMG submission 184747) | Pelagic Microbial community sample from North Sea - COGITO 998_met_03 (SPAdes) (version 2) | ecosystem: Environmental > Aquatic > Marine > Neritic zone/Coastal water | place: Helgoland, sampling...
AAGTGAGTTCATAATTTTCAATTTTTAAAGGGTTATTAATTCGTGGGTCATAGCCCATAAATTCGATTATTTTTTTTGTATTTAAATAGTTGGGATTGCTAATGCCTTGTTCCCATTTATAGATGGTTGATTCGTAAACATCTAATTCAAGAGCCATTTCAAAAGGGGAGTGTCCAAAGGTCAACCGGTATTGTTTTAGATAGTCGCCTATTGAAACAGGTTTTGTTGGATAGCCTTTAGGCGGCGGATTTAAGGCCTCGATTTCGATTTCGCAAATGGCCAACGACCTTGTGCCATTCCGTTTTGGTTTGTTTCTGACCATCAGCATCTTTGTAGTACTCGTTTGTTGCTAATGAAAATTTCGCCAATTTTTTCCCACTATCTAAAGTGATAATTTCTGGGTCATTTCCCAAATTTCCAATTAACTGTACTTTGTTTCTAAGTGTGTTCATCATAATTTATTTTAAGGTTATTACAGTTTTACTATCGAATGATTCGACAGGGCAAAGATGTGATGCTTACCAAAGTTTAATCGGTAATTACCTGTTTAATTTCGTTTGTAATTACTTGTAGTCGTTTGTAATTGATTAAATATATTGTATATTTAGGCGTTGTAATCAGAACTTAATATAGAAATGAAAAAACAATGCCCCGAATGTAATGATCCAATTATTGGACGAACTGATAAGAAATTTTGTAGTGACGGGTGTAGAAATAGCTATAATAATCGTGTAAATAAGGATCAGAAAAATCTCATTAGAAATATTAATAATCGTTTAAGAAAAAACTGGCGTATCCTTGAATCTATTAATCCACACCAAAAAACAAAAACAACACGCGATAAACTCATTGCTGCTGGGTTTGACTTTAATTACTTTACGAGTATTTATACCACGAAATCAGGAACTATCTACTATTTTGTCTACGATCAAGGATATTTACCTTTAGAAAATCAGTTTTATGCAGTCGTAAAACGCGAATAAGTCAATTTTTGAACAGTATTATTTCCGTTCATGTAGTATAAACAGCCGCTTGTTACGTAGAATGACCGATTGTTACATGATGATTGTAAGAGCTTTATAAGCGTCATATATTTGAGGTATGTAATTTAATATCTTACTTAAAAGTTAAATTGGTTAATTTTGGAAAACACCACTCTTGTGGTGTTTTTTTTTGCATATAAATGAACGGTGATTATAATATATTAATTTAACAAACCGTTTAAACACTTAATGTTTCCGATTATTACGTTATCCGTCCGTTCGTTACTTAGTTGTTGTAGGAGCTCTAAATCTTACATATATTTGTAGTGTCAATATTCTTAAATATTGCTTAAAAGTTAAATTGGTTAATTTTGGAAAACACCACATCAGTGGTGTTTTTTTTGCTCTAATGCGAATTAATAATCAGATTTCAAAAAAATCTATTACTTTTGAAAAAAAATTAATAAAAATGAAAAATATTAAATTCACAGCACTCTTAGTGATTTGTTTTGGAATCCAAATTCAGGCACAAAGTCAAACAAGCTTCGTATCACATTATAAAGCCTATTATTCACAAATGCAACAACAAGGCGATATTCAAGGCATTATAAACGCAATGACACACTTAGTGTTGTTAGAACCTGATGTAAAAAGACAAGATACGCTAGCTGCTCTTTATATGAATGAAGGGAAGTATATGCAAGCGTTAAATACTATAGGAGTAGAGTTACTAGAAACAGATACGACATTAGCAACAGAAGTGAAAGCGGTTAGTTTGAAATCTCTTAACGAACCCAAACGTGCCATTGAACACTATGAAGTACTCTACAAACAAAAACCTTCAGTTTCTATTGCGTATGAATTAGCGGATTTAAAAATCCAAACAAATGATCTCACAGGAGCATCCTTAAATATAACTTATGGAATAGCAAATTCAACAACAGATATGATGAAACCGTATTACGAAATGCAAACTCCGTATCAAGTACCCATCCTTGCTGGTTTTGTGTATTTAAAAGCAATTGCTAAATTCAGAGAGAATCCTGAAACAAATCACGATGCATCAATGTTAATTTTAGAAGAAGCATTACAATTGGCGCCTAATTTTAATATGGCCAACTTAGCTGTGAACGCTATTCGCACACAAAAAGAAGCTCTGGTAACTAAATAAGCTTTCAGAAAATTGCATAAAAAAAGCAGCGCGATCGCGCTGCTTTTTTTATGCTTAAAAACTTACCATATCCGAACACGTTGTTCTTCAGGAAGGTACATTTCATCTCCTTCTTTAATGTCAAAAGCCTCATAAAAGGCATCAACATTTTTAAGGGGTTGTGTTGCCCGCTGAATCCCTGGAGAGTGAGGATCTGTTTTTATTTGTCGTCTTAAAGCATCTTCACGAGTTAGGGTTCTCCATACGGTGGCCCAAGACATAAAAAAGCGTTGTTCTGCTGTAAATCCATCTATATCTTCAGGTCTACCATTGGTGTCGAAAAAGAGTTGAAGCCCGTCATAAGCGCCTAGAACACCACCTAAATCTCCAATGTTTTCTCCTAAAGTGAATTTCCCATTAATATATACACTGTCCATAACTTCAATAGCACTGTACTGTTCTGCTAAGGCGTTACCACGTTTTTCGAATTCGGTCAAATCTTTGTCGGTCCACCAATTGTTAACGTTTCCATCGCCATCAAATCGGGCGCCTGAATCATCAAAAGCGTGTGAAATTTCGTGACCTATTACGGCTCCAATTCCACCATAGTTGACCGCTTCATCTGCTGTGTAATTATAGAAAGGCGGTTGTAAAATAGCTGCCGGAAATACAATTTCATTGTTTAAAGGATTGAAATAAGCATTGACTGTTTGCGGAGGCATGCCCCATTCAGATTTGTCCACAGGCTGACCAATTTCAGAAATATTCTTACTCAAACTCCATTGAGATACTGCCATCATGTTTTCGGCATAGCTATTACCTTCGATAACTTGTAGTTCAGAATAATCTTCCCACTCGTCTGGATACGCAATTTTAACTGTAAACTTATCTAATTTTTCAATGGCTTTGCCTTTGGTTTCATCACTCATCCAATCCAGTATCTGGATTCTGTTTTGAAATGCTTTGATCACGTTGGCAATCATCTTTTCTGCTTTTTCTTTGGCTTCTGGAGGGAATTTAGCTTCTACATACAGTTTTCCAATCGCTTCACCGACGGAGCCGTTGACGGTTCCTAGAGCACGTTCTTCTGCGGCACGTTGCGCTTTGGACCCACTAAGAGTTTTGCTATAAAACTCCCAATTTGCAGTTTCAATTTCTGGTGTCAAATAGCCAGCAGCATTGTCAAGTGTACTCCATGTCATTAGTGTTTTTACATCTTCAATAGGAGTAGTGTTAAGGAACGTATTTAAAGCTTTCATATATTTCGGTTGCATAACCAAAACGGTATCTAAAGCCACAGTAACACCCATGTCTTTAATGAATTTATTCCAGTCAATTACAGGGGTGATCGCACTAAGTTCACTCACTGAACGTGGATTATTGAAGTTTCTAATGTCACGTCTTTGTACTTTGTCCAATCGAGGTTCTGCCAGTTGTGTTTCTAGTGCGAGTACTAGTTTTGCTGCAGCTTTTGCTTTGGCTTCGTCATAATTAATAAATCGAAACATACGCGCCACATGATCTACATACTGTCCACGAATTTCTTTTGTTTTTGAGTCTTGATCTAAGTAGTAGTCACGTTGTAGCCCTAAGCCACCAGGAAATACCCAAGCGGTGTTCATGCTACTATCATTCAGGTCAGCTTCGGCACCAATGCCTGTGAAAGGGGCAGAGACCCCCACAGTTTTTGCATAGACAGTTTGCATGTCTGCGATATTTTGAATGCTATTGATAGCTTCTAAAAGTGGAAGAATAGGCGTAATTCCAGCGGTTGTTCTGGCTACTGAATCTAATTCAGATTCAAACAATAATAACGCTTTTTTCTGATCGGAACCTTCTTCATACGTGCCCAATTCTTTAGACGTTTTTATAATATCAAGCACATCTTTACGTGTTGATTTTCTGAGTACACCAAAGCCCCCCCATCGTGATTCGTCATCTGGAATGGTGTTGGTTTTCATCCAGTTTCCGTTAACATAATCATAAAAATTGTCCTTTGGACTCACATTGAGATCCATATTTTCCAAAATAATTCCAGGAATTTTTTCAGCGTCCGAAAACTTATTTTTCGAATCGGTCTTGCAAGCATTGAAGACCAACAGGCCAAATGCACACAGTACGGTTAGTTGTTTTAATTTCATGTGTTTAGTGTTTGTTATTATAATAGACGCTCAATGAACTAAAAATGTTACAGTTATACGTAATAATTAACATAAATTTAGGCTGATATAGCGTTGTTTATGTACTAATTCAAGATTAATTTTCGAGTGGTTTGTTGGTTGATATAGTTTGTCTTCTTGTTTAGAAAACGGTTTATTGTAAAAAATCAAATTGGTTTAGTAACTTGTTGCGCCTTCTTTTCAAGCGTTTTATTTATTTGAAAGATTAAATTTGTCTGTGCTTGAATGAGTTCAGTTTTTGTTTGCGTAAATTCTTTTGAGTCTAAATGATCAAGCATGTAGCTTTCTCTTAATTTATGAGTTAAGGTTTCTATCACGGAGAAACGCGTTAAGATACTGGTCTCGTTTAAGTTGTTTGGGATGCTTTTTCTGATGTCTAAAAACAATTGGTCTAAGTTTTCAGTTGAGATGCTAAAGAGTTCGAGTGCATCGGTTTCAAGATTTTTTATATCAATGTATAAGGGGTGATAGGTATCCCATTTAGAAAACTCTGGAGGGATTGCATAGTTTGTAATAGTTGCCTTCTTCTCAATGGTCTCTTCTAAAGAAATGAGCGTTTGTGTAGGCTGAGGTGTTGAAGATTTAGTAGGAGTCTCGTTACAGCTTTGAAACCAAAAAAGAGCTATGAAAGTTATAAATGAATAAATAAACAGGTTTTTATTTAATTGAAAAGGAATCACAATTTTGTCAAATTTTATATTCATCACAAATATCTAACAAAATAATTTAAATTATATACATATATTATTATTTATGAATTTCAAAGTCTAGATTATTTAAGTTTTTTTAAAACACTCTTTATAAGTGAGTTGCTCTAAAAGTATGCAATCTGCTGGTTCAGTTTTTTAGTCGAAATATTTGGTGATTAAAATACAATTTAATATATTTGGTAAACCAAACTGGTAAACCAAAAAAGAAAATGATTGTCAAACAATATTAACAGCTAACGGGCCAGGAAATACCTGTGATTTAATATCATCAGTATTAGCGCCAGGATACAATCCCATTGAAGTTCCGGATTGTAATCACAGTACTTTTGGGAACCATATTGACGAAGTTTTTGACAACACACTCAATACAAATATATTTAGATTTCATATCCATACGTCTCCCGATAACGATCGCTGTATTAATTTTGATCGCCAACGAAACGAAATCAAAACCTATGACAAGTCTCCTGATGAGCTAAAAGGAATTCAAGGGGAAATCGTTATCTACAAATGGAGTTTTAAGCTTGAAAGTGGTTTCCAATCTTCTCCAAATTTCACACATATTCATCAATTAAAATCAGTTGGAGGTTCCTTAGCCAGTATGCCAATGTACACACTAACCACTAGAAAAGGAACCCCAGACAAAATTCAGCTGAGGTATGCTGAAACAGATGCGCAAGTTACTCTGTTTCAAACTGAAATCAGTCCATTTATTGGAACTTGGCTAGAAGTTATTGAAACAATTACCTATGGAAATAATGGCACTTACGCTATTGAAATAAAAAAAATGAGTGATAATACGACGTTGTTAAGTTACAATAAAGACAATATTATTAATTGGCGTGAGGGTGCCTCTTTTGTGCGCCCTAAATGGGGGATTTATAGGAGCTTGAATAATTCGCAAGACTTAAGAGACGAGATTATTTCCTTTTCGTATTTCAGCATAGAAGAAGTGAGTAGTTTATCAGATTCGTCTTTATCTACATTACAGCCCAATGTGGTTGTCTATCCGAATCCTGTAAATTATTCACTTAAAATAAAAAACAATTCAAATCAGGATTTAAAAATAACAATACATAGTTTAAGTGGACAACTTCTCATCAAAAAAAATCTCTCCTCAGCCAATAGCATTTCATATATTGGCACCTCAAAACTAGCGGAGGGGACGTATGTACTAAATATTCAAGGCTCGATTACAAATAGGCATCAAATAATTGTTGTGGAACATTAGCAGTTATTAAGCGTTTAAAAATGACTCTTTTGAAAAGAAAATATTTTATAAAAACAAAAAACTCACAACGTTCTATAAAATAGATTGTTATGAGTTTTAAAAGTGGTGCCTCCAGGAAGTTTTAGGTTTTACTTCATTTTACGTGTTTTTATATAAGTCAATGAAAATCAACAGTATAATGACAAAGTCATAATAAAATAGTAAAGAGAAATCAAACCAAATAACAAGGATTTAAACCTGCGGAGAAACCTCTCGAGCAACCTGTATTCTTGCCATATATTAGCTTAGATCATTTAATTTAAGAAATATGTATAAGGTTCTAAGGTCAACAAAGTCGGCCATTCGGTTTAGTTTGAAACATTCAAAAAAGTATTTATAAATTTTATTAAATAGTCGCATTTTCAATAATAATAGCATACCCCATACCAACACCCACGCACATAGTAGCTAATGCGTATCTGCTTCCTGTTCGAATTAATTCGTTTGTAGCTGCTTGCACTATTCTTGTTCCAGACATGCCAAGTGGGTGCCCAATAGCAATTGCACCGCCATTTGGATTTATTCTTGGATCGTCATCCTCGAGTCCCAATTGTCTTGTACAAGCTAAAGCTTGTGCAGAAAAAGCTTCGTTAAACTCCATTACATCCATATCACTCAGTTTTAATCCTACTTTTTGTAACGCCTTTTTTGTAGCGTAAACAGGACCAATTCCCATAACTTTAGGTTCAACACCAACAACTGCAGATGAAATAATACGGGCCTTTGGTTTTAAATTATATTTTTTTAAAGCTTCTTCAGATACTACTAACATGGCTGCGGCTCCATCATTTAATCCAGACGAATTTCCAGCAGTTACTGTACCATCTTTTTTAAATACCGTTCTCAGTGTTGCTAGTTTTTCTAAAGATGAATTAGGTTTAATAAATTCATCTTGTTTAACAGTTATAGCGACTCCTTTTCTTTGAGGTATTTCAACAGGGCAAATTTCTTCTGCTAAAATGCCATTTTTTTGAGCTTTACTCGCTTTCATTTGAGAGTTGTATGCAAATAAATCTTGATCTTCTCTACTTATTGAATATAGTTCTGCCAAATTTTCTGCGGTAATTCCCATGGCATCTGTACCGTACAGGTCATGTAATTTGGGATTTACAAAACGCCATCCAAAACTAGAATCTTCCATTTTTGAATCATTCCCATAAGCCAAAGTAGATTTTGAAATTACTAATGGTCCACGTGACATATGTTCCATGCCTCCTGAAATAAAAACATCGCCATCATTAGCTTTAATAGCTCTGTTAGCATGAATTATTGCAGACATACCAGAAGAACAAAGTCTATTAATTGTTTCTCCTGGTACAGAGTATGGAAGCCCTGCTAGTAATAACGCCATACGGGCTACATTACGATTGTCTTCTCCAGCTTGATTGTGGCAACCAAGAATAACATCATCAATTGCATCTTTAGGTACATTAGGATATTTTTCTAATAGCGATTTTATTGGTATTGCAGCTAAATCATCTGCTCTTACAGGCGCTAACATGCCTCTAAAACTTCCTATAGGGGTTCTTACAGCGTCAATTATATATGCTTCTCTCATTCTTTCTTTACTTTAGTTTTTCAATAAATTTGGCTTCTGTTTTTAGTCTCACTTCTTCTAATGAGCTTCCTGGTAATATTTCAATTAGTGTTAATTGACGATCTATAAATTTAAAAACAGCTAATTCTGTAATTAAAATATCTACACAATTATAATCTGTTATAGGTAATGTACACTTTTCTACAACTTTAGATGCGCCAGATCGATCTGTGTGTCTCAAAGTTATAATTAATTTTTTTGCTCCAGATGCTAAATCCATAGCACCTCCCACACCTAATAATGGTTTACCTGGCACTGCCCAATTGGCTAAGTTTCCAGAGGCATCTACTTCTAAACCACCCATTATTGCAACATCTATATGACCACCACGTATCATTGCAAAACTATCTGCGCTATCAAAATAACTGCTTCCAGATAATGCAGTCACAGGTACTTTACCTGCATTTACAGGGTAATACATAGCGCCTTTTCCATCAGCTGGTTCTGGACCAACACCTAGCATGCCGTTTTCGGTATGTAAAATAATACCATCTTCAGGTTTTATTAAATCTGCAACTAGTGTTGGTATTCCAATTCCTAAATTTACAACATCCCCTTTATTTAATTCTGTAAAAGCTCTTTTGGCCATATTCATTCGCTTTTCGTCCATAACTTTAGAAGATCCCACGGATGCTGATGTACCTAGGTCTTCTTCAGATAATGTTTTTTGAACTAAATAATCAACAAAACAACCTGGTGTATGAATTTCGTTAGGATTAATGTCGCCAACTGGAACAATTTCTTGAACTTCAGCAATGACTATATCGGCTGCTGTTGCCATAGCTCTGTTAAAATTTTGCTCGGTCATCCTATATTGTAAATTTCCAGCAGTATCCGCTTTCCAAGCTCTTATAATAGCAACATTACCACGAATACCTTCTATAAAAACTTGTTCTATACCATTAATGTTTTTTGTTTCTCTGTCTTTGGCAATTAATGTGCCAGCAGAAGTTGGGGTATAAAAGCCTCCTATTCCTGCTCCCCCAGCTCTAATAGCTTCAGCTAATGTGCCCTGAGGTAGTAATTCGTATTCAATAGTGCCTGCTTGAGCTACTTTTACAGCTTCAGGATTTGACGTAAAGAAAGAGCCAATCATTTTTTTCAGTTGGCCATTATTCAATAATCGTCCACCTCCCATATTAGGTTCGCCTACATTATTGGCTATAAATGTTAAGTCTTTAGTATTGGTTTCTGCTAATGCGTGGATAATATGCACAGGGTTTCCTGTCATTCCAAAACCTCCACCAAGTATAATGTCTCCATCCTTTACTAATGCTGCTGCTTCTTTTGCCGTTATTTGCGGTACCTGTTTCATATTTTATAATATTATTCAAATGATTTAAATGGCATGCCTACATAATTTTCGGCAATGGTCGTTTTGTATGCTTTAGACATTTTTATATAATCAACTTTTGCTTTTTGTAAACGGTATGTGTAAGAGCCATGTGTATCTTGTTTATGGAAAAGCGTAGTCATAAAATTTGAAAAATCTTGTGCTCTCCAAATTCTTTTAAGTGCTTCTTCAGTATAATTATCTAATTGTTTTGTTGAATTGTTTTTGTAGTAATCTACAAAACCATCAACTAAATGTTTAACATCTGCAACAGCTAAGTTTAAGCCTTTCCCTCCTGTAGGAGGCACAATATGACCAGCATCTCCTGCTAAAAATAAATTACCAGAACGGAGGTTGTCTATCATGTGACTTCGCATAGGTGTAATATTTTTGTCGAAAATTGGACCTGATTTTAATTCCCAACCTTTAGTCGCTAATCGCGTTGAAAGTTCTTCCCAAATACGGTCGTCTGGCCAATCATCTAAATTTTCATTATTAGCTACTTGTAAATATAAGCGACTAACAGTTTCAGAACGAAGGCTGTGTAATGCAAATCCATTTTCATGGTACGCATAAATTAATTCATCGGTAGAAGGTGCAACATTAGCTAAAATTCCTAACCAACTAAAAGGGTAGGTTATATCATAAGATTTATAACTATCTTTTGGCATTGTTTTTCTTCCTATACCATGAAAACCGTCACAAGCAGCAACAAAATCACATGCTATGACACCAGATTTGCCACCTTTTTCAAAATGAATTTTTGGGGTATCGGTATCAAAATCTACAATCTCTTTGGCGCCAGCTTCAAAATAGAGTTGTTCTCCCTGTTCTAACCAAGCGTCGGTTAAATCTTTTACCACTTCTTGTTGGCCATAAATTGTTATTTTTCTACCGTCAGTTAATTCTGAAAAAGGTATATGTATTCGCTCTTCGTCAAAGCTTAAATACACACCATCATGCTCAATACCTTCTTTTTCTAAGCGATTACTTAATCCTAATTCTTTTATAATATCAACGGTGTTTTGTTCTAATAATCCTGCTCTTACTCTGCCTTCAACATAAGGTCTTGAGCGCAGTTCTATGATAACAGATGCTATACCGTGTTTTTTTAGCCAATGTGCTAAAACTAATCCAGCAGGTCCAGCACCGATAATACCAACTTGTGTTTTAATTATTTCCATTTGAAAATATTAAATTCCAATTTCATTAAAGACTTCTTCTGCAGTATGTATGGCTTCATTGGCAGCGGGAAGCCCACAATAGATACCCGATTGCATAATAACTTCCTTGATTTCATCTTTAGTAACACCATTGTTAAAAGCGGCTTTAATATGCATTTTAAATTCAGGTTTTCTGTTTAGAGGAATTAACATGGCTAATGTTATTAAGCTTCTATTATGTTTATTTAGCCCTGGTCGTGTCCAAATTTCGCCCCATGCGTAGTTTGAAATGAATTCTTGAAAATCACTATTGAATTCATTTTTATTTAAAGTAGATTTATCAACGTGCGGATTTCCTAAAACCGTTCGTCTAACATGCATACCTCTGTCAAACGTTTTATTACCTATTATAAAATCAATTAGAACATCTGAATAGGATTCGGGCAATTCAGTGCTAGGTAAATGTCTAGCGTGAAATACTTTTAGTTTTGCACCCGCAATTTCTTTTTGCATAACTTCTGCCTGAGTTACTTTAGTAACAGCATCTTCATCGCCTGTAATAATTAAGGTATCTAAAGAGATTTTTTTAATATCTGATCTAAAATCAGCAGCACCAATGGCGGCACAACAAGCTGAATAGCCTACTTTACTATTCGCTAAAAATATCTCTTTCATTTCCGCAACGCGGGATGGATTCGTTTTATGATAACTCTCTGTAAACCATTTTTCCATAGTACTGTCAACAATGGCTTGCATCCCCTGATCGTTAATGGTCTTAATACGTTCGTTCCATCGATCTGCCGTTCCAATTTTAGAATCGGTATTACTGATGATTAGTTTATGCAAACGTTCAGGATGATTAATACCTAAGTACTGTCCTATTAATCCTCCCATTGATAATCCGCAGAAATAGACTTTGTCAATATGAAGCATGTCAAGAAGCTCTATTACATCTTGACCAAGCATAGCAATGGTATAATGTCCCTCGGTTAATTCACTTTCTCCATGTCCACGAGTATCATATTGTAAAACCCTAAAATAAGGGAGTAAATATGGTACAAGTTCATCCCACATTTTTAAGTCTGCTCCCAGAGAATTAGAGAACATGAGTACTGGACTATTGGGTGTGCCTTGAATTTTATAATTTGTTTTCATTTTCAGATTTTATATTAAATATTACTCCTATAGGCGGTGTCAATTACAAACACATCCGTACCATCTAACATGTTCATTACAAAACAAATAAATATTGAAGCGTATTGCAACTTAGTTATGGATTTTTGGTCTAAAAGTTGTTTAATGGAGATAGTCAAAAAAGTATAATTTAGTTTCTATTATCTATTAATATTTCAAGATGATGACACTTTTTTTTAGAGAAATAGGAGTAAAACAGTTAAAACGAATCCTCCAATTGCAAAGTACATCCCTTTTTTGAATACGGGCATTTTTGGGGTATACATCCAAAATGCAGATAACACAAAAAAGACTAATGATAACCCAAAAAAGATATTTAAAAAGTATAAAGGGCTATTTGTTGTTGCTTTGTGAAGGCGTTCCATTTTTTCGAGTACGAAAGGCAGTTTTTCTTTTGTTACAACTGCCAAGCCTGTTTTACTATTGTAATTCCCATCCTTAAAGTATAAGATGTCACCTTCAATCTTTTTTACTTTTACTCCCATTCGTAATAACGGACTTAATTCACCACCTGTTAAATTGGGCGTTAATTGTTGTTCGGTAACCACTTTGGTTTTTAAAAAACTAGTCTCTCTAAAAATCATGATGATACCACTAATAGCATACATCATCATAATACCTGATAAGAAATATCCTAAATATCTGTGAATTACTCTAACTTGAAATGAAAATGGGGTTTTTAGATTTGTCATATTTGATTATTTTTTTTAATTGAACTTCAATTTTACAATAAGGTTTAATTGTTGACTGTAATTATTTTAATATCTTTTATTCTTTGCAATTACGTATGTTCTATTTCCCTCGATATGCGGTGTCAATAGTTATTGCACCATTTGCTACTCTACTTACACAAGCACATAATTTATTGTTTTTACCTTTTTCTTCTTCACTAAAAAATAAATCACGGTGGTCTATATCACCTGTGTATTCTAAAATATCAACTTGACATAAGCCACATTCTCCCTTCTTACAATCATACATGATATCTAAATTCTCTTCTTCTAAAACTTGCAATAAGGTTTGGTTTTCGCCAACAACGAATTCTTTATTAAAACGTGGAATTTTTACTGTAAAGTTTTGCGGTGCAAACAAACCTGATGCTCCAAATGTTTCAAAATGTAAATGTGTGTTTTCAAACGGACTAGCTTCCCATACTTTGCGAACACTGTTCATAAGTAATAAAGGACCGCATAGGTATATGTGTCTCTGGTTGTTTGCTATTGAGCTTAATTTTTCCATGTCAAAATACCCGCTTTTATCACTGTAATGTAGTTCTAATCTATCTCCTAAAAGTGTTTTTAAGTGCTCAATAAAGGGCATTTCTTCTTTGTTTCGACCTAAATACAACATTCTTAAATTGATATCTTTTCTTGAGCACAATTGCTCTGCCATCCCTAATATTGGTGTAATTCCAATACCTCCAGCGATGAGTAAATAATCACTGGCATTGTATCTTAATTCGAAATGATTGGTGGGTTGAGAAATCTTTATTTGTTTTCCTTTTTTTAAAGACCACATATAACTGGATCCACCACGACTAGTAGGTAGTCGTTTTACAGCAATTGTATAGGGTTCTTTTGGATGGTGTTGACCTACTAAAGAATAACTACGAATTTCTGTAACTCCATTTATTAAAACAGAAACATCTATATGTGAACCAACAGTAAACTTCTTAACACCATTTTCTGGTGTTAGCTGTATTTTCATGACGTTTTTAGCTACCAATTCGGTGTAGTTAATAGTAGCGTTCACCCAAGTGTTTCTATAGCGCATTAGTCTTGATTTTCATTTTCCACCATTTTATCTGTAATTCTTCTAGCCCACATAGCACCAGCATCGATATTTAAATTATAAAATTCTCGTGTTGGATTTGTGTTTATAGCTTTCTGCTGTGCTTCAAGTATATCTTCGTCTTGCGCAAATATGGAAGCTACACCATTTTTTAGTTCGGTGGTATTGCTTTGATCTTTAAGATTGTAGTTTCTGCTAAAAGCCCAAAAATAGTAGCAGGTTTGATTGGTTGAAGGTGTAATGGTGTTTAAAACATAACCATTTACACCTTGAGAACGGTCACCTTCTGGTGCACCAGTTCCGGCAATGGCAACCCCAACATCAATATTTACCGTACATGGTGCTTCAAATTTTATAATTTGCCAACGATCAACCAGGCCATCATGTTTTATTATTTTATTTAATTGATTACGCCAAAACGGAGGTGGTTTTATACCTTTCATCCAACGGGTTACTGTAGCTGTGTGTTCATCATAATGTACATCAAAAGGTGCTTCGGCTACATTTCTATCACCAATACTTCCAGCATGAACAAAAGTCTCATGCGTTAGGTCCATTAAATTATCTACTACTAATCTATAGTTGCATTTAACTTCTATCATTTTTCCATCACCTGCCCATTCTGGATCATTATTCCAATGCATATCGGGTATTTTACTACTGTCTGCAACAGCAGGGTCACCCATCCAAACCCAAATAAAACGATACTTCTCTAAAGCAGGATATGAACGTACGCAGGCAGAAGGATTAATGGTTTCTTGAGAGGGCATATAGGTGCATTGTCCTTCGTTATTAAATTCTAATCCATGATAACCGCAAACAACTGTGTCTCCTCGTAATTTTCCTTTGGATAACGGAAGTAGACGATGCCAACAAGCGTCTTCTAAAACTACAGGTGTACCATCATTTTTACGATAAAGCACTAAGGGTTTATTGCAAATAGTTCTTGGTAATAACTCATGTTTTAATTCTACATCCCACGCTACTGCATACCAAGCATTCATCGGGAAAGATTCATTCATAGTGAATGTAGTGGTGTTTTTAGGCATTTTATTTAGTTTTTAATAGAATTTAAGAATACTTATTTGTAATTTTTTCAACCCATTTTATACTATTCCCAATAGTATTTTCAGGTCGAAATAGTGCGTCTATATTGTCTATTTCAGGGTGTGTCTCTCTGATTATTTGTTTTAAATGTTTTCCTTCATCAATAGAGCGTTTACATGCTTTTTTTATGGCTTCATGTGCTTGCATTTTGCCTAATGTGTTTGATAGCTCAAAGGCTACTTTTTCTGCATAAATAAGACCGTTTGTTAGTTCTATATTTTGAAGCATACGTTCTGTGTCTACTTCTAAATTTTCAATTAAATCAATACTTTTTTCAAGAGAACCACATGTTATACCAATTAATTGAGTTAATGTTTCCCATTCGGCATGCCAATAACCTGCAGACCGCTCGTGTTCTTGTAGCATACTCGATAGCATTGTAGCTACTAGTCCAGGTGTTCTGGTACTATTACTTAATATGAGTGCACATGTTACAGGGTTTCTTTTGTGTGGCATGGTGCTAGACCCCCCTTTGCCTTCTTGAGTACCTTCAAATACTTCTGCAACTTCTGTTTGCATCATTAAAGATATGTCTTTCGCAATTTTACCTAGAGAACCACTTAAAATTCCTAAAATACTGGCAAATTCATTTAAATGATCTCTTTGCGACTGCCATGGAGAAGTGTTTTTTAAGTTTAAATGCTCGGCAAATTTTATTTGAACTTCGTCTGTAATGTTGTTATTACCGCTACCAACAGCACCCCCTAATTGTATTTGCAGAACATCAGTTTTAACTTTTTGTAATCTAATTTTAGATCGGGTTATACTTTCTAGCCAACATGCAGTTTTTAGTCCGAAAGTTATAGGTCGTGCTTGCTGAAGTAGGGTGCGCCCTATAATAATAGTAGCTTTATGTTCTTTAGTTATATTTACTAAGTTTTTCTCAAGAACGCCTAATTTGTTTTCCATCCAAGAAATGACTTGTTTTATTATAAGGATAGAAGAAGTGTCAATTATATCTTGGCTTGTAGCACCAAAATGTACATATTTTGAAGCTTCAAAATCTGAACTTTTTATAGCTTTTGTTAGTTGCTTTACTAATGGAATAGTGGCATTACCGCCTAATTTTATGTCAGCTTTTAATTTATCAATGTCTATGTAATCAACGTTACAACTAAATCCAATAATTTCGGCTGCTTCAACAGGTATCAAGCCTAACTCTGCTTGAGCTTTAGCGAGTGTGGCTTCCGCAGTTAGCATATTGGTTATTACAGATCTATCAGAGAATAACTGATTTATTTCATTAGAATAAAATGTTTCAGAGTATAAAGACATAAATATTGACTATTAAATTTGAAAAAAGACAGTTTCTTTTAAGCCCTGCATGTAAATATTAAACTCATAACCATCACTTGTTTTATTTGCAATTATTGTGTGTTGTCTTTCTTTAGGGATTGATTTTAGAGTAATATCACTATTGTTTAGTTCTTCATCAGAAAAATAAATACGTGTATATGAATGTAATAATTGACCACGCATATAAAGAATAACGTTTATATAAGGTGCTTGACCATCAACCGAGTTAGGCTTTATGGTTAAAAACGAAAATTGATTGCTTTCATTGGTACCTGTACCATATCTGCCAAACAGTTTAGTTTTCCCATCATTTTGCCATAATTCAATCATGGCATCATTTATTGTGTTTCCTTCGCCATCATAAACTTTGCCGAAAATGGTTATCGTATTTGAATTTTTTGAAGGGTCGACCATTTTATTGTCAACCCAACTTTTAAAATTATACCCATATTGCTCAGGTGTTAATCCGTAGGCAAAATAAGGCCCTATTGTTTGAGAAGGTGTTTGTGGTGATATTTTAGTTGTTGTAGTCATAGTTATTTGTTTTCAAATGGTGTTTCGTTATGACCTCTTAATACAATATCAAATCGATATCCTAAAGCATATTCTGGTTCCGTTATTGAAAGGTCTAAACTTGAAACTAATAATTCTCTTCCTCTTTTAGGAATCGCATTATAAATGGGGTCAAATTCAAATAATGGGTCTTTTGGAAAATACATTTGAGTAATCAGTCGGCTCGAAATGTCGCCACCAAATAGTGAAAAATGAATATGTTTTGGTCTCCAAGCGTTATAGTGATTACCCCATGGATATGCACCAGGTTTAATGGTATAAAATTTGTAATTCCCATTTGTATCAGTCATACATCTACCAGCTCCTAAAAAATTTGGATCTAATGGCGCATCATGTTGGTCTACCTTGTGTATATATTTACCAGCAGCATTGGCTTGCCATATTTCTATTAAAGTATTAGGAATAGGTTGTCCCAATTCATTTGTTATTTTACCACTAACCACAATACGCTCTCCAATAGGATCACCATATTTTATGGCATTTTTAGTTAAGTCATGATCTAAGATTCCCAGTTCAAAATCTTTAAAAACTGGGCCCGATAATTCAGATAGGTTTTTTTTTGTGATAATTAATGGTTTACTTGGAGCTCTTAGAATAGTAGATTTATAATCTGGAGCTTTATATGGAGGTTGGAATTCCATATCAAATTGGTTATGAATTAATTTACCCATGATACTTATTCTGTTTGAATCAAAAATATTTAAATAAACAAAGCCAGTATTGGATTAAATAATTTTATAATTGTACAAAATAAACATTATATAAAATATAATTTACTTATTTTTGTTATTTAATAACATTAAATAATTAACTTATAACAATTTAAAGTTTAATCAATTTTTTTATTTTAAAAATTACTATGTAATATATTAACATTTTATGAAGCCTATATTACAGTTTAAAGGACCTTATGGAGATAATCAAGCTTCCTTTATGCCAGATTTTATTCATTTTGAACCCTTAGAAAAGCGAAGTAAAATATATGAATGGGAAATAAGTCAGCACGTGCATTCAGAATTATTTCAGATGTTTATAATACGTTCGGGAAAAGGCATTTTGGTTTCTGGGAAAAATAAAATAGTGATCGCTAGTCCATGTGTAATTAATGTTCCTGCATCTACTATGCATGGGTTTAGTTTTGATTCTAATATAAAAGGAGATGTGTTAACATTTTCTGATAATTACTTTGAAAGTATTTTAAAAAACAATGCACAGTTGTATATAAAATTAAACAAGCTAAACCAATTTGTTTACATTAATAGCATTAAATCTTTTGACGATTTCACAGATTTAATCCATAAATTAAAGAATGAAGTTTTAGAAGATCGTGTTGAAAAACAATTTAGCCTTCAATCTTATTTTCAATTACTTTTTTTAAAGTTGTATAGAAAAGGTTACGAAAATGAATATGTTGAATTAAACGCGCCTAATAAAACATTAGTACATTTTAGAAATTTTCAAAACTTAGTTAAGCAATCATTACAAAGCCCCCTAACCATTGAACAATATGCAAGGAAGTTGAATATAACACAAATGCATCTTAATAGAGTTTGTAATACTGTTGTTGGGGAGTCTGCTTTAAAAGTAGTTCAAGGCTTCATAATTATTGAAGCTAAAAAATACTTATTAAATACTTCTTGTTCAGTTTCAGAGATTGCTTATTTTTTAAACTTTAATGACCCAGCTTACTTTAGTAGGCTCTTTAAAAAATTAGTTGGAGTGCCGCCAGGTGAATTTAGAAAATCTTAGTTTTTCAATGCTTAAGAATATTATGCGCTAGGTATTTATAGTTTTTCTATCGAAAATGATTGGTTTTGAATATTTATAGCTTGGAATTGATTCTCATAAATAATTTTTTTTTGTCATATTTGTAAAATATTCACAACTTAGTTGTTAAATAACCAGTTTTAACCTTGTTACCTATAGATTTGAAAACGAAAATTATGTTTTTTACTCATAACCTTTTTCAAATATAGCGCTTCTAAAAAGCAAAGGTTTGGTTCCTTAGTAAGACTAATTGGTTAATATTTAATTATTTTAAAAGAAGTTATTTATGAGAGTTATTGATCTATCAGTTACAATATCAGAGAAGGTAAAAGAGCCACTTCCGACTAAAATTATATATGAAACACATGAAGAATGTGTAGATAATATGGGTAAAATATTATTTAAAGATGTTGAAGGAGAAATTTTTATGAATGGGAAAGGGTTGGCTGGAGAAATAATAAACTTAGCTACACATTCAGGAACTCATGTTGATGCTCCTTATCATTATTCGCCAACCTGTAATGGTAAGCCTTCTAGGACTATAGATGAATTGCCATTAGAGTGGTTTTTTAATAATGGTGTAGTTTTGGATTTTACAGATAAGCCAGATGGCTATTTAATAGAGCCTGAGGATTTAATAGAAAAATTGGCCGATATTAATTATACATTAAAACCTTTTGATATTGTACTTATAAGATGTGATGCTGACAAAAGAATACATGATGATGATTATGTTAAAATTCATGTTGGAGCTTCGGCAAAAGCAACACATTGGCTAATTGATCAAGGCATAAAAGTAGTGGGTACCGATGGATGGGGTTGGGACATACCTTTGCATATTCAAGTTGAGAAATATAAAAAAGATCCAAAACCCGGAATTATTTGGGAAGCGCATTACGTAGGTATTGAAAAAGAATATTGCCAAATAGAAAAACTGGCTAATTTGGATAAACTTCCTTCCTATGGTTTTAAAGTATCCTGTTTTCCAACCAAAATAGAAAAAGCAAGTGCAGGTTGGACCAGAGCTGTTGCTATAATAGATTGAAAATAGAATTAAAATTAAAGTGATGAGATATCTAAAAATAGTTTTATTTTTTGTTTCAATAATAAATTTTTCTTGTGTAGAAAATACATCTAAAAAAGAAAAAGTACAGGTTGAACAGAAGAAACCTGATTTTTTATTTGGTGTTGCAACTTCTGCATACCAAGTTGAAGGTAATTATCAGAAAGACGGAAAAGGTGAGTCTAAATGGGATTTTTTAACCAACAAAGTTGGTGTTACCGAGTTTGTAATTGGAGAAAGACAAACAGGAAATATTTCTGCCAATATGTACGACAGAACTCAATATTTAAAAGATTTAAGATTGCTTAAGGAACTGGGGGCTAATAGTTATAGGTTTTCTTTAGATTGGAGTAGAATTATTCCTGATGGAACAGGAACTGTTAATGAGTTAGCTATAGCGCATTATGATCAGTTAATTGATGATGTTAAGTCTTTTGGTTTAGAGCCAGTTGTAACATTATATCATTTTGATTTTCCTATGGCTTTGGTTAAAATGGGCGGATGGGATAATCCAAAAATGAAAAATTGGTTTAAAAATTATGCCTCTATTGTTTTTGATAAATTTGGAAAAAAGGTAAATTATTTTATTACTTTTAATGAACCTTACATAGAATTCTTGGTTTTTGATTATTTATCAAACACAGGGCAAAGTAAAGATTCTGATGCAGTACGTTTTTCAAAAGGTTACAAAAGGTGTTTTAGTCAAATTTTAGCAAGTGCAGAGGTAATAAAATTATATAAAGAAAAAGGTTTAAAAGGCAATATAGGTATTACTTTAAATTTGTCGCCTACAATTCCTTTAGATTCTATAAACGAATTAGATGTAAAGGCTTCGGCTTTACAAGATAAGTTGCTTAATACGTTTTTATTAGACCCTATTTTAAAAGGTGTTTACCCAAAACAAGTTAAAGATTCACTACAAAAGTATCTGCCTGAATTTAATCCAACTCAAGATCAGTTGACTATTTTAAACAACAATAAACCAGATTTTTTAGGTGTAAATTTTTATGCCCCAGCATTAACAAAATATGATGCATCTGTTCCTTTTTCAACAACTTGGTTAGGGATAAATACAGATGAAATTAAAGCGCATAATGGGCCGGTTCGTCCTAATGAACTTTATAATTTATTAATCCGATTAAAAACTGAATATAATAACCCTGTTATAATGATTACAGAGAATGGTGCTGGTTTTGAAGGTGAAGATGAAAAAGAAAAATCGATTGTAAAAGACCCTTTAAGAGCAGATTATATTATGCGTCATGTTGAAGCTACTTTAAAGGCAAAAGAAGCTGGTGCAAATGTAATTGGTTATATGGCTTGGTCTGGTTGGGATAATTTTGAATGGGTTTTTGGTTACACAAAACATTTTGGAATGATTCATGTAAATTTTGAAACTCAAGAGCGTATTCCAAAAGAAAGTTACTACAAATATAAAAGTGTTATTAGTAGTAACAAGGGGTTGAAGGTTAACTAATCGAATTTAAGAATTTTTTCTTATTGTTGTTTTTACTATTTTTATTGTGTTTTATGTTTAAAATTTCATTTAAATAAAATATAAATTTATTAAATGCCAGATCAAAATAAAATACCAACCTTAAAAATTACAGAGGTTAGCACCTATCACGATTCAATTGTAAATTCTTTACAGTTTATTTCCAATGTTAAGTATAAGGATTATCATATCAATAGTCTTGAAATAATTAAAGACAAAGCTAATTTTAAAGTAAGACCGCATAGAAAGACTGTACATGATTTTTTGTTTTTAACAAAAGGAAGCGCAAAAAGAAGCAAAGGTCTAAATAATATAGAGTTTAAAGGGCCTGCAGTATTTTTTCTTCCAGCTTATCAAATAACAGAGCACTCTAAAATGAGTCTGGATGCAGAAGGGTTTTTTTGTCATTTTGATGAAAGTCTATTTGATTTTTTACCTAAAAGCTATCTGAGTAACAGATATTCGTTTTTTAAATTACAATCTAATCCTGTAATTCAGTTATCCAAAGAAACAACCGAAAGTTGTGAGTCTATACTAAACCGAATGCTTAAACTCTATAAAACAGGTGAGAAGACAAGGAGGAATCTAATTGCGTTTTACTTATTAACTTTTTTTGAAGAAGTTTTTAAAGAGGTTGATAATGTTCCTAAGAAAAGTAAAAATTCTTTTTTCAGAATAACAGAATCATATAAACAAGCTTTAACGGAACATATATATGAATATAAGCAAATTTCTGATTATGCCGATTTATTAAATATATCTCCCAACTATTTAAATAAGTGTGTAAAGGCGAGTGTTAATAAAACTGCTCAAGATTTATTAAAGGAAATGTTGGTTTTAGAAGCTAAATCTCTTATAAAGTATTCAGATTTACACTTATCAGAAATCGCTGTTAAATTGTGTGATCAAACTCCAAGTAACTTTGCTCGTTTTTTTAAAAAGCAAACAGGAATGACTCCTAAGGAATATTCTCAAATGAGTTAATTGTAATAGTTTTTTCTTAAAAAGTAAAAGGCTGGCATTATCTCTTGAACAAGTAATATTCGACAAGTAAAAGGGGGTGAGATTATTTAAGATTATTTCGTTATTGAATAAGTTGGTAAAATAGACTTGATACTGTTTTTAGATTGATAATGAATACTATTGCCCTTTTTTTGATTCTCATCGTGTATTATTATATTCTAATTTTGTGGTATTGATTTTTGTCATAATGATATTTTTTTAAATAAAAATGATAAATGTCATAAAATAAATTAAACTTTAATTAACTCTAATCAGGTATGAAAACAATTATTAAATTAAGTTTTACTTTGTTTTGTTTCTTTTTGAACATTCAAATGGGGGCTCAAGAAAGTGATATTACAGGAAAAGTTAGCGATGAAAACGGTATGTCTTTACCAGGTGTTTCCATCTATGTTGATGGAACTTCTAAAGGCGCAGTAACCGATTTTGATGGTGAATTTACTATCAAAAATATCGAAAATGGAGAGCATCAATTAATTTTCTCATTTATTGGATATGCCAAACAAAGAAAATTGGTATCAGTGCCTTTAAAAGAGCCTCTAGCTATTGTTATGTTAGAAGATTTGTCAAAACTTGATGAAGTTGTGATTACAGGTGTTTTCGATGCGCGCAGTCGCATGGATGCCTCGGTAGCAATTACTACAATAGGGGCTAAACAAATAGAAAGATTGGCACCTACAAGTTCTTCAGACCTTTTAAAAAATATTCCAGGTGTTTTTGTAAACCAGGCTCGTGGTGAGATTTGGAACTCGGTTTATTCTAGAGGGCTATCAGCTGGTTCAATTGATAATCTTAATGGTTATCGCTATGTATCCTTACAAGAGGACGGCCTGCCGGTAACTAACGTAGAATTATTTCCTGATTTATTCTTGAGAGCCGATGCTATGACAGCAAGGGTTGAGGCTGTTAGAGGTGGTACCGCATCAATTTTAGGTGCAAACGCTCCAGGCGGTATTTTCAATTATGTGTCTAAAACTGGCGGCAATGAATTTGCTGGTGAAGTTCGTGCCAAATATGGTCTAGAAGGTAACGGAAAAAATCCGTATTACCGAGCTGATTTTAATTTTGGTGGCCCAATGGGTAATGGTTGGACCTATAATTTAGGTGGATTTTACCGTCAATCAGATGGTGCACGAGCTCGTAATTATCCTATTAATAAAGGTGGACAAATCAGAGGTAATTTGCTTAAAAAGTATAAAACTGGTTCATTTCAATTGAACTTAAAATACTTGAACGATAAAAATGATAGAATGGCTTTCATTCCTTCAACCAACTGGCAAGACCCTCAAGTAGCTGATGGGTTCTCTAGATATGATTCCTATGGTTTATATGATTTTTCCATAGAAATTCCATTTAATGAAGAGGGTACTCGAACATTTAATTCAACTGATTTATTGCATAATATCGACAAATCAATTGGGTTTAATTGGAAGCAAGATTTGGGTAATGGATTTTCATTAAAAAACGATTTTAAATATTCGAGAAAGGATGATGAAAGAAATGGTACCGCAGTAGTAACTCCTATTAGTACAACCAGCTTTTTGTTCTATGCTATTCCTAGTTTGTTTGCGGGACCAAACCCATCTAGAACTGGTACCTACAGATTTTCTGACCCAAGAACGGGGCAAGAATTTGGTACCGTGCTTTTAGAGCCTAATGTAGGGCCAAATGCAGTACCTGGCCCTCCAGCAATACTTACGCCTGGAGCGAATAATAATTTTCCAGGTTCGAACGTACAACCCAACTCCTTGTTGTTTATGCCTATGTTTTATCAAGATATCGACAGAAATGAAATTGCCAATCAATTGGTATTCAGTAAAAAAACAGAGAAGAGCAGTTTCAATCTAGGAAGTTTCTACAGTCGTTCTAAATTAGATATTACCAACTGGAGCAAAGGTATGGGGCTTAGTGGCGGATTAATCCAAGATCGTCCAGTGCCTGCACAAATTACCTTAGATGCTGATGATGGCAATACCTATGAAGTAACAAGTCCTGAAGGTTTTATGAATGTAGGATGGAGCGGGTCTGATGATGGTGAAACCACTCAAGGTATTTTTGCCCTTTTCTTTGGCCATAATTGGAAAATTACACCAAAACTTACCCTAGATTATGGTATGCGCTATGAAAATGTTACCTCTGAAGGTTTCAATTCTATTGCTATACCTAATGACCCAACTGAAGGTGGTGGTCTAGATGGTAACCCACTTACCATTTGGGATAACGGAGGAGGAGTTGCTGGACCTCCAGTTAATTATGACTATAACTTAAATAGTTTTTCTTACACCGCAGGTTTAAATTACAAGTTTAGCGAAGAGAATGCTATCTATTTCCGATTTGCACGTGGTAATAAAGCACCATCTACATTTTTCTATTTAGATTTAAACAGCGATTTTTTGGTTGATAATACGCCAGCATTATTAGAGGAGATTACCCAATTTGAAATCGGGTACAAAGTAAATACCGATAATTTAAAAATGGTGGTAACCCCATTCTTAAGTAATTTGAACAATGTTCCTATCATACAAACTTTTTCAAACGAAGATGGTACACGTTATTCGCCATTATTTCAGTTTGCGGAATACACCACTTATGGTCTTGAAGTTGAAACGACCTACAATATCACTGATAAATGGTTAGTAAGAGCTAATGCTGTTTTTCAAAGTTCTACAACTGATCAATATACCACTTGGGATGAAGGTAGAGATGGACCAGATGATGATACCTTATTAGATTATTCAGGTAATGAAGCAGATAATGCAGCCAATGTCATTTTAAACATTAACCCTATCTATAATGGTGAAAAGTTCTACGCTTCTTTGAATTATAGCTATATGGGTGACAGACAGGCAAACGTGCCGAATTCTTTTGTATTGCCTGCTTTTGGGAACGTTGATTTAGCTTTTGGTTATGACTTTTCTAAAAACTTTGGTCTGCAATTAAACATTAATAATGTTTTAGATAAGTACGGAATTTTAGGATGGCAAGGTCCAGGTGGTTTCCCTGCTGCTTTGAATTTAGATGGTTTTTCACCAGATTTTATTTCGAACAATCCTAATGCAGTATTTTCCACACAGGGAAGTATGCCAAGAGCTTACTTCTTGACCGCAACCTATAGATTCTAATACTATATTCATAGTACACTAACCATAATATATTACTAAGGATACTGTTTTTTTAATACTGTATCCTTAGTTTTATTAAATAAAAGGAATTATAACTTACATATAAAATTTAAAAAAACCTATGAGAATACTTGTTTTAGGAATTGTGATGGTGTTTTTCCTCGGTTGTAAAGAGGGGAAAACAGAAAAAAAAGAAGACATTAAATCCCAGAAAAAGCCTAATATAGTCTTAATATTGGCTGATGATATGGGCTTTTCTGATTTAGGTAATTATGGATCAGAAATAAACACACCTAGTCTTGACCGACTAGCATCTGAAGGCACAAGAATATCGCGTTTTTATACGAATACCATTTGTGCCCCTTCTCGAACAAGTTTGCTTACAGGTCAATATCCACACAAAGCTGGTATCGGTTTTTTTAATGAAGATTTTGGTGTGCCAGGTTATGAAGGGTATCTTAATAAAGAATCTTTGACCTTAGGGGAAGTATTTAAAAATGGAGGTTATGCTACTTACATGACAGGTAAATGGCATGTAGGAGATGAAAAGTCACATAGGCCTTTACAACGTGGTTTCGATAATTTCTTTGGATTTTTAGATGGTGGTGCTAGTTATTTTGATACCAAACCCTTGCTAAAGGGTCCACCTTCAACAGCATACTTATATGAAGGTAATGAAGTCTATAACATAGATAAGGAAGATTTTTACCTAACGGATGAATTAACCAGCAGAGCAATTGATTTTGTAAAAGATACGACCGAAGAAAAACCATTCTTTCTCTATATGGCCTATAATTCACCACATTGGCCTTTACATGCAAAACCTGAGGATATTGCGAAGTACAAAGGCAAATATGATACTGGTTGGGACGCGTTACGTAAACTACGTTTTGAAAATATTAAAAAATTAGGACTCGCTGATGAAGATTGGAATATTTTTAAAGATAAATTATTACCATCATGGGATAGTTTAAGTGCCGAAGAAAAAAGCGAATGGACCTTGAAAATGGAAGTTTATGCTGCGATGGTAGACAATTTGGACCAAAATATAGGAAAACTTTTAAATTACTTAGGGACTTCTGGTCAACTAGATAATACTGTAGTTATTTTTCTTTCTGATAACGGAGCAGAAAATATGGATGTTGGTAAAATGCCTTTTACGGTTAAAAGAAATGAAGGACCCGTTGGTACAGCTGGTTCCATGGAGGCGTACACAAAAAACTGGGCTCAAGTTTCAAATAGCCCCTTAAGAAGTTACAAATCTTCTCCTTATGAAGGCGGAGTAGCTACTCCGTTCATTATTCGGTATCCAGGTCAAAAAGAAAAAGGCAATATTTTAAAGGGGGGAACACACGTAGTTGATATTATGCCAACCTTATTAAATATAGCAGAAATTGATTATCCAGAAACCTATAATGGTACGAAATCAAATGCACTTCCTGGTGAAAGTTTCTTGCCCTTATTGCAAGGCGAAAATTGGAATAGAGAACAGGCGATTTGTTTTGAATGGTTTGGTGACCGTGCCGTTTGGATGGGCGATTTAAAGGGAGTTCATCAGTACCAAAAAGAGTGGGAACTGTACGACCTTTCAACAGATAGAACAGAAACAAACGACATAGCTGCTTCTCAACCAGAAACCATTGCAAAAATGGATTCCATTTATAACCAATGGGCAGAAAATAATGGCGTTATTGCATGGTCAGAAGAGATGGGCAAAAAAACACAATTTAGAAAATCACCACACTAAAAAACATAAGAAATGAAAAAATTTTTCTCGTATGAAAATGGAATAGTGAGCTTAATGGCACTGACCTTCGGTGTCTTATTTTTTGACAGGCTTGCACTTAATTATTTGGTTCCCTACGTAGCCAAAGATTTAAGTCTTAATAACACTCAGATTGGCTTACTAGCTGCTGGTTTATCGCTGGCTTGGGCATTTTCTAGTTATTTTACAACAGCTTGGTCTGAGTCGAGAAACAAAAACAAGATCACCTTCATTGTAGCAATTTTCATTTTTTCTATTTGCTCCTTTGGATCTGGTTTGGCAATTGGTTTTGGTACACTACTGGCGGCTCGTTTAATTATGGGTTTGGCTGAAGGCCCGGTTATTCCTTTGGCTCAGATATTTGTAGAACGGGAATCTTCTCCAAGCAGGCTAGGTATTAATGTTGGTATTGTGCAGGCTGTGGGCGGAGCTCTGTTCGGTTCTATATTGGCTCCGGTCATATTAATACAGATAGCCGAAAATATGGGTTGGCGTACGGCATTTTATATTGCCGGTGTACCAGGACTTTTCATGGGGGTGTTAGCAGCTATTTATCTTAAAAAATCTACAGCAGAAAGTAGAGGCATCAAAGAAAAAGATGGGTTTAATATCAAGGAATTATGGCAGTATAATAATATAAAATGGGGTACTCCACTAGCTTGCTGTGTTTTCGGTTGGTGGTTTGCTACAATACCTTTTATCACCAAATACTTTACCGATATTCAGGGAATGGATGCTGGAACTATGCAGAAAACCATGGGTCTATTAGGTGTTGCGATGCTTATTTCATCTTTGTTTTTTCCTGGAATCTCAGATAAAATAGGCAGAAAAAAAGCTTTATTAATCGCTTTGTGTTTAGGAATTTTTTATCCCTTTGCAGTCTACTTCTTAAACGGCACAGGTATTCATTTGCCAGCCATGTTTATTACCTATGCTATGGTGGGGACTATTCCCCTCGTTGCAGCCATAGTGCCTTCAGAAGCAGTCCCAAATCGTTTAAAAGCAAAAGCTGTTGGCTTTGTTACAGCTGTTGCCGAAGTCATAGGAGGTGTTTTAATCCCTGCAATTGCAGGTGGACTATCTGATGTCATAAACGAGTCTGCATTTCTTTGGGTAGCTGCAGTATTGGCGGTGCTATCCTTATTTTTCTTATCAAAATTAAGAGAGACAAAAGGAAAAGAAGTTATTGAATAGTATTTAGAAAAGTATAAAATTATAAGTACAACAACTAACATGAGTGAAAAAGAAGATAAAATAGAATTTCCGTTGAATGTATGGTATGTAGCTGCGTTGGCCAAAGAAATTACGAATAAGCCGTTGGCTAGAACATTGTTAAATAATCCAATTGTCTTATACAGGACCAAAGATGGTAAGGTAAATGCCCTTGAAGACCGTTGTTGTCATAGACAATTACCCTTGTCAATGGGAATGGTTGAAGACAAAGGCTTACGTTGTGGCTATCATGGCTTATTATTTGACGAGAATGGCAGAGTCATTGAAGTACCAGGACAGGATCAAATTCCTCCAAACGCATGTGTGAAAAAATACCATCTTATGGAGCAAGATGCAATCGTTTGGATTTGGTTTGGAACTAAGGATAATGAGACACCAACTGAAGAGCCTCCCAAATATAATTTTCATACAGACCCCAATTATGTATTTGATGGCGATGTATATAAATACCAAGCACCTTATCAATTAATTCACGATAATTTATTAGACCTTAGTCATTTAGGATATGTACACGTTCATACCATTGGCGGTGATGCTCACACCCATATGAACGCAAAATTGGTTTCGGAAACCAGAGGTGAAAGTGTTTTTATAAAGCGCTATCTACCGAATTCTACCCCGCCACCTACCTATACCGCTGCATACCCCTTTAAAGGAAAGGTAGACCGATGGCAAGAACTGGAATTTTATCCTTCACACATTCGCATTTGGACTGGTGCTGTTGATGTAAATACAGATTCATTAGATGATCCAAATAGAAAAGGTTTTCATATGCGTGGATTACATGGCCTTACACCGGAAACATCAGAAACCGCTCACTACTTTTGGACGATTGCTACAAATCCTGAAAATAATGTTGAAGAAATCAAGAAAAAGGTAGTAGAACAAACAAGGTTTACTTTTGATGAAGACAAGGTAGTTGTCGAAGAACAGTTTAAAAACATGAAAAAATTTGGCGAGCAGCCTACTTTTGATATTCATGTAGACGTAGGGCCTAACAGAGCCCGTAGACTTGTTAAAAAACTGCTTAGGGCAAGCAATAAATAATATAATTAAAGATTGATCAATTTTGACTTCAATTAAACTAATTTTTAGTACTCAAGAATATGGATAAAAAAGCCAATAAATACAAATTAAAACTTGAGCTTTTAGAATTACTGAGACCAGATGACAAAGTCTATGAACCTATTGAATTAGAATTTGGCAATCATGATAATATATTCAATATTATCGAACGTATGAAAAAACGTAACCGATTTAAAACAGAACAAGATTCAATAGAATTTGCAATTGGACTTAAACTTTTTAGTGAAGTTATGTTAAAGAATAAAGACAATCCACTATTTGAAGATTTTAGACCAGCTTTTCGTGAATTAATGAAAAAAATAAAGTCAAGTTAATAATTTATGCAGCTAGATCCAAGTTTTAAAAAGATTTTAGAAGATTATGATAAACGCTTGAATGACGAAAATCAGTTAATGAAATCATTATCTGGAGTTGATGCAATGAAACGTCGAGATGAGTTTTTACTTCCCGTTGGTGAAGATGCAGCAATTTTCATGAATACTTTAATAAAAGCAGCTAAATCTAAAAGCATTTTAGAGATAGGAACCTCTTTTGGGTATTCAACACTTTGGTTAGCTGAAGCAGCTAGAACAAATGGAGGTAAGGTTATTACTTTAGAGAATAATTTAGATAAAATGATGTATGCCAAAGATAAAATATCTAAAGCTGGTTTGTCAAAATTTGTCGATTTCAGACTTGGTGATGCTTTATTGAACATAAAAAATGCTAAAGAAACTTTTGACTTTGTTCTTTTAGATTTATGGAAAGAATTATATGTGTCTTGTTTCAATTTGTTTTCACCTAAATTAAATGATGGTGCATGGGTTTTGGGTGATAATATGATTTTTCCACCAATTTCTAAAAAAGAATCAGAAGCTTATCAAAATATAATTAGAAAGAAAGAGACTTTTACATCAATATTATTACCTATTGGAAGTGGAATAGAAGTAAGTCAATATCATTCACGATAAAGATTAAATATTTATTTTGGGTTAAAATGAATAAAAAAAGAGTCAAATTATTCTTAAAAACAATTTAATAGATTGATTTTGAATACTAATAGAATGTATTTGATTCACTAAAAGTAGGTTACTGCTTTATTTTTGTAATAATAAATTAATAAAAAAACGTATAAATCTTAATAGATATGGCAAAAAATCCACATTATTTTTCGCAATTAGCACACATTGAAGTGCTTACAGAGAACTTAGATACATCTGTCGAATTTTTCAGGGACGTTGTTGGAATGGATGAAACAGGAAGAACAGAAACATCAGTATATCTGCGAGCATGGGGCGATTACTTTCATCATACCTTAAAACTAACCCAAAGTGAAACCTCAGGTTTAGGTCACTTAGGATGGCGTGCTGATAGTCCTGAAGCTTTAGAAGAAGCAGTGGTGTATTTAGATAGCATTGGAGCTGGTTTAGGATGGGAAGAGCCAGATTTAGGTCACGGAAAAGCCTATCGTTTTAAATCTCCTGAAGGACATATCCACGAAGTATTTTGGGATGTAGAATGGTTACGAGAAGAAGGAGAAAGAGGAAGTGTTTACGCAGATCGATATTCTAGTAACCGTCTAAAAGGTGCAAATCCTAGAAGATTTGACCATGTTACCTATATGGTTTCTAAAGGGGCTTATCCTGCAGAAAAAGAATTTTGGAAAGGCTTAGGGTTAAAAAACCCTGATGAGATTCGTATTGAAGACCACATTCCACCAGTTGGCGGGCTACATACCATAGCCAATCTTTCACATGATATTGCTGTATTTACAGACCCAAATATTGAGCCTAATCAGGCAGTATTAAACCATATTTGTTGGAATGTAGATAGCAGAGAAGAAGTACTTTTAGCACTAGATTATTTTATTGAAAAAGGACATAAAAGTGTGATGGGAGCACCCACAAGACATAAAGCAGATGAAGGTTTCTTTATCTACATACGTGACCCTGGAAGTGGTGTTTTATTTGAATTCTATGCCTGTGCTAGATTGGTATTTGCACCAGACCATTTAGATGTACACTATTTAAAAGACAATCCTAATGATGCATGGGGCTCTGTGAATCCGTTTGCAGAAATGGCAAAAGGAAAAAAACTAGGCCTATCAGAGGATGGTACAGTAAAGCCTGTTGATATTTAGATCGTATAGCGGTTATTGTATAAATAAAATAAAATTGAATAAAAATAGATAGATGGAATCATTACTATATTTGGTAAAATAAATTTCTGATATCAAAAATAAAAATAAACTATGTGGCATTTTTTCCCGGGCAAATACATGCCTTCGTATCAAGTAAATAGAGCATTAACACAGGCGCATTACGGCGGTGGTGAATTTGCTGAAATTTTAGAAGCGGCTGGTAATATTGACCCTGATAATAGAGAAACTTTTAATATAGCCTGGTTAAATAAAGGTAATGAAGTTTATGAATGGGCAGAAGATTACGAGCATAAGAAAGCTTTTGTTTCTGCAAGAAGAACCTATTTAAGAGCGTTCAATTATTTGCGTACGGCAGAGTTTTTCATGAATTTACATGATGACCGAAAAATTAAGACGTATCTAAAAGCGCGTCAAGCGTTTATCAATGCAACAAAATACTTTGATGAGAAACCATTAACAGTAGAAGTCCCTTTTGAAGGTTCTTTTTTACCAGGGTATCTTTTCAAGCCTAAGGGCGTAAAAAACCCACCAGTAATGGTAATGTTTGGCGGATTAGATAGTTTGGCAGAAGAACTTTATTTCGGAATTGGCGACCATTTGATGGAAAGAGGTATTTCTTTATTGGCTATAGACGGCCCGGGACAAGGGGCAGCTTTACGTCTAAACCACATTCATTCTAGACACGATTACAATGTGGCTGGTACAGCTGTTTTGGATTGGGTTTTAGAAAACTTGAAAGATGAAGTGGACACTACTAGTGTTGGTATTGCAGGGGTATCTATGGGAGGTTATATGGCGGCGCGTTGTGCAGCGTTTGAGCCACGTTTTAAAGTTTGTATGATTTATGGTGCGGTTTGGTCTTACTATTCGGTTTGGAAAGGTAGAAACGGAAAACATCCTTTGGCAGAAATTGTACAACATATTATGGATGAGGATACCTATGAAGGTGTACTTAAAAAATTAGAAGGCTTCACCTTGGAGAACGGTGTAGCAGAGAAAATATCAATGCCAACATTCATTATGCACGGTGGCGGTGACAAACAAAATTTTGTAGAGCACGCTATTACTTTAGAAAAGCATTTGACTTGTGAGCATGAAATGAAAATTGTGCCAGAAGGTGAAAGTGGATCACAGCATTGTCAAGTTGATAATATGATGCCTACGTTAGATATGTACGATTGGATTGCAGATAAAATACATGCCTAAAGTTATTATTAATCATAAAAAGATATAAAATGTCAGCAGTAAAAAAAGTACTTGTAGTTGGAGGAGGAATTGGTGGTCAGTCCGTTGCAATTGCTTTAGCCCAAAATGGTGTTGAAGTTGAAATAGCAGAAAGACTTGATGTGTACAATGTATATGGAGTTGGAATTATTCAACAAATGAATGCTTTAAGAGCATTAGATGCAATAGGTCTAGCCGATGAAACTATGAAGCAGGGATATCCATATGGGCAATTAAAAATGAATACCGCAACAGGTCATTTTATTGGTCTTGCAGGTGCGCCACCAATGGGGAAATACCCCAGCCATAATGGTATTTCAAGACGCACATTGCATGAAATCATGTATGAAAGGGCTATCAAACTTGGTGTTCACTATAAAATGGGAACTACGGTAACCCACATCGAAAATAACAAAGATGATGTTACTGTAACATTTACCGATAATACTAAAAACACCTATGATATCTTAATCGCTTCAGATGGTATAAATTCTGATATGCGTAAATTGATTTTTGGTGATTTTAAACCAAAATATATGGGTGTTTCCGTTTGGCGATATGCCTTTAAAAAGCATGAAGATTTAGATACTGCATATATGTACTATGGTAAGCGCAGTAAAATTGGTTTTATACCAATGTCAGAAGACAGCATGTATATGTTTTTGGTTTCAGCAGAAGGAGCAGATAACCCTTGGATTGAAAAATCTGCATACGTACCTATGCTAAAGGATTATTTAGCTGAGTTTCCTATTAAAATTGCTCAAGATGCTAGAGAACAAATTACAGACCCAGATTTAGTAAACTATCGCCCAATAGAAGCTAGTCATTTGCCAGATCCTTGGTATAAAAACAGGGCCATAGTTATTGGTGATGGTGCGCATGCAACGGTTCCGCAATTGGGCTCTGGTGCTGCATTAGCTTTAGAAGACGGCGTAGTTTTGGCAGAAGAATTAGAAAAGGCTGGTACGGTAGAAGAGGCCTTTAAAGCCTTTATGAAAAGACGTCATGAACGTTGTATGGCTATTGTAACAGCATCTGAAACCCTGGCAGAATGGGAATTACTAGAGTTTGAAGGAAAGCCGCTACCTGAAGGAGCAAATATGGGTCAGGTCATTGGTAAAGCAATGGGTGTTTTAATTCAACCAATTTAAACAACTAAGAAGTTTACGATGAAATTAGTTACTTTTCAAAAAATAGATGAATCTATACACATTGGTTGGTTACATAAAAATGGTGTAGTTGCCATGCAAAAGGCAGATAAACGTCTGCCTAATGATATGTTGGCATTTATTGACGATCATGAAACATATTTTAAAATTATTAGGGAGGAAAATTTAGAAACTATTTCGCCACATTATCAACTGTCAGAGGTGAAATTACTAGCACCGTTAACCAATCCAAGAAGTTTTAGAGATTATGTTGCTTTTGAGGAACACATGTTAAATGCTTCAAAGTCTTTTGGGCATACCGTTAGTCCAGAATGGTATAATATTCCTATTTTCTATTTTACCAATCACCAAGCTATTTATGGCCCAAATGATGAAATTAAACGACCAGAAAAAGAAACCAAATTTGACATAGAATTGGAGCTAGCTGTTATTATAGGTAAGAAAGGTAATGATATTCAGGGTGAAAATGCAAATGATTATATTTTTGGATATACTATTTTTAATGATTGGACTGCAAGAGCAATTCAAAGACAAGAAATGACCGTACCTCTTGGACCACACAAAGGGAAAGATTTTGCCAATGCGATAGGGCCGTGTATAGTGACTAAAGATGAGTTCGAGAACTATAGATGTTCGATTTCAAGAGAAACGCATCCAGAGCATTTACAAATGCCACAAACTACAGCTGATCGTTTCGATTTAAAAATGATAGCAAGAATAAACGGTGAAACCGTCTGTGAAGGAAATTATAAAACGGTTTATTGGACTTTTCCTCAAATGATAAAAAGAGCTTCAGAAAATAATGTGTCTTTAATGCCAGGTGATATTTTAGGGAGTGGCACTGTTGGTTGGGGAAGTTTAATTGAAAATAATTTTTCTGTACACAGACCTTTAGTGCCTGGAGATATAGTAGAATTAGAAATTGAAAATATAGGAATATTAAAAAATACAGTAGTTTGATTTATTTTTAAAATTTCAATTAATTTATGTCAAGAAGATTTCTCAATTATGTGGAATATTTTTTATTGTAAATTAAAGGAAAACAAAAAAGGGTAGGAACCTTTTGGAACTTACCCTTTCACTTAAATTTTATTTATTAATATTTTAGTTGGGGTCACAATTTGTAAAGTTAGCTACACCAAACCCATGACTTCTTCCATATGAAAACTCAGAAAAATTTGTAACCTTATTTACATCCCAATTAACAAGACTATATCCTTCCTCCATAAGTAGAATAACTAGATATACGATACATCATTTTGTCTATATTTTCTAAATTTGATTCACTTTACATTCCAATTGATATATCCATATCACACGAATTAAATGTAGGCTTCCCCTAATTAGGACTGTTTAAATTTCTATTCTCATCAAATTTATTGTTTTTAATTTTAATGGAGCTAGCTCCATTAAAATTAATTTCTGCATACTTTTTTGGTGCTAATTTTCCTAGT
>Ga0209119_1000674_pt1 | contig 34687 bp, 29 predicted proteins | sample COG_03_FD_184747 | JGI IMG/M metagenome (GOLD analysis project Ga0209119, IMG submission 184747) | Pelagic Microbial community sample from North Sea - COGITO 998_met_03 (SPAdes) (version 2) | ecosystem: Environmental > Aquatic > Marine > Neritic zone/Coastal water | place: Helgoland, sampling...
AGCACGGCAAAGCCCTAGTGCGGAAGACAACTCATCAATACGGCCGTAAGTCATGACGCGAGGATGGGTTTTCGGCACGCGTTTGTTAAAGAGTAACGAGGTTGTGCCATCATCGCCGCGCTTGGTTGAAATACTCATGAGGATAGCTTGGCCTGCCCGCGGCGCATGTCAAAGCTGTAGGCGCCATTAGAAGCGACACTCGTGTCGCTTTTTTCTCAGGATCAAGCGACAGGAATATCGCTTCTACAGGGCAGCCTTTGCCGCCGCTTCGATTTCGCTGGCTTTGTTACACTCGGGGGCGGCGCCCCGAGCCATATCGGGCTTGCCGCCGCCTTTGCCACCGGCGATGGGTGCGAGAGTTTGGATGAGTTTGCCGGCGTTCTGATCCGAGTCCGTGCCGACCAAGGCTCCGAGGTGCAGTTTGTCGCCGTCGTCAACGATGCAGACGGCGGCTTGGGCAAATTGGCTCTTTTTCAGGCCGTTCATTAACTCTTGCAGGAGCGCGGCAGGGCCTTCGGTTCGGATCACGAGGTTTCCAGACAGATCCAAGTCGGCAAGCAGTGCGTTGGCCATCTTGGCGGCTCCGGCGGCTTGCGCTTTTTTCAGCGCTTTATCGGCCTCCACGGCCGTGACCTTTACCTCATCAGCAGAGGCGTCGGCCGCAACGCTGAACGTTTCAGCGTCGAGCGCCTTTAACTTTTGGTTGACTGCATCCAGCTTTTCGAGCGCGACGCTTTTGGCCTCTACCTCTTTGGCGGCTTCTTCTTTCAAGTAAGCTTGAGCCGCCTCGCCACAGAGTGCTTCGATCCGGCGCACACCTGAGGCAATCGCGCCTTCGGATTTGATTTTAAAGAGACCAATCTCCGCAGTATTGCGTATGTGAGTGCCCCCGCAGAGTTCCATTGAATAGCCGTTGAGCGCTTTGGCTTCACCTCCAATCTGCACAACGCGCACGAGGTCGCCATACTTGTCGCCGAAGAACTGCATGATGTCTTCGCGGCCTTTGACTTCAGTATGGGGAACTTCTTTCCAGGAAACCGTGGCGCCTTCCTGAACTGCGGCGTTGACCTTGTCTTCCATGGCAGAAATCTGCTCCGGTGTGAGCGCTTTGGAGTTGAAGTCGAACCGCAGGCGGTCGGGCGAGACGCTGGAGCCCTGTTGCGTGGCGTCAGGCGAAACAATTTCGTGCAATGCCCAGTGAAGTAAGTGAGTGGCCGTGTGGTGGCTTTCTATCGCTCTGCGGCGATCACGATCCAAGTCAAGGGTGACCACACTCCCGACTTTCCACTCTCCACTCTCCACTCCGGAAAGAACGTGGGCAATAGCGTGACCGATTTTTTGGACTACCGATACGTCATAGGACTTCGAATTGTAAGTCAGCTTTCCGGTATCGCCTTCTTGGCCGCCCATCTCTGTGAAGAGTACGGTCTTGTCGGTGATGACCAGCACCTGATCGCCTTGGGTGTGTACCTCAAGAATCTCCGCCTCGCAGCTGTCTTGATCAAAGCCGACGAACTCAGTAACAGCGTCCGTGCTTAAATCGAGCGCACGGACAACTGTGCTTTTCTGGGCAGCGCGAGCACGTTCGCGTTGTTCTTCCATGCAGACCTCGACGGCATCTTCGTCGAGTGTGATGCCACGCTCGCGACAGAGGAGAGCGGTCAAATCGATGGGGAAGCCAAAAGTGTCGTAGAGTTTAAAGGCTTCTTTCGGCGGGAATACTTTGGCTCCTTCAGCGACGCTTTCAAAGAGCTGCATGCCGCGGTCGAGCGTCTTATTGAAGCTCTCTTCCTCGGAGGTCAGTGCGTCCTTGATAGCGGCAGCGCGGGTCTTGATCTCGGGGAAGACGCTACCGAACTCTGCGACGAGTGTATCCACAAGCTTGGGCAGGAAAGGCTCGCTGCCGTCGAAGCCTAGGGCGCGGCCATATTTGACGGCGCGGCGGAGGATACGGCGAAGCACGTAGTTGCGTCCATTGTTGCCGGGAAGGATGCCGTCAGCAATTGAGAAGCTGAGGGTACGGATGTGGTCGGCGATGACTCTGAAGGCGATGGCCTCCGGCAGTGAAGAGTGGGCAGTGGAAAGTGAAGAGTTTGGATACACATCCACATATTCTTTACCACTGAGTTTTTCCAGCGTGCGGAAGAGGGGCTGAAAGACGTCGGTCGCGTAGTTGGTCGGTTTCTGGGAAAAGTCAGTAAAGCCCTTCGTGTTTTGGATAAGCGAGCAGGCGCGTTCGAAGCCCATACCGGTATCGACGTGCTTGGCCGGGAGGTCGCGGAAGCTGCCGTCGGCCTCGGCGTTGTATTGGATAAAGACCAAGTTCCAGATCTCGATACAGAGATCGGAATCCATATTAACCAGTTTGCCCTGACTGTCGCCGTTCGGCGTGAGGTCCACATGGAGTTCGGAGCAGGGCCCGCAGGGGCCGGTCTCGCCCATCATCCAGAAGTTGTCTTTCACGTTGCCGTTGATGATGTGAACTTTCGGGTCGAGCCCTTTCTTCTCGAAAAGTGCGACCCATAAATCATAGGCCTCCTGGTCGAATTCGGAAGGGTCCCCTTCACTTGGTGAATAGACGGTAGCATAGAGTCGCTCGGCGGGCACGCCCCAGACATCCACGATCAGTTCCCAGCCCCATTCGATGGCTTCCTTTTTGAAATAATCGCCAAAGGACCAGTTGCCCAGCATCTCGAAGAAGGTGTGGTGGTAGGTGTCGTAGCCGACATCCTCGAGGTCGTTGTGCTTCCCGCCGGCGCGGATGCATTTCTGGGTGTCCGCTGCGCGCGGCGGCGAGTAGGGCGCCTTCTCCGTGCCGAGGAAGTAAGGCACGAACTGATTCATCCCCGCATTGGTGAAGAGCAAGCCCGGCGACTGCGGCATAAGCGAGGCCGACGGCACGATGCTGTGCTGCTTGGACTTGAAGAAGTCGAGGAAGGACTGGCGGATTTCGGCGGAGGTCATCTTCTTGAACATCGAACATTGAACGTCGAACGTCCAACATCGAATAAGTTTACGGTTTGTTTGTGATGAACCTTGAGTGAGCGGTGTTGATACTCGCGACAAAGATTCGAATGAGTTGATCCGTTTCACTAAGAAGGTCATCAAGCAGCTCGGGCTTATCGACAAGCGGGACACGCTTCACTAGCTTGAGCCAGCGTTGTGTTTCCCTAAGTTCCTTGAGTGATATTTTAAGTTTGTGGATGAAGTCTTTGGCCGATTCTGCACCTTGAGCTTCGCCGTGATTCGCAAGAGGCGAGGAGGAGGAACGAAGCAGTTGTTTGGCGACATGCTTTCCAGCTTCAGAGCTTTCAATTTGACGCGTCAGGCGAATCGTCCGAACGGAAAATTCCAGCAACCTCTCTTCTAAGTCATACATGGAACGACCTTCTTCAACAATGAGCTCATCCCATTCAGAACTATTCTGTTTGTAGCTCATTCGATGTTCAGCGTTGGACGTTCGGTGTTCGACGTTCTAAAGGTGCTTCAGCACCTCCGCGCCCATGGCTTTGGTGCCGACGGGGTCGATGCCGAAGGCGATGTCGCCGGTGCGGGTGCCGGTGGTGACGGCTTTCTCTACGGCGGCTTCGATTGCAGCCGCGGCTTCGAACTCGCCGAAGCTGTAGCGAAGCATCATCGCGCCGCTGAGGATTTGCGCGCAGGGGTTGGCGATGCCTTGACCCGCGATGTCGGGGGCGGTGCCACCCGAGGGTTCGTAGAGGCCAAAGGGGAAGCCAAGGCTGTTCTTCTCAGCGCCGAGACTGGCCGAGGCCAGCATGCCGAGCGAACCACAGATCACTCCCATCTCGTCGGAGAGGATGTCGCCAAACATGTTCTCGGTGAACAATACGTCAAACTGGTTGGGGTCACGGGCGAGCTGCATGGCTGCATTGTCCACATACATGTGACTGAGCTCGATCTCGGGAGCGTGCTTAGCGAAGTATTCCGTAACGACCCTGCGCCAGAGGACGGAGGTTTCGAGGACGTTGGCCTTGTCGACCGAGCAGACGCGGTTGCCGCGGGCTCTGGCCGTGTCGATGGCGACTTGAGCGATACGCTCGATCTCGCTGGTCTTGTAAACCATCGTGTCGATGGCTTGCTCTTCGCCGTTGTCCAGCGTGGTGGTCGCCTTGGGCTGACCGAAATAGATGCCGCCGGTCAATTCGCGTATACAGACAATATCGATGCCATTAGGGATGCGCTCCTTCTTGAGTGGGGATGCGTCCGTCAACTGCGGGTAGAGTAGGCCGGGACGCACATTGGCGTAGAGGGAAAAAGCCTTACGGATCGGAAGCAGAGCCGCGCGCTCCGGCTGTTCTTTGGGCGGGAGCGACTCCCACTTCGGGCCGCCGACAGAACCGAAGAGGATGGCCTCAGAGTTTTCACAGACGTTTTTGGTCGTGTCGGGGAACGCGACGCCGTGGTTGTCGATGGCGATGCCGCCGATGTCGGCACTCTCGTAATCGAGTGCGAAGCCGAATTTTTCGCCAGCGGCACAGAGGACGTCGAGCGCGACGTCCATGACTTCGGGACCGATGCCATCACCTGGGAGAACTGCAAATTTCAATGTTTTCATAGATTTTGTGAAAAGCGGAGTAATCTGGGTCTAGAACGATGGCCTTCAAGACTTTTCGCAGATATCGAGTCGTCTCAAGTGTTACTTTGTGGTGAGATGGCCTCATTGAGGCGCGAGTTTCGTGAGTTTAGGGCGTTCTCTACTTGGGTGGGGCATGAATTGTATTCATAAGATTCACTAATAGAACAAAATGAACTTGTCCCAGTGAGTGCATCTCATTTGGATCGCGGCCCCTTAGGTGCCTGCACCTGTCTTATTATAACAACACATATTACAATGAAGAAAACACTCTCTTTGTTTGCTTTCCTGGCTGTTTTGATTCTGCCGGGAATGCTCATGGCGCAAGAAGCCGAACAGCCTGCACCGATAGTCACTGCGGTGGAGAACCTCTCTGATGCCGTCGAAGACATGGCTCCACTGGACTCGGGGAATACCGCCTGGATGCTCACGGCAACCGTGCTCGTCCTTTTTATGACGCTACCAGGTCTGGCGCTTTTCTATGGTGGCTTGGTTCGTTCGCAGAACGTTCTCTCGGTGCTCATGCATTGCTTTGCGATCGCTTGCTTGGCATCGATTCTTTGGGTCGCAATCCTTTATACCGTGGCCTTCGCCCCCGGTAGTTGTGGCTGGCTCGGTGGATTCGAACATGTCGGCTTAAAAGGGATTACCACGGACAGTATGCAGGGTAATTTCCCCGAAACGATCTTCATTATGTTTCAAATGACTTTCGCGATCATCACTCCGGGGTTGATCGTCGGGTCTTTTGTCGAGCGCATGAAATTTAGCGCGATCCTGCTGTTCACCACGCTCTGGTTGATCCTCGTCTATGCTCCAGTGACCTATTGGGTCTGGGGCGGAGGATGGCTTTTCGAACGCGGTGTGATTGACCTCGCGGGCGGTATCGTCGTGCACGCGACCGCAGGGGTCTCCGCTCTTTTACTCGCCAAGATGTTGGGGCCGCGCGACGGCTTCCCGAAGCGACTCCACATCCCGCACCATCCTGCCATGGTAATGATTGGCGCATCGATGCTCTGGGTCGGTTGGTTCGGCTTTAACGCCGGTAGCCAGCTCGCCGCAAATAACGCAGCAGGCATGACGATGTTGGTCACGCACATCTCGGCCGCAGTGGCCAGCTTGACCTGGATGGGTCTTGAGTGGTTTAAAAACGGTAAGCCGGGCCTCGTTGGTATTGTCACTGGAATGGTCGCTGGTTTGGCCACAATTACGCCAGCCTCCGGAAATGTAGGCCCTCTCGGTGCGATCTGTCTCGGGTTGCTGGCGGCAATTGTCTGTTACTTCGCCTGCCGCGTTGTGAAAGAAAAGCTCAAAATCGACGACTCGCTCGACGTATTCGCCGTCCACGGTGTCGGCGGTATCATGGGCACCATTTTAGTCGCTGTATTTGGCACGGCCGCCTTCGGTGGAACTGGTGTCGAGAATGTCGGGCAGCAACTCGGCGTTCAATTGACTGCAATAGGCGCAGTTGTACTTTGGTCGTTGGTCGCTACTTTCATCATTGTTATGATTTGCAAATGCACGACGGGCTTGCGTGTGACCACCGAAGTGGAACATACTGGTCTCGATCAATCGGAGCACGGAGAGACCGCCTATCAATTCGAATAATCCCTACTTACATCTAACAAATTAAAACCACTATGAAACTTATCAAAGCAATCGTCAAACCCTTCAAAATGGAGGATGTCAAAGAAGCACTCGCCGAGGTCGGCGTGACTGGCCTCACCGTGACCGAAGTCAAAGGCTTCGGTCGTCAAAAAGGCCACACCGAGATCTATCGTGGCAGTGAATACACGGTCGATTTCCTCCCCAAGACCATGATCGAAACTGTCGTCGAAGACGACATGGTCGAGCAAGCAGTCGCCGCCATCGTCAAAGCCGCGAAGACTGGCAAGATCGGCGACGGCAAGGTCTTCGTCCTTCCGCTCGAAAGCGCAGTGCGTATACGCACCGAGGAGACGGACGGCGACGCGCTCTAAGCGATCAGATCCAGCGTTTACAAACGGTCACCCTCGCTGAGGGTGGCCGTTTTTTTTATTCTAAATGACTTTGCGCTCCGTATACTTTTGATAAAACTCTACACCATGCCTAAGAAGAAAATTGCCAAGAAAGCCGCACCCAAAAAGTCCAAAGCCTATGATGCCCCCGAGTTTTTGGTCGACCTGCTGAACGCACGCTCGCCGACGGGCGCGGAATACGAGGCGCAAGCGGTCGTCGACAGCTACGTCGAGCACGAGGTCGACCTCTTCCGCCGCGATACGATGGGCAATCGCTTCGCCACGGTCAATCCGGACGGTGATCCGAAGCTTCTATTCGCCGGACACATAGATGAACTTGGCTTGATCGTGACCTATATCAACGAACAAGGCTTTCTCTATTTTGACACGCTCGGTGGTCACGATAAGACTATGATCTCCGGTCGCCGTGTTTCGATTCTAACGAAGGACGGTATCGTCAAGGGTGTGACTGGCAAACGTGCCATCCATCTAATGAGCCCTGAAGACCGCAAGAAGGTGCCCGAGACACACGAGATCTGGATCGATATCGGTGTGAAGAGTCGAGAAGAGGCCGAGGCATACGTCGGTGTCGGCGACACTGCAGTTTACGACCAGAGCTTTGAGCTTATTCGCGGCAGCATAGGCGTAGCACGCGCCTTCGATGATAAGGCTGGTGCCTATGCAGTGCTCGAGGCGGTACGCCGACTGAGAAAGGATAAGCTCGACGCCCGTGTCACCGCTGCCGCCACGACACAGGAAGAAATAGGCACTCGCGGTGCGATAACAGCTGCCTTTTCCGAAAACCCTGATTTCGCAATTGCAGTCGACGTTGGACACGCCACCGACTCACCCGATTGCGATCATCGCAAATACGGCAGCTTCAAGCAAGGCGGTGGCCCGATCGTTTGCCGTGGTCCGAACATTAACCCGATCATCTACGAGCACATCATCCGTGCGGCCGAGAGGAACAAGATCCCTTATCAGATTGAAGCGGACCCTCGTCCCACTGGAACCGACGCCCGTGCGATTCAAGTCGCGCAAGCTGGTATCGCGACAGGGCTGCTTTCGATCCCGCTACGTTACATGCACACCCCTAGTGAAATGGTTGATCTCGAAGACATCGAGCACACCGTACAACTGCTGGTTGCCGTTGCGCGATCCTTTAAAAAGGGCGAGCGAGGGATTTGGTGAGTAAGAAACCTCAGGTTATTGGCTGGAAAGAAACAGTTGATCTCCCCGATTGGGGCATTGGCTCGATTCTCGCGAAAAGTGATACCGGCGCTCGTCGTTCTGCACTGGATGTGCACAATATTATCGAGTTGCCGGGCAACCGGGTGCAATTCGATATTGTGCTTGATCGTAAGGACCGCTCACACACGAAGACGATCATTGCGCCGATTGACCATCAGACTCATGTCCGGTCCAGTAATGGTGATCAGCACGAGCGCTACTTCGTACGCACAAACGTGACCATCCACGGTTGCACCAAAGAGGTGGAGTTTAGCTTGGTCTCTCGCGAAAGTATGATGTGTCGCATCCTACTCGGGCGAAAAGCCTTGGAAGGTGATTTTCTTGTCGACTCTTCGCAAAAACACGTCACTCGACCTCGGCGTAAAGTACGCATGATCGACGACTTATTGTAATCCACCCTCGGAGAGGTATCCTTCCACTGTCAGGTCTCAACGACCGCCCAGTCTGGATTCGTCTACCACCAATTCTTGATATGAATTTAGCCATTCTTTCCCGCGGCCCTAGACTCTATAGCACTAAACGCCTTCGTGAGGCCGCGATCAAGCGCGGCCACAAAGTTCGCGTTTTCGACACGCTTAAGTTCGGCCTCTACCTTCGGCAGGGCGAGCCGGATGTCACCTACGCCGGCAAGCCGATCACACACTACGATGCCATCATCCCCCGTATCGGCACCTCCGTCACCTTTTACGGAACAGCTGTTGTGCGTCAGTTTGAGCAGATGGGCTCCTATTGCCTGAATACAGCAGACTCCATCCTTGCTTCACGCGATAAGCTATCTTCCATGCAAGCACTCAGCCGGCATGATGTCGGCATCGCCGAGACGGCCTTCGTTCGTAACCAGAAGGACATCCTGCAAGCGATCATGGAAATGGGTGGTGCGCCGGTCGTCATCAAATTAATATCCGGCACCCAAGGTGTCGGCGTCATTCTGGCCGAGTCCAACAAGGTGGCTGAGGCTATCATCGAGACACTTTCCAGTGTGCAGCAAAACGTGCTCGTACAGAAGTTTGTCTCCGAATCCAAGGGGCACGACATCCGTGCTTTCGTGGTCGGTGATCGAGTGGTGGCCGCGATGCGGCGGACTGCTGTGGGGCAGGAGTTTCGCAGCAACGTTCACCGTGGTGGACGGACCGAAAGGGTCAAACTGGATGAGGCCTACGAGCGAACCGCTGTGCGTGCGGCTCAAATCTTAAATTTGAAAGTCGCTGGTGTCGACATGCTTGAGGGTAAGGACGGGCCCGTCATCATGGAAGTCAACTCCTCTCCCGGACTCGAAGGCATTGAAGGCGCGACCGGACTTGATATCGCTGGAGAAATTATTCAATTCACTGAAGAGCAAATCAAGTTTGGTAACTTTAACGTTCGTGAGCGTCTTTCGTTGACGAAGGGCTATACCGTGACCGAATTCAACGTCGCACCCAATGCGCCGATCATCGGACAGACGATCGAGTCCAGCGGCTTGCGTGAGCGTGATATCGTTGTGCTCCGGCTCTCTCGCGGCGGTGAGCAGATCGCCAACCCGAAGAAAGAGCGCGAGATTTTGGAGGGCGACACGCTCCTCTGCTACGGGAGCCAGATTGCCCTCAGCAGTTTCCTTCCTGAGCGCATGCAAAAGAAAAAGCGCCGCAAGCTGAAGAAGATTCAACCAGAAACGTAGCGCGAAGCTTCAGCGAGCGTTCCGCTTCGTAAACGAACCCAGCCACGACCATGTCAGCCAAACGCACTCCACCATTCAAAGTAGCCGGCGAACGCATTCCACTCGGACAATCCCGGGACGTTCGCCTCACGATTTCGGAAACTTACACCGGCGATAAAGTGCGTGTACCCCTGCGCGTCATTCGCGCGCGCAAGCCGGGGCCATGTATTTTTATCACCGCAGCCATCCATGGCGACGAGGTTAACGGCACAGGGATCATCCACGACTTCCTTTTCGGCGATGCCGTCAACCTGAAGTGCGGCACACTCATTCTGGCACCCGTAGTCAACGTCTTTGGATTCGAATCACACGAGCGCTATCTTCCAGACCGACGTGATTTGAACCGCTCGTTTCCTGGCACAAAAAGGGGAGGTCTTGCCAGCCGAATCGCTTACACTTTAATGACCGAACTAGTCGACAAATGCGACTTTGGCATCGACCTACACACGGCAGCTTTCCAGCGTACCAACTTCCCCAATATTCGCGCCGACTTGACGAACCCAGATGCCCGCCGTCTAGCTGAAGCCTTCGGATGTATGATGGTGGTCGACGGCAAGGGACCGCTCGGCTCTTTTCGCCGAGAGGCGACCAAGCGCGGTTGCCCGACAATCATCCTTGAGGCGGGCGAGCCATGGAAAATCGAGCCCAGCATACTCCAGATCGGCACTCAGGGTATCCGCAATGTGCTCTCGGTACTCGGAATGCTCGACGCTCCATTGCTCCGGCCACCATTTCTGGCTAAGGTTCGCAAGACCCAGTGGATCCGCGCGACCGTCGGTGGCATTTTAAAGTTTCACGTCAGTCCCGGAGACTTCGTTGAGGATGGGCAAGCGATCGTTACGAATTACAGTATCATGGGTGTGGAGCAAAGCGTACTCACTTCTCCTGCAAACGGTATCATCCTGGGCATGGCGACCATGCCCGCAGTCAAACCGGGTGAGCCCATTTGTAACATCGCCACCCTGACCTCAAAACAACTCCAGCGCTACCGCATGAAGATGGCGCAAGCAAAGACTGACCCACACGCCCAGGCGCAAACTGATCTTGCAACGAGTATGGACGTGGTTGTTGCCTAGTGAAGAGTCGGGCGCACTGACAGAGACTAATAAAAAATCCGCCCGGGCCTGAAGCCAACGGGCGGATTTGTAAAACATTCTAAGCCTAGACTCAGCCTTTGTAGATCTTGAGTAGAGCGTCTGCTATCTCAGATGGGTTGCGGGCGATGGAGACACCCGCATCTTCCATGGCGGCAAACTTAGCCTCGGCAGTGCCGGCACCGCTGGCAGAAACGATAGCACCAGCGTGACCCATAGTGCGCCCCTTGGGTGCGGAGGCACCAGCGATAAATCCGGCGACGGGCTTTTTAACGTGCTCCTTGATATAGGCGCAGGCTTCCTCTTCCGCGCTACCACCGATTTCGCCGATCATGATGATGGCATCCGTGTCGGGGTCTTCGTTGAGCATGCGGACGGCATCGAGTTGCGAAGTGCCGTTAATAGGGTCGCCTCCGATACCAATACAGGTCGATTGCCCGTGGCCGCGCTGAGTGAGTTGCCAGACGGCCTCGTAGGTCAGTGTGCCGGAGCGGGAGACGACGCCGACGCGACCGGGCTTATGGATGTAGCCTGGCATGATGCCGATCTTGCACTCGCCGGGTGTAATGATACCAGGGCAGTTGGGGCCGATCAGGCGGGTCTTCGTGTTGTGGAAATACAAACGGCGGCGGACTTCAGACATATCACGAACGGGCACGCCCTCAGTGATACAGATGACGAGCGGGATTTCCGCTTCGATTGCCTCAAGGATGGAGTCGGCGGCGAAGGCCGGCGGCACATAGATGACGGAGACGTTGGCACCATGTTGCTTGACGGCTTCGTCGACCGTGTTGCAGACAGGGACTTTTCCCTCCCAGAGTTGACCACCCTTGCCGGGAGTGACCCCGGCGACGACGTTCGTGCCGTAATCGATGCATTGTAGTGTATGGAAGGTACCGGTTTTTCCGGTGATCCCTTGAACGACGAGACGTGTGTCTTTATTAACGAGAATACTCATTGGAATGTATTTTAAATGTGATCGTTTAAGGACTATCCTGCGCTATTGACCTGCGCGACAATGACTTCGGCGGCCTGAACGAGGCTGTCGGCCGGAGTGAGTGCCACGCCACTCTCACGTAGGATTTGCTTGCCAGCTTCAACGTTGGTTCCCTCAAGACGGACGACGAGCGGCACAGTGATGTCGACGTTCTTCGCGGCGGCCACGATGCCCCGGGCGATAACGTCGCACTTCATGATACCACCAAAGATATTGACGAGTATGCCCTTAACATTGGGATCGGATAAAATGATCTTAAATGCTGCGGTGACTTGGTCTTCGTTGGCGCCGCCACCCACGTCGAGGAAGTTGGCTGGGGAGCCGCCAAAGCTTTGAATGATATCCATTGTAGCCATCGCAAGTCCGGCACCATTCACCATACATGCGATGTTGCCGTCGAGCGCTATGTAGGCGAGATTATGCTTGGAGGCTTCGATCTCTTTGGGGTCTTCTTCGTTGAGATCACGTAGTTGCTGGATATCGGGGTGTTGGAAGATCGCATTGCCGTCGAAAGAGACTTTGGCGTCGAGTGCCATCAACTGGCCCTGCTTGGTTTTGACCAGCGGGTTGATTTCGACAAGCATGGCATTCTTATCCCAATACATCTTGTAGAGCCCCGTTAGAATACGAGCGAATTGCTTGACTTGCTCTCCTTCGAAGCCGAGAGCGAAGGCGACGCGTCGGCAGTGGTAGTGGCGAAGCCCCATGGTGGGCGAGATCGGCACGCGGATGAGCTTCTCGGGAGTGGCTTCGGCCACCGCTTCGATATCCATACCACCTTCGGTCGAGGCGATGATCATGGACTGGGCGGTCTCGCGGTCGAGGACGATAGCGAGGTAATACTCGTGCTCAATGTCGCATGCTTCAGTGAAATAGAGCGTCTGGACCTTGCGGCCTTCGGGGCCTGTTTGTGCGGTGACCAAGGTGTTATCGAGCATATGATTCGCGGCATCGAGCGCTTCTTCGCGGTTTTTGACCACCTTGACACCCCCTTTATAGCCGTCGGTAAAAGTCCCTTTACCGCGTCCACCAGCGTGGATTTGGGCCTTCACAACGATCATGTCGTCGCCAAGGTGGGAGATAGCGGTTTCAACTTCTCGGGAATTAGTGGCAGCATACCCGCGTGGGACGGGGACTCCATATTCCTGAAGAAGGCGTTTGGCCTGATACTCGTGGATATTCATCTATATGTGATTGGTGTTAAAGCACGGAAGCGATGTTAGTGCCAAAGCTACAAGTTGGGTGCAATCTCTTTTGAAAGATTTTCGCAAATGAAATATTGTTTGAGCGCATATCGCGCTGAAGGTCACTCAAACGGTGCGAAATTCGCACGCGCCTATAACGCGCAGCCGCGTGCCGTCTCGCAATTCGGGCGGGCGACCAGGCCCTTGATCGGTTCGTCGGGAAAGTGTAGCCTCGCGCGGCCATGATCCAACAGATGGCGGTCACAGATGGCGTCGAGCTCGTCCTTCGTCTGAGCACGACGCATGTCGTGAAGGAATTGTCCGTCTTCATCGACGCCTAGGCCGATGAAGTTGAGGAACTTCTTCATATGATTGATGTGATAGCGCCCCTGCAAGTCGGGTCGACTCGTTGCCACGATCAAATCTTCGATGTAGGCGCGGACATCCCCGAGCGTGGGCTGGAAAAGGGGCTCACCGGCAAAGTGCTCGCGCAGTTGGCGAAAGATCCAGGGGTTGCGTATGCAGGATCGGCCGACCATAAGCCCGGCACTGCCGGTCTCGTCCAGTACCCACTGACCTTTGGCCACGGAAGTGATGTTACCGTTGGCTAAGACCGGGCAGGAGAGCCGCTCTGCGGCACGTTTAATGTATGCGTAGTGCACCTCACTGCGGTAGGCCTCTCTGACTGTCCGGGCGTGGAGGCTGAGTAGGTCCACTTGGTGTTTCTCAATCAATTCCAGAAGGGCCTCGAAGTGTTCGTCGTTCTCGAAACCGATACGCATCTTTACCGTGAAACGACCCTTAATCGCCGCCCGCAGACAGCCGAGCACTTCGTTCACTTTGGACGGCTCGCGGAGAAGGCCGCCGCCGACGTTTTTCTTATATACCTTGGGAGCGGGGCACCCCATGTTGAGATCAATCCCGGCCACCGGCAGTCCAGTCCGCTCGATTGCCTCAACCGTCCGCTCTAAATCGGGTAAGCTCTCGCCAATGAGCTGGGCAAAAACTGGGCGACCGGTATCATGGTGGCAGATGGAGTCGACGATGTGTTGCTCTAAGTTAGAGTGACCATGAACACGAAAGTATTCCGTGAAGAGCAAATCCGGAGCCCCGTATTTACCCAGTAAGCGTATGAAGGGCAGGGTGGTGACATCCTGCATCGGTGCGAGCGCTGTCCAAGGTTGGCCGAGGATGATCGGGTCGGGTAGGGGCAGCATACGACTACGAACCTTGCTCCAAAATGCGTGCTAGAATCTCCGTCATATCGTCGACCGATTCGATCACGGAACGGGCTGTGTAAATCGGCTTACCCGTGGCCAAAGCCAGCACCATGGAGTCACTGGGGCGGGCATCGATCTCGATAATTTTATGCCCGAGTTCGTTCTCCATCGAGACGATGAGCCGAGCAAAAAAAGTTCCTTCATCCACGTCGTTGATCACAACGCGCTCCACCTCGGCGCCAAGTCCATCGAGTAGTGTGAGCATGAGATCGTGAGTTAGCGGGCGCTCTGCTTGCTCGCCATCGACAGCACGCTGAATAGCCTCACCAATGCCTTGATCCACATAGATGACAAAGGTCTTCTCTCCGCTAGCAAGGAAAACAGCGCACCCACTTGAAGTGGGCATGACGCCTTTGATCAGGACTGGAACGACTTGGTTATCCATTGAGTGGTAATTATTATAGTCCGGGAAGGTTTGTTGGCAAGCCTCCGGAATCATTGCCCATCTGCGATTTCATGGCCTTCATCATCTTGCGACCTTTGCCACCGCGCATCATTTTCATCATTTTTTGCATCTGGGTGAATTGCTTAATCAGGGCGTTAACATCGCGCACCTGGACGCCGGATCCGTTGGCGATGCGCCTTAAGCGGCTGCCGCGTAGTAGGCGCGGGTTATGACGCTCTTGCACGGTCATCGACAGAATAATCGCCTCGGTGCGCGCCATTTTCTTTTCCTCTTTCTCGCCGATGTCGACGCCGCTCATACCCGGCATCATGCCGACAATGGAGCCAAGTGAGCCCATTTTTTTAACCTGTTGCATTTGCGAGAGGAAGTCTTCGAGGTTGAAGTCCGCCTTGCGCATTTTTTCGGCCATCCGTTCAGCTTCATCCTGGTCGATCGTCTCCTGAGCTTTTTCGACGAGTGAAACCACATCGCCCATCCCGAGTATGCGGGAAGCCATGCGGTCGGGGTGAAAGAGGTCAAATTCGTCTGACTTTTCACCTGTGCCGATGAACTTGATCGGCACATTGGAGATCGATTTCATCGAGAGAGCGGCTCCCCCGCGTGCGTCACCATCGAGCTTGGTTAGAATGATACCGGTGCAACCGACGGCTTCATTGAAGTGCTTGGCCACGTTGACCGCTTCCTGACCGAGGGCGGCGTCCGCCACGAGTAGAATCTCATCGGGTTGGACTGCATCTTTCAGCCGTTTGATCTCTTCGATCAGGTCTCCGTCGATCTGGAGTCGGCCGGCGGTGTCGAAAATGATCAGATTGGCATCAGCATTTTTAGCTGCATCGAGGCCGCGCGTGCCGATTTTAATGACATCCTTCTCCTCGCGGTCACCGTAAAAGATGCATGCTTCATTCTTGGCCAGCATCTCAAGCTGATCGATCGCAGCTGGCCGATACACGTCGCAAGCAACAAGGGCAGGGCGGTAGTCGCGCTTCTTGGCGAGATAGCGTGCCAATTTCCCGCTACTTGTCGTCTTACCGGAGCCGTGGAGGCCGACCATCATAATACGAAGTGGTTTCTTATCCTCCAGTTCGGTCGCACCTTCACCGAGCAGCTTGACCAGCTCGTCGTGGATGATCTTGATTACCTGCTGACCCGGCGTGACGGATTTGAGCACTTCCTGCCCGACGCACTGCGCCTTGACCTCGGCCACGAATTCACGGACTACCTTGAAGTGCACGTCCGCGGACAGGAGCGCTTGGCGCACTTCCTTCAGCGCCTCGGCCATGTTGTCTTCGCTCAGCCTGCCGATGCCGCGCAAATTGCGGAGTGCAGTGCCTAATTTATCGGTTAAATTTTCTAACATAATCTTTCTATCAGCCCTGCCTATGTTGAGTGGTGCCCGCTGGCAACGGGAAAGTAATGAACTGCTGGTATCGATCTGCCTATTGAAGGCATACGACTAGCCGGTATATGAAAAGCCCCATCCTTAAGGACGGGGCTTGGAACAAGATGACAGTGAATGTCTTATTTGCCCTTATCATCGTCTGGCGGGGCAGTTGTCTCTTCGTAATCCTCGTCCGCCTCTTCTTCTTCGTCCCATTTCATGGTCTCATCTTCTTCGATCTTTTCGTCAGTGACCGCATCAACATCTGCGAGATCTTTTTCGAGTTCCTCGTCTTCCGACTTGGGCTTGGACTCGTCATCGTCGTCGAGTTCGAAGCCCTCGGGGATGTATTCCAGGATAGCGGTCAGCTCGCTAAAGAAATGGGAGACGCGACCTTCGAGGAAATCAGCGTTCTGTGCTTCACGGATTTCTTCCTCGAGTTCTTCAACAGTCAGGTTCTGCGAGAAATCGATCAAATCGTTGAGCATTTTGACGCGTAGCTTCGTGATATGATCCAGTAAATCGGCGTAGGGCCCTTTTTCCTCGTCGAGCACGTCGGGCAAGGCGAAGAGCGGATCTTCACTCTCCAGTATGCTGTCTTGGACGCGCTTGAGGAGAACAGTCTTGTCCTTTTCCACCTTATCGATACCGAAGGAATAAAAGGCGTCGTCCACCAGCTCATTTTGGAGGCCGTAATCAGAGAGCGGTTCGAGTAGATCGATGATATACTGGAATTGGCGTGGGTCGATGATACCGAGACCATCCGCATCCCAATGGACAGAATCGCTAATTTCGTGAATCCACCAGTTCATATCCTCGCCTAGACGAGCTTTGCACCAAGTAAGTTTGTTAGTAGGTTTCGACATATAATATACAGACGCTTTGCGTAATTGAAAAAAAGCTGCCAAGATGAATTAGAACGCTTTAAACGTAATTGGTTAAAACCCCGTGTTCTTCTTTGTAAAGTGCTTTGTCAGAATATTTTCATATCAGTCTTTTTCATTGTTTTGCGTCAACTTGCTGTTAAAATAGCAATTTTATCTTCAGTCAGATCGTTATGGGATTTATTTACGAAAATATGGTGCGTCCGGTACTCTTCAAGATGGAACCGGAACAAGCACACGACCGCGGTCGCACTGCTTTAATGACAATGGGCGCGTTGCCGACCTTATGTCGATTGGTGCGGCATTACAATCTCGTCAAAGAGGACAAGCCGGTGAAGTTATTTGGTTTGGAATTCCCCAATCGAGTTGGTTTGGCCGCCGGGATGGACAAAGACGGTGAGTTCCCCCGCGCGATCGAGGCCCTCGGCTTCGGCCACGCCGAGGTCGGCACAGTGACTCCGGAAGGCCAACCAGGCAACCCGCGCCCCCGCCTTTTCCGCTATCCAGAACAAAAAGCGCTGATTAACCGCATGGGCTTTAATAACAAAGGCGCCGATGTGATGCTTAACGCTCTAGCCAAAAACTACCCAAAGGGTAAGCGCGGTATGCCGGTCGGGGTTAATATAGGGAAGGCGAAGACCACTCCACTCGACCACGCGGTCGATGACTACATCGCTTGCTTCCGCAAACTGGCCGATCAGGCTGACTATTTTACTATTAATATCAGCAGTCCGAATACGCAAGGCCTACGCGACCTGCAAAGCGCCACTTATCTCCGCGACTTGCTGCAAACCATACGAGACGAAAACCTTGCTCACGCCAAGAAGCTGGGCCGGGATCCACACCCGCTCCTCTTAAAGATAGCTCCGGATCTGACCTACAAGGAGATCGATGGGATTGTGGGTGTTTTGCTTGAGTTGAACTTCGATGGTATCATAGCCACGAATACAACGATTGAGCGCCCACTGGGTTTTAGCAGCAAAGAAACTGGAGGCCTGAGTGGCGGCAGCTTCCTCCGCAAGCGCTCTAACGATGTGATCAACTACATTTACAAAGCGACCGATGGCAAGCTGCCGATCATCGGTGTCGGCGGAATCGATTCGGTCGAAAGTGCGGGCGAAAAAATTGATGCCGGCGCCTCCATGATACAATTATACACGGGTTGGGTCTACCGAGGCCCCTTCTTTGCCCGCGAACTGGCCAAGGCGCTCAAAGCCCATGGCGAAGACTGGATTTAAAGGTATTACGTGCTGTGGATCGCGTTGCCGCCGACGGCCAGTCCAGCTTCCTTCATCGCTTCGCTTAGCGTGGGGTGCGCGTGAATGGTACGGCCTAGGTCTTCCGCGCTGCCGCCGTATTCCATGTGGGTCACTGCGGCGGAGATGAGCTCGGACGCACTTTTGGCGATCACTTGCACGCCGATGATACGGTCCGTCTTTGCGCAGGCGGTGACCTTGACGAAGCCGTCGGTTGCATCGGTCGCGATGGCGCGCCCGTTTCCAGCGAAGTTGAATTTTCCGGATTTGAATTCGATGCCTGCCTCTTTGGCCGTAGCTTCTGTCATGCCTACGCTGGCGATTTCCGGTTCGGTGTAAATGACGTTAGGAATGACGTCGTAATTTACATGCCCGGCCTGCCCGGCGATGCGTTCGACGCAGGCAACGCCTTCTTCTTCGGCCTTATGCGCGAGCATAGGGCCAGGAATGACGTCGCCGATCGCATAAATGCCATCGGCGGAGGTTTTGAAATACTTGTCCACGGGGATGCGGCCCTTGTCGTCTGTTTCGATGCCAGCGGTTTCCAGGCCGAGGCGATCCGTGTAGGGCTTGCGCCCGACCGCGACGAGTACCTTATCCGCCTCGAATACGATCTCTTTGCCGTCCTTCTCAGCTGTGAGGATATTCTTACCTTTTTCTTTTTTCAGACCGGTCACCTTGGTCTTGAGGTGGAAGTTGAGCCCCTGTTTTTTAAAGAGGCGTTCGGCCATTTTAGAAACGTCCTTATCGAAGGTCGGCGCGATGTTGGGGAGAAATTCAATCACCTCTACTTTGGAGCCAAGGCGCGCCCAGACCGAGCCCAGCTCCAGTCCGATAGCACCCGCGCCGACGACGGCGAGTTTTTCGGGAACTGTATTGAAGGCGATCGCTTGGTCGCTGCTCACGACTATCTCTCCGTCAAACTGAAGAAAGGGCAGCTCGATGGACGAGGAACCAGTGGCGATAATGATGTGCTTGCCAGTAAGCACAGTCTCATCGTTCTTTTCCTTGATCCGCACCTTGCTGCCCCCTGCAAGCATGCCGAGACCGTTGAAGACTTTGATTTTATTGGCCCTCATCAAGTGTTGAACGCCAGCGCGGAGCTGGTCAACAGTCTTGCTCTTCTTGGCCATCAGCTTCTCGATATTGATAGAAAGATTCGTCAGGTCGATGCCGTGCGCGTCCGCGCCATGCCCGGCGAAATGATACATCTCAGTGGAGTGGAGCAGCGCCTTACTCGGGATACAGCCCACATTGAGGCAGGTGCCGCCGAGGTGCTTTTCCTTTTCGATGAGGGCCGTCTTTAGGCCAAGCTGCGCCCCGCGAATGGCCGCGACGTAACCGCCTGGGCCAGAGCCTATGATGATGAGATCAAATGTGTTTTCTTCGGACATAGAATGAATTGAGAATGGGTAATGGCGGATAGCAACATGCTCTAGATGCCGAAGAGGAGTCGGCTGGGGTCTTCGATCGCTTCTTTGACTTTGACTAGGAAGGTGACTGCTTCCTTGCCATCGATCAGGCGGTGATCGTAACTTAGTGCCAGATACATCATCGGGCGAGCGACAATCTCACCGTTGATGACGACGGCGCGTTCGGTGATATTATGCAGACCGAGGATGGCGGGCTGTGGGTGGTTGACGATGGGCGTGCTCAGCATGGAGCCATAGATGCCTCCGTTCGAGATCGTGAAGACACCGCCTTCGAGGTCGCTCATCTGGATCTTGCCATCGCGGGCGGCTTTCGCGTAGCTCAGGATATCACCTTCAATTTCGGCAAAGCTCTTCTGGTCGCAATTACGCAACACAGGCACCATGAGGCCCTTATCGGTACCCACGGCGACGCCGATGTCGTAGTAGTGCTGGGTGACGATTTCGTTACCCTCGATACGTGCGTTGACCTGTGGGACGGCTTGCAGCGCATGCGTGACCGCCTTCGTAAAGAAGGACATGAAGCCAAGCTTCAGACCATGGCGCTCGACGAATTTTTCCTGATGTTGCTTGCGAAGCTTCATGACGGCGCTCATATCAACTTCATTAAAAGTCGTGAGCATAGCGGCCTCCTGAGTAGCTGCGACGAGACGCTCAGCAATCTTTCGACGAAGCGGTGACATCTTCTTGCGCGTTTCGCGTTCGCCTTCGATTGAAGTGGAGAGTGCAGGTTTGGCTGGAGTTGATGTAGGCCCTGCCGAAGCGGGCACAGGGGCTTGAGCAGCTTCGAGAATGTCGCCCTTCGTCACGCGGCCATCTTTGCCGCTACCGCTGATTGCGGCGATGTGGACGCCGGTTTCTTCGGCGGCCTTGCGAGCAGCGGGGGAGAGGGATTTATCGTTGGCACTGGCGCTGGACACAGGCGTAGTTGCTGTAGACGTAGCGACCTTCGCAGCCAGTGCTGCGACAGCTACAGGCGCTACGGGCGCAGTTTCTAGGGGCGCAGCTGCAGTTTCTACGGGCACCTCGCTCTCAGGGGCGCTTGAACCGGAGGCACTTTCGTCGATCGTCGCGACTACTTGGCCGATGTCGACCTCCTCGTCGGCTTGCACTTGGATGGAGATGACACCGCTGACTTCGGCGTTGCCTTCGGATGTGATTTTATCGGTCTCCAGTTCATAGAGGACCTGGTCTTTTTCGACGTAGTCGCCGTCCTTGACGTGCCAAGCGGCTAAGATGCCGGAACTGATGGATTCGCCCATCGCGGGAATTTTAACTTCGGTAGCCATAATATAGAAATGTTTTTGTTTGAGAGTCGTGTAGCGATGCGTCACCAGTCGCGTCGCTGTGGGCGGTCTTTCGCCTTATGCAATCGACCCCGCTCGCGCAGGTTCGCTACAAAAAATAGAGTGTTGAACGTTAAAGTGAGAAAGCCGCTTCAATGAGTTTCTTTTGTTCATATTTGTGGACGGCGAGTGAACCGACTGCGGGGCTAGCCGACTCTTTGCGTCCAGCATAAAGAGGCAGTTTGCCGATGGTCTCCATCAGACGCGGGGCTATAAAGCTCCAGCCACCCATATTCTTGGGCTCCTCCTGGCACCAGACAATGTTCTCCGCCTTCGGATAGTTTGCCACGATGCGTTCGAGCAGGTCGGTGTTGAGTGGGTAGAACTGCTCGATGCGGATGATCGCGGTGTTTTTGATCTTCGATTCCTCACGGTAGGCGCAGAGGTCGTAGTAAACTTTACCAGAACAAAATACGATGCGTTTAGCAGTTTTCCGGTTCACAGTTTCATCGTCAAGAATCGACCAGAACTCATTGTCCGTGAAGTTCTCTACCCTAGAAATACAATCCTTGTGCCGGAGGAGACTCTTCGGAGACATGATGATCAGCGGTTTTTTAAACTCGCGCTTCATTTGGCGACGGAGCAAATGGAAATACTGCGCTGGCGTCGTCACGTTACAGACCTGAATATTGTTTTCCGCACAAGCCTGAAGAAAGCGTTCAAGGCGGGCCGAAGAGTGTTCGGGCCCCTGGCCTTCGTAGCCATGGGGGAGTAGCATGACGAGGCCGCTCAAGCGCCCCCATTTGGATTCGCTGCTGGTAATGAATTGGTCAATAATAACTTGCGCCCCATTGACGAAGTCGCCGAATTGTGCCTCCCAGATGCAGAGCATCTGTGGGTAGTCGAGGGAGTAGCCGTAATCGAAGCCGAGTACCGCTGCCTCGGAAAGCAAAGAGTTATGGACGCAGAATTGCGCCTGACCCTCTTTTAAATCGAGTAGAGGGACGTATTTTTCGCGGGTCTCCACATCGTAGAGTACGGAGTGACGATGGCTGAAAGTGCCACGCTCACAGTCTTGTCCGCTCAAACGCACAGGAGTGCCTTCAAGGAGTAGGCTGCCAAAAGCGAGTAATTCGCCCATCCCCCAGTCGATCCCTGTGTTGTCGTTATACGCTTTTAACTTGGTCTTGAGCTGGCGAACGATCTTCTTGTTAGCGTTAAATCCCTCAGGGATAAAAGTCAACTGCTGGGCGATGTGATCCAACTGATCCTTCGAGATCCGAGTGTCATAGCCCTTAAAGTTGTAGGCGGGTTGCTTGATCGCGGTGGAGCCTTCAAACGGGTCCGACTTGTCGTTCGCTTTTGCCGATTCAAATGCAGATTCCAATCGTTTGTGGTAGTCGCTTTCGATCGCTTTAACTTCCTCCTCGGTGAATTCACCACTAGCTACGAGACGCTGAGCGAAGGCGCGCCCGATAAGTGGCATCTCAGAGATCGTCTTGTAGAGGACGGGTTGAGTGAAGGCGGGCTCGTCGGACTCATTGTGCCCGTGTTTGCGCCAGCAATACATGTCGATGACAACGTCGCAACCAAAGGTCTGCCGATAGTCAAAAGCGGCTTCGACTGCCGCCACGACCGCAAGCGGATCGTTGCCGTTGACATGGAAAACCGGTGCTTCCACAATCTTGGCCACATCAGTGCAGTAACGGCTTGAGCGGGCATCCGATGGGTCGGTGGTGAAACCAATCTGATTGTTAATGACGAGATGAATCGTGCCGCCGGTGCGATAGCCCTTGAGCTGGGAAAAGTTGAATACTTCGGCTACGATCCCCTGACCGGCAATGGCCGCATCGCCATGGATGAGAATGGGGAGGACACGCTTTCGGTCCAGGTCGCCTCGGATCCGTTGACGTGCGCGCGCCTTGCCCTCGACAACAGGGTTGACGGCTTCTAGGTGACTGGGGTTGGCCGCCAGGCGGATGTCAACTTCGTGACCGTCGCTCGTCTTACGCTTGGTCTCATATCCGAGGTGGTATTTAACATCACCGTCGCCGTGGATCGTATCAGGCACATAATTCTCCGAAAATTCACGAAAAATGTAGTCGAAGGATTTACCGAGGAAGTTAGCCAAAACATTGAGGCGCCCGCGATGCGCCATGCCCATAACGATCTCGTCTACGCCGTTTTTACTGCAGCGTTCCAGTATGCTTTCGAGGCAGGCGATCAATGTTTCGCCGCCCTCGAGCGAGAAACGCTTCTGACCGACATAGCGGGTCTGGAGAAAGTTTTCGAAATCCTCCGCCTGCATGATCGTTTGTAATATGCGCTGCTTCGCCTCTTTGCTGAAACGGGGGATGAAACATTCGGGCTCAATGCGTGCCTGTATCCAACGGCGCTTGGGTGTCTCCTGAATGTGAATGTATTCCGCTCCAATCGTGTGGCAGTAGGTCTTTTCGAGGCGCTCGATCAGTTCACGGAGCGTCATTTCCGTGCCTCCGAGATAGTTGCCTGTGTGAAAAACACGGTCGAGGTCGGACTCGTCGAAGCCAAGACGCTCCAATGTGAGGCGTGGGTTGAGCGGCTTCTCCTTCGTCAGGGGGTTAAAGGCAGCGATCGTGTGACCGATCGAGCGATAAGCGTAGATCAGGCCGATGGCACGCGCCTGCTTGGTCGCGTCGCTGTCCACTAGCGAGGGGCTGACATTGGCAATGTCACCTCGCGTGCCAACCGCGTCCTGGGCGACCTCGAAGCCCTCGTAGAAAGCACGCCATTCCGAGCTGAGCGTTTCAGGGCTCGTGCGCCAGATTTCGTAATTTTCGTCGATCAAATCGGCATTCCAGCGATTCGCGATTGTTGAGTGCATCATGGATTAGTAGGGAAAAGAGCAGTGAACCGCACAACGATTATGCTACGGAATAAGCTATTCAAATCTTAATGCAGGATTTTACCCATTATTCATAATGCTAATAGTAGGATCGCATATTTTATGCGTGTTGAATGGGGTTAATCTTGACATCAAGCTATTTTTCGCCTTAATGGATCAGACATACGTATGCGGCTTCCTTTAGGTGGCCGCCTGACACCGTGTTTAAAATGTCAACTTACGCGACCCGTGCAGGCAATTTGGCCGAGCCATGGGCTGGATTTTTCGGTAAATCTGTAACCTTTGCCCTCAAGATCTTGGCCGAGCGCGTTCATTTGTCGGCGACTATCAGAGATTGGCAGATTAGCTCCCGGAAGCCAATAACCTGCGAAAGTTCCCGCCTAGCAGGGCGTCTAATTCCCTTGTATTCAAGCCCCCTTCGTCCCGGATCTGATCGAGAAAACGTTCCATGTCCGGCATCTTCTGGAAGCGTGGATAGAGGCGGAGTGGATAGTCGGAGCCGAAGAGCAGTTTCTCGACGCCGACGAGTCTGACCATTTGCCTGAAAATGCTCATGTCGTAGAGCAGGGGACTCGCCGCTGAGTCGTAATACACGTTACGCAGTATCGTCCGCAATTTCGGGTTTTGCTCGAAATAGGCGAGGCCACCGCCCCAGTGAGCGAGGATCATCTTCAACTCCGGTTCCGCTTCGGCCATTCTGACGAAGGCCTGCAGCGGCGTGGCCACCGCACCGGGGTGTTCGTGTCCCGCCGTCTCGGTCACATGAAAATTGATCGGCCAATTATTTTCCACGCACCAGCGAGTCATCGCCTGCCAGTGTGGACAGGTCGCTTTATAGTCTTGCACCCCAATGTGCTGCTCGCCGACACCGCGGAAGCCTAAAGCTTTTGCCGCTTCCAACTGGTCCAGGACCCCTGCATTCGGGTAGATCGCGGCGAAACCAATGAAACGATCCGGCGCGTCCTGCATCCATTCCGCCATCGATTCGTTATGCCAACGGCAGACGGATTCCTGCGTCCAATACCATCCGAGGAGCACTGTTTGCTCCACGCCCGCCGCATCCATGGCAGACAACATTGTGGTCGCATCGCTCCAACCTTGAATACTCGTGCGATCCGACGGCGCAACCAGCTCTGCCCAGTGCAGTTCCCCACGTGCTTCCGCCCACGCACGCGGCGCGGCAACGACTTCGGCAGGGTAGGCGTGTGTGTGGCAATCGATGATTGGTGGAGTCGGCATAAAAACTAACTTTGAGATTTGAAGAATATCCTCAGATACGTGCAATAGGTTTCCGCTACATTATGCCCGAGCTCGCTGAAGTCGAATATTACCGAAAACAATGGCTGCCCGCTTACGGGCAGACGGTGATCGGCATCTATCTGAACGCCGGCAAGCGGGTCTTTCGTGGTGTCGATACTAATGCGCTGCAACGAGATTTGGTCGGACAGTTGTTCACTGGCTCCGAAGCACATGGCAAGCAAATGTGCTTCCGCTTCGGCCCAAACATCTGGCTCGGCGTGCACCTCGGTATGACGGGGAAGATGACGATCCTTTCATCACTGGAAAGTCCCAGAAAGCACGATCACCTTGTCCTGCGAATGGGAGACGAGCGCCAACTGGTCTTTTCCGACCCGCGTATGTTTGGACGTATTCTGTATGCGTATTCGAAGCGTGAGCCTGCCTGGTGGGCGTTGCGCCCACCCTCCATTCTATCCGCAGAATTTACCTTCGAGCGGATGCACCACTTCCTCGATCGTCGCACCAAGTCACCCATCAAAGCTGTCCTTTTGATGCAAGAAACTTTCCCGGGGATCGGTAACTGGATGGCGGACGAAATACTCTGGAGGAGCCGAATACTCCCCAGCAAGCGTTGTGGTGCAATTGGTCTACGAGCGCGTAGAGAACTTTATGCCTGCACGCGTCAAGTCTGCGAGGATGCGATGCGGGTGATCGGAACGGACTGGGGGACACCGCCCAACGACTGGCTCTTCAACCACCGCTGGAAGGATGGCGGCCACTGCCCCCAGACAGGCAAATCGCTGAAACGTGCACAAGTAGGTGGCCGCACTACTTGCTGGTCGCCGGCTTGGCAGCGGTAGTACTGGTATTCGTAGCGTGCGCACTCAATTGTGCACGATTGATTTTTAGGTCACCCGTGCCCTGAAACAGCTTTATTTTTTGTTCGCGCCCTACTGTTGAAATTTAACATAGTCGCTGTGATGAGTAAGCAATCACAGTCGAAACCCAATCTCTACCTCGTCGGCTTCATGGGCGTGGGTAAATCGGCCATAGGTCGCCGGGTGGCTCGCGAGCTGGGTTTTCGCTTTATTGACTCGGATGACTTTATTGAAAAAAAGCAGGGCAAACGCATCCCCGAGATTTTTGAAACCGAGGGGGAGGCACATTTCCGTGATCTGGAACGTCAATTCATCGAAAGCGGGCACCCTGATACGAACTGCGTGGTTTCCTGCGGTGGCGGACTTGTCGTTCAACCGGGCATGAAGGAACGACTAAAGGAAAAGGGCGTTGTTATCTGTCTATTCGCCTCAGTTGAGAGTATTATCGAGCGAACGCAGCGTAATAAAAACCGCCCCTTACTCAATGTCGACGATCCTGCAAGCAAGGTGCGTTCTCTCCTCAAAGAACGCGAGTCGATCTACATGGACTCGGGTGCCTGTATCACGACTGAAGGGCGAACGATTCCTGAAGTCGTCCGCCACATGATTCGCACCTACAAAAGCAACGCACGGAGTTTTAAGATGCAGTCATCGCAGGCCAAATCAGGCACTCTTTAGAGACTCCTTCGAGCCTGCTTCGTCAGCCTCTAGGCGCCCACGTCAGTGATCCAAGCGCTTTCGATCTTGGCCAGTAAGTCTTCCGGGGGCCGTTGTCCTTTGCCCTGAAGGTCCATGAACCCGTGGCTGGATTGTCCAGTGGCCAGTAGCTCACTCTCACGATAGACTTCGTAATCGAAGTGCATGCGGGCACGAGGTTTCTTGCGCATGAACAGGTGGATCTCCAGTCGGTCATCAAATCGGGCGGGGCTTTTATATTCGGCGCTCACAGTAAGTACTGGCAGGAAGAGGCCACGTGCCTCGATTTCGCGGTAAGGAATGCCGATCTGATCGAGCATTTGGATACGTGCGGTCTCAAACCAAACGAGGTAGTTACTATGGTAAACGACATCCATGCGGTCAGTTTCGGCGTAGCGCACGCGGACATTGGTGGAAGTGTGGATCATAGGGTAGAAGCTAAGGATTAGGTGTGATAGATTCAGAATTCCAAATAATAGTATTCGCTAGTTCCAGTAAGCTCGGGTAGGCAGCCAGCGCTCCGGCCTCAAGTAGCTCATCGATACTGTGTGCCCCAGTCGCCACTCCATAGCATATGAGGCCAGCGTTCAGCGCGACTGCGACATCAGTCGGCGAGTCGCCGATGATGATCGCTCCTTCGGAATCTGCATCGATCTGGCTCAGTGCATATTCCGTGAGTTTCGGATCTGGCTTATTCCATTCCGTATCTGAACTGCCGATACAGCTTGGAATATATTTGGAAAACCCTGTGTAGCGGCTGACTTGGCGTGCGGTGTCCCCGTGTTTGTTCGTAAAGAGGGCTTGCGGAATGCGTGCCTTGTATGCGCGCTCAATCAACTCCATGCCCCCGGAAAGAACGATTAAGCCGTCGAACATGATCTGAGGAAAACGTATACGGAAAGCTTTGCAGGCTGCGTCGATCTGCTCGGGGCCAACAAAGAGACTCATTGTAGAGACCATCGGCCCACCTAAACTGCGACGGATCACTACATCGTCTGGCTTGGCGTAGCCTAATGCTGTAACGACCTCCGCGTAGGCGCGAATGATGGCGGCAGTCTGGTCGATCAGCGTGCCGTCCAAATCCCAAAGGATGGCCGAAGGGCGAGGGAGAGTTGTTGGAGATGTCATGATTTAATTGTTCGGGCAAGCCGCCTTAAGTGTTGTTCGAGGGGCCAGTAGGCAGATGCTCCATAGTTCGACCCTGAAATAATTATTGTACACTGACGGGCTTTGCAGGCTCTAGGCCAAACAAGCGTTCGCCTAGGGCGTAAAGGTCTTTGTGGATGCGATCCGCGACAATGTACTCGCTCAATTCGTCCGCGCTATGACTACCGGTAGCTACAAGATGACATTCGATACAGCCCGCTTCGGCCGCGGCCAGGTCGTAGGGCGAATCACCGATCAACATGGCTTCGTCGGAGGCGCACTCCATCTGCTCCAGAGCATAGGCAGTGAACAATGGGTCGGGCTTGCGGTAGGGACAGTCCGACTCGCCGGTGCCGAGGATAAAATCCAGGTATGTGTCGAGCCCAAGGTGCGCGAGGACTGAGCGGCTGTGCCCGGCATATTTATTGGTCAAAACCCCGAGTTTAACTCCGCCTGCTTTCAGCGATTGAAGAAGCCACTTGGCGCCGGGAAGGGCGAAGACATCATCATAAATGATTTCATCAAAATGCGCACGGAAGAGCGGTTCGGCCTCGTCTACGTTTTCTTCACCACAAAGTTTACTGAGTGTAATCGGCACAGATCCGCCCACCGTGGCGCGCACTGTGGCATAGTCGCTCTCCGGTAAGCCGAGCCTACGTTGAGCGTAGGCCACGCTTTTAGCGATGGTCGTGAAATGGTCGATTAAGGTGCCATCGAGGTCAAATAGGATGTATTGCATGATAAATTAGGCTTTATTAGAAAGCGGATACGCTACAGGTTCGATGGTTTATGCATGGCCCCTTTGCCCTCTTTGGCAAGCGTAGGTGTGGGACAGATTGCTAATCATGACGGATATGACAAACAAAGCAGACTGGAGCAGTCGCCGAAAAGGCGATGCTTTCGTCGTCCATTTTTCCGGATCATGGGTCAATGGACAGCCCAAGCCGGATATGCATCTGCTGCACGCTGATATCGAAGCTGAGCCGGAACTGCACACCCTCCACCTCGAAGCAGATCACTTGGTAGGTTGGGACAGTTCCTTGCTCATTGTGATTCGTCAACTCTGTGAATGGGCCGAATCGCAAGGGCTGAGCACGCATCTCGAAGGGATGCCGGACGGAGTACGTAATCTCATCGTGCTCTCTCGCGCGGTACCGGAGAATAAACAGACCCAGGACACCTGCCCGGATGATTTCCTCAGCACTATTGGAGAAACGGCCTTGGCTGCTTATCGTGGGCTTGATGGATACTTCGCTTTCCTTGGCCAGTTGTGTATTGATCTATTCGCTTTCATTCGAGGACGTGGGAAATTACGGAGTAAAGACTTCCTTCTCATTTTACAAGCGGCGGGTGCGCAGGCTGTACCGATCGTCTCTCTGCTCAGTTTCCTGACGGGGCTGATCATCGCCTTCATTGGTGTCATACAATTACAAAAGTTCGCCGCTGATATCTATGTGGCTGATCTAGTCGGGCTAGCCGTGACGCGGGAGCTGGGTGCCGTCATGGCGGGCGTCATCATGGCTGGCCGGACGGGGGCCGCGTTTGCCGCGCAGATTGGCAGCATGCAGGTCAACGAAGAGGTCGATGCGCTGACTACCTTCGGGATCTCGCCGATGCAGTTTCTTGTCGTGCCGCGGGTCCTGGCGCTCATCCTTATGTTGCCACTGTTGTGCGTCTGCGCAGACTTCGTTGCCATGGCAGGTGGCATGGTCGTGGCTGTGACGATTTCAGATGTCAGTGTGTTACAATACTGCCATCAGATACAGGTCGCTGTGGAGTTATCCGACCTCTTCGTTGGCATTTTTAAAAGCGTCATTTTCGGTCTGATCATTGCCCTAGCCGGTTGCTATCGTGGGCTCAATTGTGGTCGGGACGCCAGTTCGGTTGGTCAGGCCGCCACCTCGGCAGTTGTCACCTCGATCACTTGGATTGTCGTGGCCGATGCCATCTTCGCAGTCATGTTTCACATCCTCGGAATCTAATCATGTCGACGAAAGCAGATGCCATCACAGTCAAGAATTTAACTATGGCTTATGGTAATTACACGGTGATGCACTCACTAAATTTCGCGGTGGGTTCAAGAGAGATCAAGGTGATCATGGGCGGCAGTGGTTGCGGTAAGAGCACTCTATTGAAACACCTGATTGGACTGGAGCCACCAGAGCAGGGCGAGATCTATTACGGCGATCAAGCTTTCCAAACCGGCAGTGAGTCTGCCGAGCGCATACGCCGCCGGTTTGGCGTTTCCTTTCAGAATGGGGCGCTTTGGAGTTCGATGACATTAGAGGAGAATGTAGCGCTTCCCCTGCAGCAATACACTGTTTTGAATGCGTCTGAGATTCGTGAGGTCGTCGACTTTAAACTGTCCTTAGTCGGGCTAGCTGGTTTCGGGCATCGCTATCCCTCGGAGCTGAGCGGCGGCATGCAAAAACGCGCCGGGCTCGCTCGCGCCATTGCGCTGGATCCCCACATTCTCTTTTTTGATGAGCCCTCCGCCGGACTCGACCCCCTGAGTTCGCGACGCCTCGATGACCTCATTCTGGAACTGCGCGACGCGCTCGGTGCTACCGTCGTGGTGGTCACACATGAACTGGCCAGCATCTTTGCGATCGCCGATACAGCTCTTTTTCTTGATGCCGAAAGCAAGACCGCACTCTGCGACGCCAACCCGACGGATCTGCTCAACGACTCCACGACCGACCCCAAAGTGCGCCGATTCCTGACACGCGGCGAGAGTGATAACGATTGAACTCCGCCTCTTTTCTGACCAAACCTTAGCTCCCTCCTGTGAAACGTAATTCTCCCAACCCAAAAATCATCGGCGCCTTCGTCTCCGTCATGCTAGGCCTCATCGTCGCGATGGTCATGTATTTCGGCTCGGCTAGTTTCCTCAACCGATCGACTCATTTTATCCTCTTCTTCGACCAATCGGTCAACGGACTGAATGTCGGCTCGGCAGTCAAATTCCGTGGCGTCCCGGTCGGAGAGGTCAAACGTATCATGATCCGTGCCGAGGGGCAGCGCGTGGATTCCACCGCAATCCCGGTCGTTATTGAGATCAACCGCTCTCGCATGGAGAAGGATCTGGGGGTATCAAGCAGTGCTTTCAACCCGGATTCGATCCAGGACTCACTCGATCGGGGATTGGTCGCTCAACTTAATTTGGAAAGTTTTATCACAGGGCAGCTCTTCGTAGAGTTCAGCTTTGAACCGGAAAAAGCAGCGACCACCGTAACCCACTTGGAAATAGACAATGGCATCTCTGAGGTCCCCACGCTCAATTCCTCGCTCGACCAGATCACTGCGGACCTTGCTCAAATTATATCCAACTTTGGTGCACTCGACCTCGATGAGCTCAATGCGAATATCAACGGCCTTCTGGTCAGTGCGACCGCAATGCTGAACGGCATCGACTCTGGTAGCATCAGTCGTTCTATCACAGTCGCCGCCGATCAAATTACCGGATTCGTCTCCTCGGAGGAGTTCGAACAATCGGTGCTTACCATGCGTGGTGCCTTCGAGGAAGTGCGCGACACGGCCAAATCGTTCAATTTATCTGACGGCCCCCTGGCGCACACTATCGAGACCTGGACGGTCCAGATTACAGAGACACTCGACAGTCTGGATGCGTTAACCGCCGACGCCAGCACGCTACTCAAACCGGGATCTGACCTGCGTTACGAGTTTGAAAATATGCTCCGCCAACTAGGCCGTGCAGCGAGTGCGGTGCGCTTACTTTCCGAATACTTGGAACGCAACCCAAATGCCTTGCTGACCGGACGCAGCGAGGAGGAATAAACGTTTACTATGAAAGCCCCTGTATTATATATCATCTCGTTGGCCGTTCTTCTCAGCGGATGTGTCAATCTCAAGCCGAAGGCCGACCACACTCAGATCTTCACCCTTGCAGCCGATGTTCCGGTCGCCGCCGATCTGGAGGGCCAGCCCATGGTCTACGTCACTCGTGTCGAGGTACCGGGCTTTCTTGAAGATACCCGCATCCTCTACCGCTTGGCCAATGGCGAACTCGAGTCCTTCGCGGGTGCCCGCTGGACGGATGCTCTTGATGAGGCCTTGCCCCGTGCCATCGCAATGCACCTCCAATCTACCAGCCGAGCCAACGTCCGGGCCTACTATCCCTGGTCGAACACCACACGGGAGGCTGCCAAAGTCGCTGTCCAGTTCGAGCGTTTCAGCGCCAACGCTGCGGGCCAGGTCGAGGTCGTAGCCCAATGGCAGATTGAGTCGCCTGATGGCCAGACCAAACAAGGCCGTTACATCGCGACAGGTCTGCAATGGGACGGCAGTGAGGTCGCCAGCTACGTCGCTCAACTCAACTCGGGTCTTGCCGGCCTCGCCGAAACCATCGCCCGCGAGTTATAATCCTCCGTTCTTTCCCTAGACCGATGTTATGTAAGCTCCAGGAGTGCTATGTCTGGATCTTTCTGGCCGTCAATATTCTGACTGATCTTATTTGCTCGAGAGGGACTCACCACCCAATAGCGTGTAAGCGGTGTAATCAGGCCACAATATAGGGTTGTAGGAGCGTCAACATACGTTCGGGCACAGAGCCGACCAGATAGAAACCTTCGTCGCGGGCTTCTTCCTTGCGCACGCCACCTTCGCGGTGGAGGCGGGCGACGAGGTCATAGCGCTCATGGGGGATCAAAAGTTTGAGCTGCGCGAAGTCGGCTTCAATGATGGCTTCCATCTTGTCATGAAGCAGCTCAAGTCCTGCACCGGTATGGGCGCTGATGAAAATAGCTTCTGGGTATTGTATCGACAAATCCTCACGTGTGGACTCGTCCCAGAGTAGATCGATTTTATTGAATACGGTGATGATTTTTTTGTCCTTCGCGCCAAGTTCGCTCAAGACCTTGAGTGTTGTCTCTGCATGGGCATCGACCTCTGGGCTGTTGACGTCCAGCACGTGTATCAAAAAGTTAGATACGATGGCTTCTTCCAGCGTAGCTTTAAAGGCGTCGACAAGACGGTGGGGCAGGTTGCGCACGAAACCGACCGTGTCGGTGATAACGAGTGGCTGTCCGGAGGGCAGGGGACAACGCCTCGAAGTCGGGTCGAGGGTGGCGAAGAGTTTATCTTCTGCCAGAATGTTAGAATGGGTCAATTTGTTGAGCAGCGATGACTTCCCCGCGTTGGTGTAGCCGACTATGGCACAGGTCGGCACGGGGACTGTCATCCGCCTTTTACGCTGTGTCTCCCGGTGCTGGATGACACTTTCCAGTTCACGCTTCACGCGGGTGATCTGGGTGCGCACCATGCGTTGGTCAAGTTCAAGCTGGGTTTCACCAGCGTCGCGCTGCATGGAACCGCCGCCGCGTTGACGGCTGAGGTGTGTCCAGGCGCTTTTCAGGCGTGGCAGGTTGTGCTCTAGGCGAGCGAGTTCGACTTGGAGCACGGCTTCCTTGGTCTGCGCGCGGTCGCCGAAAATATCGAGGATCACCTCTTGGCGATCGATGACGAGTATCTTGTCTTCGGCAAGTTGCTCCCAATTGCGCTGCTGAGCCGGAGTTAACTCGTTATCGAAAATAATAACGTCACAATTGTGTGCTTTGGCCTCCGCGACGAGTTCGGCCGCCTTACCGGAGCCGACGAGGAGCTTGGCCTGCGGCTTGCGTATCGCCACCATGCGCTCGTGCATAATCCCGAAGCCGAGCGTGTCGACCAGTTCGCGCAATTCATCAAGTAAGCTGCGAGTATGGCGTATCGTATCGTCGGGGAGCGTCACACCTATTAACATGGCGCGTTCGACTACTGTGGGTCTTTCTTTAACGTCGTGCACGGTCTCTGGGTCTTTGCGAATGCGAAGCTGAGAAGGTAGCCTTCTTTCGGCGTTAATCCACCATGAAATGAGGATATTTTGGATTCATTTTTGATTGGCTAGGCCTGCTATTATGGCTTCTTCTGGTGGTATGTTTAAAGCGTCCGACCTTTTCGATTTCCCCGAGTCCTTACCGTTTAGTAATTTCTTCAGACCTGATTCGGCCCCGTGGGAGTGGTTGCCTTCAATCAAAGAGGCATTGGCGGGATTTGATTTTCCTGAGCGCGCGACCGATCTACCCGCCGGTCTGGCGGTGTCGGGAGACGTTTTTATCCATCCCAGCGTTCAACTGCCGGCCTTCGGTTCGATTCAAGGGCCCACCTATATCGGCGAAGGCTGTGAACTGCGCCCGGGGGTGTTCATCCGCGGCTTCGTCATCGCGGGTAAGGGCTGCGTGCTGGGCAACTCCTGTGAGTTCAAAAACTGTTTACTGCTCGACGGCGTGCAAGTGCCACATTTCAGCTACGTGGGCGACAGTGTGCTCGGTAATGCAGCGCATCTGGGGGCGGGCGTGATCTGTTCCAATCTACGACTCGACCAAGCCACTGTGCCCGTCATCCTGCCTGATGGCTCCAAACAAGACACCGGTCTGCGCAAGCTCGGCGCACTGGTTGGCGACCGGGCAGAGGTGGGTTGTAACTCGGTGCTCAACCCGGGATCAGTTCTCGGCAAGCGTGCTTTGGTTATGCCGTCTATGGCCTTTCGCGGCACACTGGCGACGAACACGATCGCCTTCAAAAAAGAGCCGATCCTAAACGCACCGCGAATGGACGAGTGATGAAGTGTAGAATTTACGGAGATCGTGGCGTCTTACTCTCATCGTTGAGCGAAGCGGAGCGCTCTAGGCTCTTGCATCGTGTCGAGTCAGGCCTGCCTCCGGCTTGCGACGAATACGTGCTCGGCTATGACAGTATTCTGCTGATCGGTGCGCAGACAATTGCAGTCCAGGAGTGGCTAGAGCAAACGAATGGAACTGAGGTTCGCGCTATCAAGCCGTCGGGCTGCCGAATCATTGAGGTCGACTACACCGGTGCAGACTTGGACTCGGTGGCCCAAGCCTGTAACTTGACTGTGACTGAAGTGATCGAGCTGCACAGCGCCCCGGTTTACACCGTGCGTATGATGGGCTTCAGCCCTGGCTTCCCATATCTGGATGGCTTGGATCCGAGGCTGCATCTGGACCGCCGTTCTTCGCCGCGCGACCATATTTTGCCCGGCACCGTCGCCATCGGTGGGGCGCATGCTGGCATTTACTCCGTCGCCAGCCCTGGT
>Ga0209119_1000677_pt1 | contig 34587 bp, 33 predicted proteins | sample COG_03_FD_184747 | JGI IMG/M metagenome (GOLD analysis project Ga0209119, IMG submission 184747) | Pelagic Microbial community sample from North Sea - COGITO 998_met_03 (SPAdes) (version 2) | ecosystem: Environmental > Aquatic > Marine > Neritic zone/Coastal water | place: Helgoland, sampling...
TCTTCCAGTGCCGGATCTACCCCCAGTGCGACGGAGATATCATGAACTTCCTGAGAACCGAGAATCTCCTGAGAATCCACTTCCCAGGTATTTAGAATCTTACCTCTGAGCGGCATAATCGCCTGGTTTTCACGGTTGCGCGCCTGCTTGGCAGAACCGCCCGCAGAGTCACCCTCTACGAGAAAGATTTCACAGCGCTCTGGCTCGCCACTGGAACAGTCGGCCAACTTGCCCGGCAGTGCGGGGCCCTGAGTAATCTTTTTGCGCACCACTTTTTTGCTCGCGCGCATACGACGCTGGGCGGCAAAGATACACAGCTCGGCGAGTTTCTCGGCCTCTTCGGTGTGCTGGTTTAACCACAGGCTAAAGGAGTCTTTAACAACGCCGGAGACAAAGGCGGCCACTTCTCGCGAGGAGAGTCGGTCTTTGGTCTGACCGGAAAACTGCGGATCGGCCAGTTTGCAGGAAAGCACATAGCTACAGCGATCCCAGATATCGTCCGGAGTTAATTTAATGCCTCTTGGCAGCAGATTTCTAAATTCACAGAACTCGCGCATGGCATCTAAAAGGCCACTGCGCAGTCCATTGGCATGGGTGCCGCCCTGCGGGGTTGGAATCAGGTTTACATAACTTTCCTGAACCAGTTCGCCGCCTTCGGGCATCCACTGCACAGCCCAGTCGACCGCTTCATTTGATGCCGCAAAGGTGCCTATAAAAGGCTCTGATGGTAGTACTTCCCAGCCGTGCAACGCACCGGCCAGATAATCTTTTAAACCGTCCTCGTAATACCACTCTTCATTTTCATTGGTATTTTCATTGTAGAAGCCAACGGTTAAGCCGCCGCAGAGTACCGCTTTGGCTCGCAGTACATGGCGCAATCTAGTAACCGAAAACTTTACCGAATCAAAGTAACTTGGGTCGGGCCAAAAACGCAAAATGGTGCCGGTATTACGCTGCCCACAGCTGTCAATAACCTCCAAGTCAGAGGTTTTTTCACCACCGGCAAACATAATCTGGTGAACATTGCCGCCACGTTTTACCACCACATCCAGCTTGGTCGATAGCGCATTGACCACCGACACACCAACACCGTGCAAACCGCCGGAGAACTGATAGTTGTCGTTGGAGAACTTACCACCGGCATGCAGGGTAGAGAGAATTACTTCGACACCGGGAAGGCCCTGTTCGGGATGGATATCTACGGGCATACCGCGGCCATCATCACAGACTGATAGCGAGCCATCTTTGTGCAGGGTGACTTCAACTCGCTTGGCATGGCCGGCGAGCGCCTCATCGACACTGTTATCGATCACTTCCTGAGCCAGATGGTTGGGACGACTGGTGTCGGTATACATACCCGGTCGCTTGCGGACGGGGTCGAGTCCGGTTAGGACTTCAATATCTTTTGCGTTGTAGTTGCTCATTCGCTCACAAATTAGTTTATTTAGGCCGAGACCAAAAATTGGTGAATATTTTTCAGGTGTTGATCATAGTCGATAAAGCTGTGATCGCCACCGGATTCGAGAATTATTTTGCATCCACTGTAACGTTGCCGCGCATCGCGATAATCAAGTACTTCATCACCGCTTTGCAAGAGCACGAGGTAATTATTTTTATTTTTTATCTCCGGGGGATCAAGGCGACGATACTCATCAATATGCCGCGGCTCAAACAGCCACTTTTCCCCAGTGTGATAATTACAGTTCTCGCCAAGCCAATTCTGCAAACCTCTATCCGGGCTTACCGCAGGATTGACCACTACTGCGTTTAGACTGTATTTCTCGACTAAACAGGTCGCATAAAAGCCACCCATAGAACTGCCAATCAAATACACCTGGGCTGGCAATCGCTCATCAATCAGCTTATCCAGCAAGCTTATTGCGGCGTCCGCATAGGGTGGCAACGATGGACAGACAAACTCAATTTCAGGTGCATTCTGTTCAAACCAGCGCTGGGTTTGCTGCGCCTTTTTAGACTCGGGCGAGCTATTAAAACCATGAAGATAAAGTAGCGCTGGCATAGAGAAACGTCTAATTTTTATTTCCAGATATTATAGCCAAAGCATTGGGACTATAGGGGATTATTGCAGGAGATTAACAATGGAAATAGAGAAAATTTTTAGGCGCTCAGAGAGGGTTTAAAAAGAACCTAATAGCCAACGCAGCTTTGATCGCAACGCTGGGCAAAATCCTTGAGAAATTCAACACCGGTTTGCAGGCTGCCGTCGGCATGCAGATCCAGCCAGCGATAACCCGGGGGATGGTCGGAAAGTGCGAAATCAGCGCTGTATTTTTCAAACTGAACACAGCTTGATGGCGTCGAGTAAACTGGAATATCACCCCAAAGGCTGTCGTTATGCTGATGCACATGACCGGTGACAACCGCCTTTACATCGCCGTGGGCCTCAAGGGTCTGGTAGAGCTTGTGGTGGTTTTCAATTTGTTGTTTGTCGATCCACGCAGAGTTAACCAGCACCGGCGAATGGTGCATGGCAACCAGCACCGGCTTACCGGCCAGTTGCTCCAATCCCTGCTCTGCAAAAGCAAGCTCTTGCCCAGAGAGGCAGCCACCGGGACTGTTGGGTTTGGAGCTATCTAATAGGAGTATCCCCCAGCTTCCCGCTTCAAAAATTCGTCGCTGAGGGTAGTCACTGAGATTGGCTTTCATGGCCTCGACGTCGTCATGATTACCCGGCAGCCAGATCGCCTGCTTTTGGGCGTCGACAAGGGCTTGGTTTAAGAGTTGGTAGGCCTCGGGCTGGCAGTCACCGGCGAGATCGCCGGTCAGTAGCAACAAATTATCCGCACGCCCCTGAGCTTCTGTCGCCCTCAACACAGACTGAAAGCTATCGAAGGTGGTTACACCGCCAAGAGTTTCGCTTTTGTCCGAACCCAGATGCAGGTCGGTAATCTGTATAAGTTGAACTGTGCTCACTACATCCCTCTACGCTTTGTCGCTTCTATTAATTCACTTTTACTTTGCTCATGCCATGCTTGAGGCCATGAGCCAGCAGGTCACTTAAAAAACTATTCCACTGCCATTTTTCGTCGCGCGCCTGCAAGCCAGATTTTTCGCACAGCAGCCAGGGGATTGTTCTATCAGTGCACCACTCAATCACTTCAGCCATTCTCGCATCCTGATAAATACGCACTTTTACTTCAATCTCTGGCAGCCATTTGGGCCTAGAGCCATCGGCAACAATGGTTAATAAATAGGTGTATTTGGTCACCTCTGCCACTGTTAGCAGCATGCCGCTGCTCGGCCCATCGGCAAAATCTACGCGAATACTGGTACCGACTTGAACATCGCTGGGCAGCAATCGCAACAGGCGCACATAATTGAGCCCACATTCTGCGTGCAATTGCGATAGATTCAGCCGTTGGCGTCTGGTTTCGGATACTGACAAAGTCTCTATTCTCTCATCGTGATGTAGTTAGCTTTTTCACTTTAGTTGCCCTGCTGAGGTTGCGCAATCAAGACTCAAGTCTCAATTCACTGTGCTTTAGTTGAAGCCATAGCAGAGATACAGTCATAGCGGCACTGTTTAGGAACCCTTGTGAAAAGGCCTGCATGACCTCATCGTAGGGCCAAACATGGAATTTAATATCTTCTGCCTCACCATCGAGACCAAAAATGCCACCTTTGCCGGCGAGATCAAGAAGCCCACAATACATATACATTTTTTCATCTGTACCGCCGACGCTAACTAAATAGTCGCAGATTGGTACTAGCTTTTCCACTGCTACGCCAGTTTCTTCCTGCAACTCTCGAGCCGCTACCTGCTCAGGATCTTCATCCCTTCTCATCATGCCGGCGACCACTTCATACTGCCAGGGACCCTGTTCTTCGCCGATGGCACCGAGACGAAACTGCTCTACCAGACCAATCAGATGATTGACTGGATCGTATAAAAGCACGCCCACTGCATCGCCGCGCAAAAACATCTCCCGGGTTAATGGCGGACTCCAGCCACCCGCAAACAAGCGGTGCTCTAGCACTGTTCTGGTCATCTTAAAAAACCCTTTAAAGACCGTCTCAGTTGACTTTATCCGGTAATCTGAGTGACCAAACTGATGCTTTTTAATCATGCGGGCTAATCTCAATATGAAATGTGGCCTGATAATTTTACCATCAGGCCAACCGGTTGACTGTTTAAAACGTCTAATCAGTAATATAAACACAGACAAAGTGTGCCCAAGAATAAATCTGCTAAACTTAAGCTCGTGTAAATGGAGGCTATATGCAAACTGTTCCAAAAAGATTATTTATTTCTGTTATCGCTTTTCTGGTACCGCAAATGGCGGTGCAAATCAGCTTCGCGGATACCCTGTCAGATATATACGACAGTGCCCTGCAAAACGATCCAGTATTACGAGCAGCTCGCGCCAGCTTTAACGCGGACCGGGAAAACAAGCATATAGCGCGCGGCGCACTGCTGCCCCAGCTGTCAATATCAGGGGAATATACTCAGACAGAAATTAATGATCGGACGCTGAATGAAGCTACTAGTGGTCGGATTGATCGTGACGAGACCTCTTACGGCGTGTCTTTAAGTCAGGCTATTTTTGATATGCCCTCTTGGTACAGCTTTCAAAGCGGCAAGGCACTCAGCGAAAGTGCCCGGGCACAGTTTTCCTCTGATCAACAATCACTGATTATTCGCGTGAGTGACGCCTATTTCAATGTGCTTCGCGCCTATGACAATTTGCAGACCCGCGATGCCGAAGAGCGCGCTATTCAGCGCCAGCTCGAGCAGACTCGCGAGCGTTTTGAGGTCGGTTTGCTGCCAGTGACTGATGTTCATGAAGCCCAGGCGGTATTCGATGACGCGGCGGTAAATAGTCTTGAAGCGCGCGGCGCTCTGAATATTGCCTTTGAAGGGCTGGAAGTACTGACCGGACAAAATCACCAGGTGCTGGCCGGCCTCACAACAACCTTTGTGGCAACCAATCCCGTGCCACTAAACAATCAGGCGTGGGTGGATTTTGCTATCGGCAATAATTTTTTACTCAAGGTCGCTAAATTAGGCAAAGATGCGGCTTATAACAGCGCCAAAGCGGCCTCAGCCGCGCGCCTGCCAAAGGTCTTCGGGCGTGCAACCTACTTTGACTCTGACTCCGATGGCAGCGGGTACAATTTACCCATTGATTCTCAGCAGGATGGTCACTCGTTTGTGATCTCAGTGAGCATGCCAATCTGGGTGGGTGGCTCTGTCGATGCTCAACGTCGTCAGGCCAAGCAGCGCTCAATTGCCTCTGATGAGGGCTATGTTGCCACCAAGCGCAATACAATCCAGGCGGCTCGCTCGCTGCATCAGTTGGTGTTGACCAATACCGCTCGGGTCAAAGCGCGCAAGCAGTCCATCACTTCAGCCGACAGTGCTCTGCAGGCGACTCAGGCAGGGTATGAGGTGGGTACAAGAAACATTGTCGATGTGTTGGTTGCTCAGCGTACGGTCTATCAGGCGCGGCGCAATTATTCCAACGCTCGATACGACTATATTCTGTCGATGATGCGCTTAAAAGAAGTCGCCGGCCAGTTATCTCCCGACGATGTATTTGAGCTCAATGCCTGGCTGGATCCGCAGTTGGTTATCGCTAAATAGTTTTTTCAATTACTCTGAGCAGCTTGTCCAGCGCACCGCGATTAGCATCGGCAATGCGCTGTGCTGCGCCGCCCATCTCGGCGCGGCGCGTCTGATTCTCTAAAAGCTCGACAACCTGCTCGGCCATCTGTTCCGCGCTCTGGCAAACCTGCATGGCATTACCCTCTAACAGCAGCTGCGATGCTTCGCTGAAATTAAATAGGTGGGGGCCGGTTAGGATAGGCACTCCCCACGCGGCAGGCTCAATCATATTGTGTCCACCGCTGGGAACCAGACTGCCGCCAACAAAGGCAATATCGCAGGCTCCAAAGAAACACATCAATTCACCCATGGTGTCACCGAGCAAAATATCGGCGCGTTCTACCTTGTCTGCACTGCTGCGTCTGGCCAGGTTAAACCCTGCTGAAGTGCAGAGCTCTGCCACCTGATTAAAACGCTCGGGATGACGGGGGACTAAAACCAACAATAGATTGTCTATTTGAGTTTTTATTTGCGCGAAGGCTTTTAGGATAATTTCATCTTCACCGCGATGGGTACTGGCAACTAACAGAATAGGTCGCTCACTCGCGCCACGCCATTCGCCAAGTAACTGCTGAGCCTTTTCTCTAAGGGGTTTATCGAGACTTAAATCAAACTTGATATTGCCAGTAACGGTCAACGTACTATTTGTCAATCCCAGGTCGGTAAAGCGCACACCATCATCGCCATGCTGTGCCGCTACGGCAGTTAACTGGGCCAACATGGGCCCCACTAGCGGTTGAATGCGGCGATAGGCGCTGGCAGACTTTTCTGACAGGCGCCCATTGGCCAGCAGTACTGGAATATTACGTTTATGGCAGGCAGCGATGGTATTTGGCCACAGCTCGGTTTCCATAACTATCAATATCTTAGGTTTGACTCGTTTTATAAACCGCGCGACAGAATCCGGCATATCATAGGGGGCATAACAGTGATCGACCGAATCGCCAAAGGCGGCTTTTATCCGCTCCGATCCAGTGGGGGTCATGCAGGTAATTGTTAAACGATAGTCTGGGTATTTTTCTTGCAGCGACCTTACTAGCGGCACAGCGGCCAAAACCTCTCCTACAGAAACTGCATGCAGCCAGATATTATCTTTACTTGATTTGGATATAAATTTGGATTGACTCGCAAAACCAAATCGCTCTGACCAACGCCTGAAATAAGCGTAAGACCTCAGCCCACGAAAAAGTAACCTCGCGGCAATAAAAGGAACTAGCAAATAGAAAAAGGCTGAGTAGATAAATCTCATGATGACAAATAAGCCCGTTGTTTTTATAGATAATGAAGCTGCTAACAGAAGTCTGTATCCAGCCTTTTTAGCAAAGATAGCCTAGCACATTCTTTAAACTGCCTTTGATAGACTTACAGAAGGTTAAATCTATCTGTATTGGGCATTACCTTTGCTAACCTTCCACCCTTGAATACAGCTCTTAGCTTAGTGCCTGCCAATCTAAACTGAGAGATCAGCCTACGCTTTTTAAAATTAATTTTTCCCTGTGGCTCTACTGAAGTCGCAAAGCGGGTCTTAGCAAGCGATGAATTTGTTTGGTACGGAGCCTTTAAATTGTAGGCGCTACAGCAATCTAACTGAATGGCTGCCGCATAATCTAGCTGCCAGGCTTTCCCCATAATTGTTCGGCATATGTGAGCATCTGCCAATGCAAATCCTGCTTGGCGCTCTTTTTGCAAAAGCTTTTCTGCGCCCTCTGGCCAGAGTACATAAGCAGCTGCACCTGTCCCACCATAATATAAATGACGTAATTTATATTCGCCAATCCTGCGCTTTGCACGGCCTGCCAACGCTTTTTTTCGCCCTCTAGTTTCAATATTAATATAGTGCTCTTTAAGGGCCGACATCTCTTCCAAAAGCATTGGCAAATCGTCACAAACGTAAGCGTCATCTTCTAGGATAAGTGCGGGCTGACCCTCTGAAATAACTCGCTGCCAAACTGTTCGGTGGCTCAGGTAACAGGCAACTTCGGGATAGCTTAGCGGGCGCTCCCAATCAAATGCCACCTGTTGATAAGTGTCACTTGAGATATCGTCAATAGACGTAGCATTGACTCTGGTAAATTCTAGGTTGAGTCTATCGAACTGTTTTTCCTGGAATTTCGCGCGGCCTTGCTCGGAGAGCAAGTTGATAATGTATATATTCATCTACCACCATTCAGTGCGATTTCGATGATGACAATCACGGAAGCGCTTGTATATATTGTCTTTAACTTGCAGGCGCACAAAAACTGCCTTGAGTATCAAGGCGCTATGAATCCCTTTCCCCTGACTGGCTAAAAACCTATCAAGGCGCCAGTGAAAGTTCCGCAGGGTGTCGTCTGTGCCTACAGCAAATGCAGAGGTTCCATCCCAGAGAGGAAAGCGATTTTTCTGCAAATCAAAAGCCTTACTGTTTAACTGATTAATCCCCGGGGCTGCGGTCACTAAACGTTCTGTTTCGCACAATTTAACTGTATTTACCAATGCGGTAACAGCAAGTGCGCAAGCTTGCTCAGCAGGTCGTTTGCTGTGGTCAGCAAAGGTATCTGCTGCCGCCACAAGCCACCGCGTATTTAACGTCTCAAGAAAGAAGTCACCAAATTCATCCCACAATTTTTCAAAAGCAGCAAAATTAGCGCTCTCATCAATTTCGCGCCGCAGCTTGACGATAAGCGAGGCTTGGTAATGACACAGCTCAGATTGGCCGACAAATTCTTGTTTTAGGTTTTCTATATGCTGTTGAAGGCTTACCTCAGATCCATGAGTATATTTCAACTCACCAGCATCAATAACCCTGCTCTTAAGGGCTTCTAGGGAGGACTTATTCAGTCCAGTGGCAATTTTTTTTGATCCTGCCCGACGGCGGTGGCGAGAAAATGAAAACCACTTTTCTAGTTTAGTTTTTTGTCTTTTCATACTTACTTAGCTCTAACATTTATCTGGCAATTAGCACTATTAAGACACAAAAGCCGCTATCTTCCTAACAGGGTTATTTCCAGTGTTCGGCAACCCAGCGGGCAGGCTTGAAGCGTCGGTACCATTTACCACTCACACCAGTGATTGCTTCATGGGGGTCTGGCTTGCCATGAAATACGAGTACGCGAGTGTCCGCGGGCATTTCTGTCTCGCGGGCCACAAATAGCGAATAGGGCTTAATGCAGTGACGCTTAAAGCTGCGGCACCATTTATCCGGCCAGTAGACCAGAGCATCTTTTGCCATCAGTGCAGCAGAGAGATATTCCTGTTCATTGCGATGGGTCTTTTTGATCTGCTCAAAGGATTTTTCAAATTCGGTTAGCACTTCCGGATGGGCACCCACTTCAAAGCGATAGACTGAGGAATTACCGGTGCCGTCTTTTTTAATCCAGTCTTTAATAATCATCACTTCACCCGGATAATCAAACAGATCATCAAGACTGCCGGTGATAATTAAATCCAGATCCAGACAGAGTACTTTGCCTTTGAGGTCATAGAGAGTCTCTGCAAAAACTGCCAGCTTGTTCCAGCCGCGCTCCGGGCCACCCAGATCAACGGACAATTCTGGAAGCGGAAATACTTCGACATGTTCGTTTAAACCGCTGTCATCTTCAGTCAGGCAAATAAACCGAAAGTCGCGGCTCATATTGCGGGCGACCATGGAGTACAGGGTATTTACATAGTCCCCTGAGTACTTGGTTCCCCACTTCATACATAAAACATTGACCATTTCATTTGCCATGACTATCGATAATTCCCGGGTTGTTTCTTATTCAGCGACTGGTGCTAACCAGCCCTGGTATTTGTCATTTTTGCCACGCACCAGATCGAAGTAGGCGGCTTGCAGTGCTGTCGCAATCGGCCCGCGTTTGCCGTCACCAATAATGCGGCTGTCGTACTCGCGAATAGGCACCACCTCGGCGGCGGTGCCGGTGAAGAAGGCTTCGTCACTGATATACACCTCGTCGCGACTAATACGTTTTTCGCGCACTTCAATGCCGTGATCTGCGGCCAACTTGAATACTGTATCGCGGGTAATGCCGTCGAGACAGGAGGTTAAATCCGGTGTGTAGATAACGCCGTCGCGAACGATAAAGAAGTTTTCCGCACTGCCCTCGGCTACATAGCCTTCCGGGTCGAGCATAATCGCTTCGTCGCAACCGGAATCCAGCGCTTCGCGCAGTGCCAACATCGAATTGATATAGTTGCCACTGGCCTTGGCTTTTACCATGGTGATATTGACATGGTGTCTGGTGTAAGACGAGGTGCGAACTTTAAGGCCGGTCTCAAGGGTTTCTGGAGACATATAAGAAGGCCAATCCCATCCGGCAATACCGACGTGAACTTTTAGGCCCTCGGCGCGCAATCCCATACCTTCGGAACCTAAAAATACCAGTGGGCGGATATAGGCGGCATCTAAATTATTGGCACGGATAACTTCGCGGTGCGCTTCGCAAATCTCTTCCTGAGTAAAGGGAATTTGAAGGTGGAGAATTTTTGCTGAGTTAAACAGGCGCTTGATATGGTCTTCCAAACGGAAAATACAGGTGCCAGACTTTTCTGTTTCATAGGCGCGAATGCCTTCAAAAACAGCATTGCCATAATGTAGGGATGAGGTGAGGAAATGCGTCTGCGCATCTCGCCAATCAACCATTTTGCCATCCATCCAGATAAAACCATCGCGGTCCGAAAACGACATCGACCTATTCCTCTTATTAACTATTGATTATCAAATAACTGCTGCCACTGGTCTGTCACAATTTCCCGGTACTCAAGAAACTCGGCGCTAGCAATCTCCGGCAACTGATTTTGCAGCTGTAGAAGATGTCCTGCTGAACGGTATCTTTTGTAGGCGTCAATTAACTGGCTGGTTTTTTGCTCTGATAAAAGTCCGCTCTGAGCCAATGACTCCAGTATGCGAATGCTATCACTCCAGCGAGTTAGTTGAGGATGGTTGTGCGACCAAGCCAAGACTGCAAATTGAACCATAAATTCAATATCGACGATACCTCCGTCACCCTGCTTGAGGGAGAATTTGCCATCTTTTGTCGCTCGCCCTAGGTGTTTGCGCATTTTTTCACGCATTTTTACCACTTCAGTGCGCAGAGATTGCTCGCAGCGTTGTTGCTCAAGAATGCTTTTTCGCGCCCGATCAAAGGCTTCACCCAGTTTCTTGTCACCGGCGACGACCCGCGCTCGCACCAGAGCCTGATGTTCCCAGGTCCAAGCATCTTCGCGCTGATACTTTTCAAAGGCAGTGAGGGATGAAACCAACATGCCGGAGTTACCCGAGGGTCGCAGACGCATATCAATTTCGTAGGCGGCGCCGGAGGGGGTAACCGTCGACAGAATATGAATAATTCGCTGGCCGAGGCGAGCAAAGAATGTGCTGTTGTCGATAACCCGTGGCCCAGAAGTGCTTTTGCCGCCACTGCTCCCACCACTATCACTGTATAAAAACACCAGATCGAGATCGGATTTATAACCGAGCTCAATACCACCCATTTTTCCGTAGGCGACCACGATAAAGCCCGGGACTTTTCCATCGTTGCTCTGGGGCTGGCCATATTGATCGGTCAAATGTTTCCAGCTGATATTGACTGTGTGCTCAATCACCACTTCGGCAAGCCAGGTGAGATAATCACTGACCTGCATCAGCGGCATGGCATCGGTTAACTCGCAGGCAGCGACACGCAGGGTATAGGAGCGCACAAAGTAACGGATAATATCCATCTGCTGTTCAAGGTCATCGTCCGGCACGCGCAACATATGCTGGCGCAGATGATCTTGCAGAACCTCTTTATCCGAGGCGGTATACAGTGCCCGTGGGTCGAGCAATTCATCGAGCAGTGCAGGGTAAGTGGTTAACTGGTCGGCGACCCAGCTACTGCGTTCACAGAGTAAAACTAGCTGTTGCAGTGCTTTTGGGTTTTCGCCGAGCAGGGCCAGATAGGCACTGCGTCGCAAGACTGCCTGCACAAGACCAAGCACTCGACCCAGAGTAATACTGTTATCGCTGGCTGTTACGCAGGCGGCAATCAATTTCGGCATCAGTCGATCGAGACGACTGCGCGGCTCTGCATCCAGACCCAGCACTGCCTTGCTCTGGTACATGCTGTGAAGCTGCTGAGCAATAGACTGCGCATCAGTGTATCCAATCGTTTCTAATTGACTGTGCAGCTCTGTAGCGTCGAGTTGTTGCAACCAGTCTTCGCTATCTTCACTGGCGTTCAATTCAGTCGCTGATCCGTCTTCGGCACTCTCAGGGTCAGCAAAGATATCGGCAAAGATTTTCTTCACATGCTGGCGATGCTGTTGCAGGCTCTGATCAAAGTCCTGCCAATTATCGAAACCTAAAATGGTTGCGACGCGCTGCTGGCCAAGTTCGTCGTCGGGCAGTTGCTGGGTCTGCTTGTCAGCTATTCCCTGTAGGGCGTGCTCGGTATTGCGCAAGAATATATAGGCATTCCAGAGGCCATCGACATCCTCAGACTTTAATATCTGATCAGCAGCCAATTGCTGCAGAGCGTGGTAGAGAGACGGGGTCTGAAGATCCCTGTTGCGACCGCCGCGGATCAGCTGAAAGGCTTGGGTGATAAATTCCACTTCGCGAATACCGCCGGGACCCAGTTTAATATCGCTCTGCATGCCCTTGCGCTGAAGTTCGCGATCAATTGCTTTCTTTAAATCACGCAGTGCTTCGATAGCACCAAAATCGAGATATTTTCTGTAGGTAAAGGGACGCAGAATAGTATCCAGGTAATCGCGGTCCGATTGCAAACCAGCCACTGCCCGAGCCTTGACCATGGCGAAGCGTTCCCACTCGCGGCCCTGGGTTTGATAGTACTCTTCAAGGGCATCAAAACTTAGCGCCAACGCACCACTCTGACCGTAGGGACGCAGGCGCATATCCACCCTAAAAACAAAGCCATCGACAGTTTTTCTGTCCAGCGTGGCAATCAGCTTCTGTCCCAGACGGGTAAAAAATTCATGATTGGAGGCTGTTTTCTGTTGTGGAGAAGATGCTGGCCGGCGGGTTTCACCTTTTCTCGGGTAGGCAAAAATAAGGTCGATATCGGAGGATATATTTAGCTCCTGTGCGCCCATTTTGCCCATGGCGACAACGATCATATGCTGTTCAGCACCCTCAGTACCTTTAGCACCTTCACGACAGGGTGTGCCAAGTTCTTGGCAGGTAATTCGATGCAGTACCGAGAGGGATACATTGATCGCCGACTCGGCCATCGCGGTCATATCGGCGGTGGTCTCCAACAACGGTGCCTGACGGCTAAAGTCTCGCCAGAGAATACGAATTAATTCGCGGCGGCGGAACAGTCGCAATTGCTGACAGAGCTGCTCTTCACTGCAGTCGCTAGGCAGGCGCTGCTCTATAAGCCTCTGGTAGTCTTCCAAGCTGTAACTGCGCTGCAGGTCGCCGCTCTCGACTAGCTCCTGAAATTCACTAGGATGCAGCTGGCACTGTTGGCCGACAAAGTCACTGCAGCCCCACAGCAGCTGTAAATGTTCTGTAAATAAAGGGTATTTGGGATTGTTATCAAGCAGGCTGGAGAGCCATGCGGGATCAGTATGGGCAGTTTGAAAGCCTTCGAGGTATCGCTGATATTTCGCTGTAATCAGCGCTGGAAAAGTCCTCGACATAAATGGGTCTCAAATAGTTAATGCGCATAATTAATATCTAGGTGCCGGTCGAACGGCGGACGCCTAGCTCTGGGGTAACACGCAGCACCTCGGCAATAGAGGTAATACCAGCGGCGACTTTCTCTGCACCGGCCATACGCAGGGTTTTCATTCCCTGGGATACAGCGGCGGCGCGAACCTGCTGAATATCTGCTTCGGCACTGATATAGCCGAGTAAATCATCAGTTATCGGCATAATCTCATAGATACCTTCGCGCCCCAAGTATCCCGTGTTGCGACATTCCAGACAACCCACTGGCTGAAATACTCTGCTCGGTTGCGGCAGTCCGACATCACCACCAAGTTGCTGCCAAGCTTCCGGGTCACATTGTACTTCGCTGCGGCAGTCCGAACACAGCGTTCTCACTAATCGCTGGGCCATGACGCCATTCAATGTTGCTTTAATCAGGTGGGCTGGCATACCCAAGTCCAGTAGTCGACTAATTGCCGTGGGCGCATCGTTGGTATGCAGTGTCGAGAGCACCAGATGTCCGGTTAGTGCGGCCTGAACTGCCATCTCTGCGGTTGCTCGATCACGGATCTCGCCGACCATAATAATATCTGGATCCTGACGCATCAGAGTGCGAATCCCAGCGGCAAAATCAAACTCGATAGCCGACTGAATCTGGCTCTGGTTAAAGGCATCGACCACCATTTCGATAGGGTCTTCAATGGTGCTGACATTAACTGAGTCGCTAGCTAGCTGCCTGAGGGTTGAATAGAGTGTGGTGGTTTTACCTGAGCCAGTTGGCCCGGTGACCAGCACAATACCATGGGCGCGCTTGATCATTGACTGCCACTGCTGATAGTCCTCGGCGACCAGACCCAGCTGGGAGAAGCTGCGCAACAGAACATCGGGATCAAAGATGCGCATCACCAGTTTTTCACCAAAGGCAGTGGGCATGGTTGAGAGCCGCAGCTCTACCTCACTGGCATTGGGTGCTTTGGTTTTTATCCGCCCATCTTGGGGGCGGCGCTTTTCCGCGACATCCATGCGACCAAGAATTTTCAGTCGGCTGACCATGGCGGTCATCACATTGTCCGGCAGCTCGTAAACCAGATGCAGTACACCATCGATTCTAAAGCGTACCTTGCCTTTGCCGCGCCGCGGTTCGAGATGAATATCACTGGCGCGCTGTTCAAAGGCGTACTGCAACAGCCAGTCAACAATATTCACTATATGCTGGTCCTGAGCATCGGCATCTTTAAGCTTGCCAACTTCCAGCAACTGTTCAAAGTTGGAAATGCCAGTACCGGTTGCAGTTGCGGAGCCGGCACCAAACACCGACTTGGCCAGTGAGTAAAACTCTAAGGTATATTTTTTAATATCAGTGGGGCTGGCCATCACTCGGCGAATAGTGCGCCTTGATGTCTGCTCAAGACTCTCTATCCAACTGTTGTCATAGGGCTCCATGGTGGCGATAACTAGCTCTTCACGGCTAACTTTAATGCACAGAATGCCGTAGCGTTTGGCATAGGCAAAAGACATCACGGCGGTGATAGCTGGCACATTAATTTTTAGCGGGTCTATATGCGCCAGTTGCAGGGCGGCTTTTTCCGCCAGCCACTGGCTGAGAAGCTCGAGGGTCAACAAGCGACCATCGGCGGCGTGGAGCAGCTGTTTGGCGACAATAATCTCAAGGGGGTGCAGTAGAGATTCATCGCGACTGCGCCGGGCTCCAGCTATATCTGCGGCATCTGCTTTACTGAGTATTCCATCGCTGACCAGATCCTTTAAAACGCCACCCAGATCCATACAGCGCCCCTTTGCCAGTGCCTCATTCATGGTCAACTCCTGTTGTTATTCCATCCTAACTATCATTTGATTTTAGTCTGAATTGGCGCCGGGGGTAGCAGAAATTGATCGATACACTAAATTCTTAATATGACGTTCTGGCAACGAATAATTTTTTATCTCAACTTATTGGCCACTCTTGCTTATAATCGAGCCATGAATACTAACAACTACGTACAATTTTTTCGTGAAACCTCGCCTTATATTCATGCGCACAGGGGTAAAACCTTTGTTATCGCACTGAGTGGCGATGCGGTATGCCACGAAAACTTCCACAGCATTATCCATGATATTGCGCTGATGCAGAGTCTTGGTGCACATATAGTGCTAGTTCATGGCGCCCGTCCACAGATAGACCAACGCCTCAAAGCAGCTGACTTGCAGACGACTTTCTGTCAGCAAGTGCGAGTTACCGACGCGGACACAATGAACTGCGTTAAAGAGGCGGTTGGCTGGACAAGATTTCAAATTGAGTCAGCACTCTCGATGGGGCTGCCCAATTCTCCAATGCACGGTGCCCGTGTGCGCGTGATTGGTGGCAATTTTATTACCGCTAAACCTGTTGGTGTTCGCGATGGAGTGGATTTTCAGCGCGCCGGAGAAATTCGCCGTGTCGATACTGCGGCTATTCAGGATCAACTCGAAGCTGGCGCCCTGGTACTGATGTCTTCAATTGGCTTTTCGCCAACCGGTGAGGCATTTAATCTGGCTTATCAGAATGTGGCTACACAGGTGGCCATTGCCTTAAATGCTGAAAAGCTGGTTCTGGTTAGCAGCGCTTCGGGCATTCTCGATGCAGACAATAATCTGCTGCACAATTTATCATTACCCGAGGTTGCAGATATCAAGGCAAACCTTAAAAAAGCGGCTGGCGATCAATCCTCGGCATACTGGTTGATGGCTTCGGCCTATCAAGCCTGTCGCAATGGTGTCGATCGCGTGCATATGGTTGGCTGTGACGACGATGGCGCTCTGCTGCGTGAGTTATTTACTCGCGAGGGCTGTGGCACGCTGATTATGAAAGATTATTCTGAGGTTATCAGACCGGCTAACATCGACGATGTCGGCGGTATTCTCGATCTTATTTCACCCCTTGAACATCAGGGGATTCTGGTAAAACGCTCCCGTGAATTATTGGAGACTGAGATCTCGCGATTTATGGTGGTGGTGCATCCAGAGGGAACTCTGCTCGGCTGCGCGGCACTCTATCCAATTGGCAGCAGTGATGCCGGTGAACTGGCCTGTGTCGCCACCCATCCTGAATTTCACAATCAGGGCATTGCTTCGCGACTGCTTAATTGTCTTGAAAAAGATGCCACTGACAGCGGCCTAAAAAAACTCTTTGTGCTGACAACTCAAACAGCTCATTGGTTTAGAGAGCAGGGATTCTCGGAAGCCGCCCTAAGTGATCTGCCCGCCGAGAAACAGTCGCTCTACAACTATCAGCGCCAGTCACGAATCTTTAGCAAAAGCCTTTAGCGTAGATTCTTCTGCACCCCGCTTTCTGCTATCCTTATAGTCCTTTTTAATTTTTAGCATTTACAGAGAGATATCATGCCCAAGTACCGATCCCACACCACGACCCAGGGTCGCAATATGGCTGGAGCCAGAGCTCTCTGGCGCGCCACCGGCATGAAGGATGACGACTTTAATAAGCCAATGATCGCCATCGCCAACTCCTATACGCAATTTGTTCCCGGTCATGTTCATCTAAAAGACATGGGTGACTTGGTCGCTGCAGAGATTGCCAAAGCCGGCGGTATTGCTCGTGAGTTTCACACAATTGCTGTGGATGATGGTATCGCCATGGGTCACGACGGTATGCTCTATTCACTGCCATCGCGAGATATTATTGCCGATTCGGTAGAGTATATGACCAATGCTCACTGCGCCGATGCGTTGGTATGTATTTCCAACTGCGACAAGATCACCCCGGGCATGCTGATGGCTGCGATGCGCCTCAATATACCGGTTATTTTTGTTTCCGGCGGCCCTATGGAAGCGGGTAAAACCAAGCTTGCCGATCACAAGCTCGATCTGGTTGACGCGATGGTTATTGCCGTTGACGACAGCGCCAGTGACGAGAAAGTTGCTGAATATGAGCGCTCTGCCTGCCCAACCTGCGGCTCTTGCTCTGGTATGTTTACCGCCAACTCAATGAACTGCCTGACTGAAGCGCTGGGTCTGTCTCTGCCCGGCAACGGCACGGTGCTGGCGACGCACTCCGATCGCCGCGAGCTGTTTCAACAAGCTGGCCGCACTATTGTCGATATAACCCGCAAGCATTATGAGCAGGACGATTATTCAGTACTGCCGCGCTCAGTCGCCAATTTTAAAGCGTTTGAAAATGCCATGACGCTAGATATCTGCATGGGTGGTTCAACCAACACTATCCTGCACCTTTTAGCGGCAGTTCAGGAAGCTGGTATCGAGTTTGATATGGCCGATATCGATCGCTTATCAAGAGTAGTGCCACAGCTGTGTAAAGTGGCACCAAATACTCCTGAATATCATATTGAAGATGTCCATCGCGCCGGCGGCATTATGGCTATTCTGGCAGAACTTGATCGCGCCGGTCTTATACATAACGATATACCTACAGTGCACTCTGCAACATTAAAAGAGGCACTGGATAAATGGGATATTGTCAGCGGCAATGTCAGTGAAGAGGTAAAAACTTTTTACAAGGCTGGCCCTGCGGGCATTCCCACGCAAACCGCCTTTAGCCAGAGCACCAGGTGGCCATCACTGGATGCTGACCGTGCCAATGGCTGTATTCGCAATCTGGAAAATGCCTTTAGTCTTGAAGGTGGTCTGGCTGTTCTAACCGGTAACCTGGCACCCGATGGCTGTGTGGTTAAAACTTCCGGTGTTGATGAGTCTATCCATGTCTTTGAAGGTCCGGCGTTTATTACTGAAAGTCAGGATGAAGCCGTCGCCTGTATCTTAAACGATGAGGTTAAAGCCGGAGATGTAGTGATTGTTCGCTATGAGGGCCCACGCGGCGGTCCCGGTATGCAGGAGATGCTCTACCCGACTAGCTATATCAAATCGAAGAACCTCGGCAAGGCCTGCGCACTGATTACCGATGGTCGCTTTTCAGGCGGAACCTCTGGGTTATCGATTGGCCATGTATCTCCCGAAGCTGGAGCTGGCGGCAATATCGGTTTAGTCAAACAGGGTGATACTATCCGCATTGATATCCCCAATCGCAGTATTGATATGCTGGTGTCTGAGGAGGAGCTTGAACGTCGACGTCAGGAGCAGGATAAGGTTGGTTGGAAGCCTGTTGAAGATCGTCCACGCAAGGTTTCAGCATCCCTTAAGGCCTATGCCAAATTAGCCACCAGTGCCGATAAGGGTGCCGTGAGAGATCTATCTCAGCTATAGCAAACGCTTTTTAAACGGATAAAGAAAAGCCCGGGACTTTCTAGAAGAACCGGGCTTTTTTTATTTCTTTTTAGAAGGCCTTTATTTACTAAAGCTCTCTATTTGCTACAGCTTGGAACCGTTGCACCGACATTGCGAAGTTTTTGCAATCGTTCACCTTCGGTATCAGCGTAACGAATCCACTGTCTTGGGTAGCGCTTACTCTTTTCAGTTTTAGCAACTTTAAGAGACTTCTTAAAGGCACCAATCGCATCCTTATAACAGTGCAGGTTGATAAGCGCATTACCCATCACCAAATAGTTAGCTTCTGGACGTTTTACACCGCCCTTTTTGGCCGCACGCCTGGCTGCGCGATAGGCTTCAGAGTCACGTCCAAGATCCAGGTAAATACCCGCCAGACGAGACTGAAGGTTACCTGTATCAGATTTCTTTGAGGCACTCTCCAACGCTTTAACTGCGCTATTGAGATCTTTCGACTGATACCAAGCCGTGCCCAGCACTTCGAGGTTCTTCGCAGAGTTCTTAACAATGCCGTCGATCATACCCTTTTCAATAATGCGCGCCGCACGATAGGGAACTTCTGCGCCCAAATACATGTAGGCCATGCTCATTACCTGAGTTTCTTTGGTCAGCTCACCATTCATGTAAACAACTTCGGTAGCAACTAGGCGATCCATCTCGCGCTCGCTCTGCCCATACATACCGCCAAGCTGGCGCCAGTAAGTCCACTTTGGATAGTGCTTTACCAGTTTTTCAAGAATCTTGGTTACCTTGGGATAATCGCTCTTTTCATAGTAGAGAACACGCTGCAATCCCCACCAACCCTCTTTGGGCAGAATATCTTTGGATTCAACATCGGCAATAGCCGCATTAACCATTTGCAGAGATTCTGTTTTACGCTCTAGCTGATAGTAAATTTGTGCCAACAGCATTCGCGCATCGGCGCCAATAATCGCCGATTCCGCCATCCAAGCTTCAAGCTGAAGGGCAGCATTGCGGTAGTCTTCCTGAACCGTATAGAGCTGCGCCAATGTGTAGCGGGTATCGAGCTTTAACTCCGGTGGTGTGCCTACGCCGTCGACTACACGCTTATAGGAGCGGATAGCACTGTTGTAGTCTTCCAGCGAGTAATGCACATAGGCGGCGAATTTCCACACCTGTGTCTGCTCGTAATCAGTCTTACAGGTTTTAGCGTTGGCCTCGATATCAGACAGCATTTCCAGAGCAACAGCCCATTCCTCTTCTTCGAGTTTCGGCTGAACTTTCTCCAGAGCTTTGGCGCATCTAGCACCAACCGACTGACGCTTGCGAGTTTTTACATCTTTGTATTTAGGTTGTTTCTTTTCTTCTTCTGCAAATACCGACGTACTCAATGAGGACTGTGGTTCGACCACGGCCATCATCAGCGGCAAAACAAAAGTAGCGCCGAATACAGCTAGAATTTTTGTGCTTCTAGACATCAGTTACTCCTTATTTTGCCATCTGGAAAGTAAATTTATACAACACACCCGGGACTTCCTGGCCGACACCATCGACAACCCGCGGGTTGTACTTTAGCTTGGATGCAGCTCTTAGTGCCGCGCGACCAAAACCCCAGCCTTCGGGAAATTCTTCGATCATTTTTGGATCACGGGTACCACCAGTGGTGGTAATAATCACTTCGATAACCGCATATCCCTCTTTACCTCGTGTCTGTGCCCGGCGCGGATACTGCGGCTGGGGAACATACACAGGAATATAGTCAGTGTCTCGAGCAAAGCCGCCAGCGCCACCAATCTTGAGATTGGCATTGGCCGACGGTGCCGCCATGCTGATCGCGTTGTCAGGAACTTCAAACTCTATATTGTCTTCGGGAATTTCCGGTGGAGGTGTCTCCGGATCTTCGGGCTTCTCAACTTGAGTCTGCTTTGCATTCTCGGTCAACTGTCTGTCGACATGAAGAAAGTCAGCGATTTTAATCGTTTCTTTTTCATCAAGATCTTTATTGCCCGAGTCGATCAACTTGTACATCAAAATAATCAATGCAAAGGTAACCAGAACTCCAAGTGCAGCAGAAATACCAACTCTGATAACAGCCATACTTATTAACTCAGTCTTTTTCTACTGAAATGGCCACCGGGCGGATACCGATGTCTGTTGCGACATCAGCGACCTTGGCGACTACTTCAATATTTGATTCATTGTCGGCCTGGATAACCATGCCGCCCTTTGGATTTTCGTTGTACAACCTGCTTAGGTTAATTTTCAACGCGGTAGTTTCAACACGCTTTTTATCAATCCAGATTTCATTGTTGTCGCTAATCGCTACCAAGATACCTACTTTCTTGTAGGACACTGCCGTATCGGCGTCGACTTTAGTCACCTCGACACCGGGCAGCTTGATAAAAGATGCTGTAACAATAAAAAAGATCAGCATGATAAAAACCACGTCCAGCATTGGGGTCAAGTCAATTGCTTCACCCTGAGGTTGTGATCCTTTTGTTCTATTGCGCATAGTTTTCTCTCACAGAAACCTTGTCTCTGACAGGCTCCAGTTAGTGATCCATGGTCAGGTGATCTTCCAACAGATGCTTCTCTCGCTCTGCAGAACGCTCAACATAAGTCATGCCGAACACGCCTGATAGCGCGGCAACCATTCCCGACATTGTCGGTACTGTTGCCTGAGAAACACCGCCAGCCATCGCCTTGGCGTCGCCGCCACCAGTGAATGCCATAACGTCAAATACCACGATCATTCCAGTTACCGTACCCAACAGACCAAACAGCGGGGCCAGAGCAACTAGGGTTTTAATCATCATGAGATTTTCATCGATTTTTACGCTTACCTCAGAGATCAACTGCTCTCTGATTTGATGAGCGCGTTTGGATTTGCGCTCACCGCGCGCTTCCCAAACATCGATAGCACCCTGTACATCCAGGCTAACGTCGGATTTGAGATACCACATGCGCTCGAAGAGGAGAGTCCACATCACGAACAGCAGGACGACGATGGCCCAAAGGACCATCCCGCCTGAATCCATAAACTTTCCAACTTCTGCCAGAGTATCAACAAAAAACATCTTAGCGACCCTCTACTGAACCAGCCACAATTCCGGCGCTCTGCTCTTCTAAGATATGAAGAATGCGCTGTGCTTTGCCGTTGACCAATGTGTGCATCAATACAGTTGGGATAGCAACAACCAGACCCAGTACAGTTGTAATCAGTGCCTGGGAAATACCACCGGCCATCGCCTTGGGATCGCCAGCACCAAACAATGTAATCATCTGGAAGGTAATAATCATACCGGTTACCGTACCCAGCAGACCCAGCAGTGGGGCTACCATGGCGATAATCTTAAGCAGGCTTAAACCGGACTCAATTGAGGGGCGCTCTTTGAGCACTGCCTCGTGAAGCTTGAGCTCGAGAGATTCTGCATCCAGACCCGGGTTGGCCTGGGCAACTGCCAGCACACGACCCAGTGGGTTGTCGATATTGGCTGTGTTTGAATCTTTAAGCTGTGAAGATACCTTCGCAGAAACACCTTGAAGGAAGATAAAGCGCCATACGGCAAGAAAGATAGCAACGATAAAGACACTGGTGATCACATAACCAACGATGCCACCGAAGTGCCAGCGTTCAACCAGTGTTGGTGTGTTGATAAGCGCACGCAACAGACCGCCACCTAGAGGACCTGTAGGATCGAGGCCAACCTTGGTGAAGCCTTCAACCGCTTCCTGAAGATCAGCAGCACTGCCCTGGTGTCCTGACGGCTGGCGAGCCAGCTCAGATACCAGACCATTCTCTGGGCTGTACTCAAGGTACATGCCATCGGCCATTAGGTTGTAAGTACCAACACGAACAACTTCCATTTCCTGCTGTGTACCATCAGCGCGCAAAACAGTGCGGTTGAATTTAACCACTCGACCACTTTCAACCATTTCACGCTGCTGCTCGTACCAGAGCTTTTCGATATCGAGAATAGACGGCAGGCGGGTGTCGCTGCTCATCTTCTCAATCAGCTCGTCGAGGAACTCGGTACGGCCAGGGATCTGCGCACTGACAACAGACTGTGTCAGGTTGGCACGGATATCACCGGCTGCACCAGTCAGATGACCAAACAACTCTTTCAATGAACCGAGACGCTTGTCACGCTGCTCACGCAGGGCGGCAAGTTTAATATCATTGTCGCGGATATTTTGCTCGAGACGATCTGAGCGACGCTCTTCGGCAGTTTTAGTCTTCTTAGCCTGAGCAAGCTGTGAAGCTTGCTTGCGCTGATCGCGTTTAAAATCAGCTTCACGCTGACGCGACTCTGCTGATTCAGAAATCTTTGAGCTCTGAATCATTAGCAGTAGCTCATCAAGGGTTTTTGCATCCTGTGCCAGGGCTGGCATGCTTAGAGAAGCAGCAGCGACGAAAGCGGCACAAACTTTAACGAATTTCATGTTCATTGTGCTGTCTCCGGGGCAATAATTGGCATTTCCAGAACATCCTGCGGCGCTAACTTCTTAGCGATGCGGATACCCTGATCGACAGGACGACGGTAATCAGAACCCAGCGTTTCCCAAGAATTGGTCGCTTTGTTCCAGGCACCTGTCTGTGATTTATCTTTTGTCTGATACATCAATGCAACTCGACCGATACGCAGCAAGTCGACTTCAACTTCAGAGCCATCACTGTTGATATCGACCAAATCGCGATAGGTTTCCAGTGACAGGCTGTACTCAGATTCGATGTCATAGACTTCAAGGATCTGGCGGAATTTTTCTGCCGCAGAGAACTTAGCGCTATCGAGGTTATCAAACAGCAACTCAATCGCTTCTTGACGCTGCTCTTTCTTGAAAGGAACGTCCAGGGCAATAAACTCTTTAAGTCCTTTGAGCATAGTTTCCATAAGTGGCGAGACACCTCGCTCAATTACAGTTGCATTTTCAATTGACTCTTCGAGTTCAGCCATCATCTTCTTCTGGCTATCGATTTGACGCTCAAGCTGTGAGTTATAAACACGCAGACTCTCGATCTGTTTGTTTACCTGCTTGAACTCTTGCAACAGGCCATCGGTCTTATCGGCAATGCCGTCGACGTTGGACTGTGAAGATTTTGCCGCCTGAACTTTACTGGCGCCGGCTTTTAACACATCACTTACTTCAGCGGCCTGAACTGCAACAGCAGTTGTGCCAAAAGCAAGTACGGCAAAAAATGCCAGTGCCTTTAGTGGTTGGTTTTTCATAGTTCCCTCAACTTGGGTCTATCGGATTGATGATCTTTCGATGTCAGAGTTGGAACTGTAGCACCCCTCCAAATCCTGACAATTTATTTTTCGGACACCTTTGTAACAGGCTGTTGTTCAAGAAGCAATTTGACAGCTTAAATAAGTTATAGATGACAAACCGAACTATGGCCTTTGTTACCTAATGTAACAACTACTTTTTTATTCTTTCGAGCACAATAAATCGATACGGATGGGTATCGGCTACTTCTGGCAACTGCTCACTGACCTGCTGCCAATCTTTAGCATCGAACTCGGGGAAAGTGGCATCGCCTTCCACCTCGGCCTGCACCTCAGTCAAATAGAGACGGTCGGCCGCGGGCAATGTCATACGATAAATCTGCTCACCGCCAATAACCATGGCTTCATCGACGTCCGCCTGCGCACAGGCTAATTTCCCGAGAGTCATGGCCTGCGCCAGAGTCTGAGCCACTTCAACGCCGTCGACCTGCCAGCTGCTATCTCTGGTAATCACTATATTAGTGCGCCCGGGCAGGGGCCGGCCAATCGAATCAAAGGTCTTGCGACCCATAATAATCGGTTTACCCATAGTCACGGATTTAAAATATTTAAGGTCTTCAGGCAGATGCCAAGGCAGCTGGTTATCAATACCAATCACGCCGTTGCGGCTGACTGCGACTATTAAGGATATTTTCATCAGACAGCCACCGGTGCCGAAATCGGGCCGTGGGACTGGTAGTCGAGCAGCTCAAAATCTTCGTAGACAAAATCAAACAGGTTATCGATCTCAGGGTTTAGCTTCAGAGTCGGCAGCGGATAGGTGGTTCGCGACAGCTGCTCTTCAACCTGATCCATATGATTACTATATAAGTGGGCATCGCCAAAGGTGTGCACAAAGTCGCCGGGCTCAAGGCCGGTGACCTGAGCAATCATCAGGGTCAATATCGCATAGGAGGCGATATTGAATGGCACACCGAGAAAGACATCGGCACTGCGCTGGTAGAGCTGGCAGGAGAGGCGACCCTCAGTGACATAGAACTGGAACAGGCTGTGGCAGGGCGGCAGCCCGGATTTAACCATCACTGGTATATCCTTTGGATTCCATGCAGAGACAATAAGGCGTCTGGAATCGGGGTTAGACTTTATATCTTCAACCAGCTGGGCGAGCTGATCCACACCCTCAAAATTTCGCCACTGGTGGCCGTAGACCGGGCCGAGATCACCGAACTCTTCAGCAAAAGATGCATCATCTTTTATACGCTGAATAAATTCTTTTTTCTTCTCTTTCCACGCCGACGAATACATCGGATAGAGATCCTCTTCCTCGGTTTTGCGCAGCCAACTCTGGAAGGGCCAGTCATTCCAGATACCGACGCCGTTCTCAACCAGATAGCGGATATTGGTATCGCCGCGGATAAACCACAGCAATTCATGAAGGATAGATTTGAGGTGGACTTTTTTGCTGGTCACCAACGGGAACCCCTCGCTCAAATCAAAGCGCATCTGATGACCAAAGATACTTGTGGTGCCAGTGCCGGTGCGATCTTCTTTCTTTACGCCATGATCGCGAATATGCCTAACTAAATCCAAATACTGCTTCATTTAATAGCCCTTCTTATGCCTTGCGAGCAAAAAATACCCGTAGACTCTTGCGCATCATCCACAATCCTAACAGGATCATTGGAATGCACAGTGTTTGCCCACGCGTCATCCAACCCAGCAATTCAAGCAGTGCGGATTGATCAGTGAATTGAGGATCAGGCTGACGAACAAACTCAACCAGGAATCGGAACAGGCCGTAGAGAACTAAAAATAGTCCGGATATCTCACCAAACAGGCGCGGTTTTCTAGCAAACCAATTAATAATAAAAAACAGCACCAGCCCCTCTAGAAAAGCTTCGTAGAGCTGCGATGGATGGCGGGCAAGCTGTTCCGGATCGGCCGGAAAAACCATTCCCATAGACGTTTCGGTAGGACGACCCCAGAGTTCCTGACCAATAAAATTCCCCAGCCGGCCAAAAAATAGGCCGCCCGGCACAAGCGGAACAACAAAGTCGGCAAGACCCAAAAAAGGTACATGATGTTTGCGCGAGTAGATCATCATCGCCACTGCGACGCCGATTAGTCCGCCGTGGAAAGACATACCGCCCTCCCAGATGCGCAGGATCATTCCAGGATCGGCGAGCCATTTATCGGCGCTGTAAAAAAACATATAGCCAAGTCGGCCACCGAGAATAACCCCCCAGGCACCGTAGACAATTACATCTTCAACCTGGGCTTTTTTAATTGGCGACCAGGGTCGCTGACTGTTGCGCACCGCCAACATCCAGGCCAGCGCAAAGCCCAGCAGATACATAATTCCGTACCAGTGAACCTGCAGAGGCCCAAGGACAGTATCGCCAAGACTAAAGGGCCCCAATGAGAGCGCGACAGGATCGATAGTTGGGTAACTTAACATCTGTATTCCCGAGAATTTATTCTGCGCAGATCATAGCTTTTTATACACTCACCGGCTACGCGATGAGGCGAATATTATCAATATAAATTGAGCCTGCGAAATACACTTGCCGGCTAGGCCTTTTCGACCAGCACCGGACGATAAAGTTTTGACAGTTCCGGACGGTTGAGCGCGTCGGACAAAAATACTGACACCGAACTGGCGTCCGACATACGCAGAGCGCGCTTGGCGAGAGTGCGCGCTTCGCTTTTAGACACCTGATTTAACATGGACTTTACTTTGAGTAGGCTGTTGGCACTCATCGACAGATTCTCATAGCCGAGGCCGAGCAATACCACTGCACCGAGCGGATCGCCAGCAACCTCACCACAGACACTGATCTGACAGTTAACCGAGGTCGCCTGCTCGTGAATTATTTTTAGCGCGCGCAATACCGAGGGGTGCAGCGCGTGATAGAGATTGGCCACACGGGGGTTATTGCGATCCACCGCGAGTAAATACTGAGTCAGGTCATTGGTGCCGACAGAGAGGAAATTGACTCGTCGACCCAACTCTTTAACCTGATAGACCGCCGCCGGAACCTCGATCATTGCACCGACCTGTGGACGCTGGATACTGTAGCCCTCCTCCTGCAACAGCTCATCATAGGCGCGATCAATCAACTCAAGAGCGCGATCTAGCTCTGGCACGCTACTGATCATCGGCAACATAATGCGCAAATTATTTAGCCCTTCACTGGCGCGCAGCATGGCGCGAATCTGGGCGAGAAAAATCTCCGGATGATCGAGAGAGATACGAATACCGCGCCAACCCAAAAATGGGTTTTCCTCTTCGATCGGGAAATAGGGCAGATCTTTATCACCGCCAATGTCTAGGGTACGCATAGTCACTGGCTTTGGCGCAAAGGCCTGCAACTGCTCTCGATAGATAACCGTCTGCTCATCCTCAGTCGGAAAACTTGAACGCATCAAAAAAGGAATCTCCGTGCGGTAGAGACCAACCCCTTCGGTAGTGCTTTTTAGGGCTTTAGAAATATCCTGACGCAGGCCGGTATTCATCCACAGCGAAAGAGGAATGCCATCCGGCGTAACACAGGGAATATCGCGAAGCTTTTCCAAATCTTTGGCTAGCTGTCTCTCTTCGCGTTGGCGCTGCACATAGACGCGGCGCATAGCGCGGCTGGCACGACTGATAACATCGCCACTAAAGCCGTCAATAATGAGCTCATGACCTTCCAGCTCGGCCCAGGGCAGATCCACTGCACCCATAACCGTGGGCACACCCAATGCACGGCCGACAATTGCCATATGGGAGTTACTCGAGCCTTTAACCGAGACAATGCCCACTAACTGACTGACCGGAATATCGGCCAGAGCAGATGCGGAGAGATCTTCACCCACTAATATTATTCGTCGCGGCAGCGGCAAGGATTTTTTCTGATTGCGCTGCAGATAACCGAGCACACGCTTACCCAGATCATTAACATCCGCCGCCCTTTCACGCAGATAGGGATCATCCATTTTCTGGAAGGTGCGCACATGTTTGAGAATGACTGAACTCCAAGCACTCTGGGCGGCCTGCCCAGCGATAATCGCAGCGATCACCTCGCCGCCCAACGAGCGGTCGTCAAGCATTCGAATATAGACTTCAAACAGCGCCATCTCTTCAGAGCTAAGCTTGCTCTCCAGACCTTCACCGAGGTTGCGCATATCTTGTTTGGCAGATTTAAGGGCGGTACGAAAAATTTCAATTTCAGCGGAGGTATCTTCAGCAAAACGCTCAGGCACAGAAGCGAGATCCGCAGTATCTGAGACCAGTACCACACGACCAATACCGACCCCGGGTGAACTGGGAATACCGCGGAACACTGCCTCGCGACTTTTACCGCGACCGGCTGATGCCAACTGGCGGAGAGCGCCAGTAGCTTCGGCATGGGCTATGGCGCCGGAAAGCTGAGCGCAGACGGTGACAACAAAAGCCTCTTCTTCATCACCAAATTTGCGCAATGTTTCCTGCTGCAAAACCAAAACGCCCAACACCTTGCGGTGGTGAATAATCGGCACACCAAGAAAAGAGTGATAGGGACTTTCACCAGTCTCTTCAAAGTAGGCAAAGTTGGGGTGTTTATCGGCATTCTCCAGGTTGAGCGGCTCTTCCTTGACGGCAACCAGTCCAACCAGGCCCTCGCGCATCGCCAATCGCACCTTGCCGATCGCCTCGCTGCGCAGACCCTCACTGGCCATCAGCACATAGCGCTGATCGGACTCATCAAACAGGTAGACAGAACAGACGCCAGCCTGCATGGCAGCGCGGACTTCCTTGACGATAATACTCAGCACCTGCCCGAGACTGCGGGCACTGTTGACCTCTTGCACTATATTGCGCAATGACGCCAACATAATTAAACCGCCTTTTGCTGGAGTGTTTGCAGACGAGCATTGGCCACAGAGAACTCCTGCAGGGCGTTGCGATAAACGGTTCTTTTAAAAGAGATAACCGAATTTACCGGATACCAGTAATTGACCCACTGCCAGTCATCAAACTCAGGAGTTCCACTGGTATCGAAACGAACTTTATCGGCATCGCAGGCCATCTGCAGGTAAAACCAGCGCTGCTTTTGGCCAATACAGAGAGGTTTGGAATGCTTGCGCTGCATCTGTTGAGGAATATGGTATCGCAGCCATTTTTTTGAACGCTGGATGATATTGACATCACCAGACTCGAGACCCACTTCTTCATAGAGCTCTCGATAGAGAGCGTCTTCGGCACTCTCGCCACGGTCAATACCGCCCTGAGGAAATTGCCAAGCAGTCTGCCCGAGTCTTTTTGCCCAAAACAATCTGCCATTGCCGTCACCGATCACAATAGCGACATTTGAGCGAAAACCATCCTTATCAACCACAGTAAATTACCCTTTTTATTTCGCCTCATTGTTCCATAGTCTGGGAGTCGCGGCAATTTTCTCTTGAGAGAAAAGAGCTGCATGGTTATCCTGCCGTGCACAGAAACTCAACCGGACTATTTTAATGGCTCTCGCTATATTCGACTTGGACAACACCCTGATAGCTGGCGACAGCGATCATAGCTGGGGGCAATTTCTAGTTGCCGAGGAGCGCGTCGACGCGCAGCAGTTCAAAAAATCCAACGACCAATTCTACGCTGATTATGTCGCCGGAAGCTTGGATATATTTGCCTATTTAGAATTTTCTCTGCGTCCGCTGACAGAAATACCCATGGCTGAGCTGCGTGAATTACACACAAAGTTTATGCAACAGGTGATTGCGCCCATGCAATTACCCAAAGCTCAGGCACTGCTGCAAAAACATCGTCAGGCCGGTGACAGGCTATTAATCATTACCGCAACCAATCGCTTTGTTATCGAGCCTATCTGCCACAGTTTGGGAGTTACAGAGTTTTTGGCGGCTGACCCTGAAATTGTCGATGGCCGCTACACCGGCAAAGTTGTCGGCACCCCCACCTATCAACAGGGCAAAGTCATCAGGCTTAAAGAATGGTTGCAAGAAAAGTCTGAGACGCTTGAGGGCAGTTGGTTTTACAGCGACTCTGCCAACGACCTGCCACTGCTTCTCGAAGTCGATAATCCGGTAGCGGTCGACCCCTGCGACAGACTGCGGGAAAAAGCTCAAGCTAATCAGTGGCCGATTATTTCTCTGCGCGATTAAACGGCTAAACCCAAACCATAAAAAAAGTCACAAAAAAGCCCCGATAAATATCGAGGCTTGATCAGTTGTGCTGCTCTTCAGCTACTCTTCGATAGTAGCCGCGTAGCCATCAGCATCCATCAGGTCATCCATGCTAGCCATATCCGAAGGCATTACACGGAATAACCAACCGTCTGCATAGGGCGAGCTGTTTACTGTCTCCGGCTCATCTTCAAGAGCGGGATTGATTTCAACCACCTCACCAGTGACTGGAGAATAAATATCAGAGGCCGCTTTTACCGACTCAATAACCGCAACTTCAGACCCGGCATCAACACTGGCACCCATTTCAGGCAGTTCAATGTAAACAACATCGCCCAGAGCATCCTGCGCATGGTCTGTAATTCCAATAACCACACTGCCATCACTCTCTAATCTAGCCCATTCGTGACTGCTGGCATATTTCAACTCTGTCGGAAATTCGCTCATTTTTTTCTCCTAAACTCTCTAAAAACATCAATAAAATGCGGGTCGGGAATTAGCCGACCTCCATGCAACGGCATTCTACTGATGAACCAGTAGAAAGATAAAGTTATTTTCGACTAGTAATGATCATCTTGTCGAAATCTGTAAAATAGCCGAGCTCAACTAATCATCACTTTTGGTCATTTAGACTCTTAGCTTTTTAGCCCTCAGGAGGTAGCAATGCTATACGGAAGTTCTACGAAAATCAGTCTGGTTTGGATGGTCGCCCTGATAACAACATCAGTATCAGCGGATCAAATTGCCCTGACCAATGGCGATATTATCCAAGGTCAGCTTACCGAGCAGACCGAAAATCATGTGATTTGGAATTCAGAGAGTTTTGGCGCCCTATCTATTGCCCTCGAACAGGTTGCCTCGATCAATGGCGAACCCTTTGGTGAGCAACCGGTGGAAGTGTTCAACAATACCTATAAAGGTAGTTTGTCGTTTACCGGCGCTTATGCCAGCGGAAATCAAGCGCGCGAAGACTGGGACTTTGACAGCAATGTAGCCTGGCGAGAGGGTGATTTTCGTCATCGCTCTAATCTCAATTATGAAAGCCATAGCCTTAACGGTTCTGCACCGAATCGTGAGTATGCACTGGGTTATGGCGTAGACTGGTTTTTTCAGGATCAGTGGTTCTGGAGTAATAGCGTTGCATTTGGCGCCAACGAAGAGCGCGCTATCGACCAGTATTACGCAGCCGGCAGTGCTATCGGTCGGCAATTCTGGGAGTCAGAATCCACAGCCCTTTCAGCGGAGACCGGTTTATTGTGGATCAGTGAGGACTTTGAAGATCAGCCTTCAGACCGCCGTCTAACTTGGAGCTGGGCCGCCGACTACCGCACCAAGGTACTGGACAATATTGAGCTTTTCCACAGCCATAAAATATTTGTCGCCCTGACAGATTTAAACGACTCTGATCTAAAAGCCGATCTGGGCCTAAAAGTCCCGGTGGTAGAAAATTTGTTTACCGAACTGAAGCTCGAGTGGATCTACGACAATCAGCCGGCAGCAGGCACCGAGAAGTCCGACAGCCAGCTTACCATTGGCGTAAATTACAGCTGGTAACCGCCAATACCACTAGGGCATTAATTCTATCGGCGGCTCATTCAGAGCCGCCAACTGTTCCCGCAGCTCGAGGATATGTTCACTCCAGTAACGCGGCGAGTTAAACCAGGAAAACGCCATAGGAAAAGCCGGATCGGACCAGCGTCTGGCGATCCAGGCACTGTGATGCATAATCCGCAAGGTTCGCATTACTTCAATTAGCCTTAGCTCACGAACATCAAACTCATAAAACTCGTTGTAGCCCTCGACAATTTCAGCCATCTGCAATGTTTGCTCATAGCGGTCGCCCGACAACAGCATCCATAAATCCTGAATTGCCGGTGCCATTCGCGCATCGTCAAAGTCAACAAAATGCGGGTTGTCATCGCGCCACAAAATATTCCCTGAATGGCAATCGCCGTGAACTCGAATGCGTTTGATCTCGCCGTAGTCTTTAAGAATCTGCTCAATCTTTTTCAAGATATCCAGCGCCAGACTATCGTAGGCCGGACGCAGCTCCTCAGGAATAAACTGCTCACTGATCAGCTTATAGGAGTCCCAACCAAAACCCTGTGCATCCAGCTGCGGACGATATTTGAAAGGCTTGGTCGCACCTATTCCATGAATGCGCCCCATCAAACGGCCGAGAATAAACAGGTTGTCGAGATTATCCAGTTCTGGCGCACGGCCGCCTTTGCGCTCGTAGAGTGCAAAAGTAAAATCAGCGTAACTATTTAGACTGCCGCCCTGAGGGTTTTTCCAAGGCACAACTACCGGTAGCTCCTGCTCCTGCAACTCATAGCAAAACTCATGCTCTTCAAGAATCTGTTCGCGAGTCCAGCGCCCGGGGCGATAAAACTTGGCGATCATTGGCGTGTTATCTTCAATGCCAATTTGATAGACGCGATTCTCATAACTATTTAATGCCAGAAAGCGCCCATCACTAACAAAACCGAGACTCTCAACCGAATCTATTAATAGATCGGGGCCTAGGCTATCGAAGGGATGACTGTGAGAATCTGGCATTGGGTAACCCTTAACTGGAATCGGCGCAGTTTACACCGCGAGCATCGGTATACCTAACCGGACTAGGAATCTCGAGATACTTTTGAGCGCAGAGCTTTTTGTTTTCCGTGCTGGGTTTTTTTATCCATGCGGCGCTTTTGCGAGCCTTTGGTGGGTCGAGTTGGACGACGAACTTTTGGCGTATAGGTAACCTGCACAAGCAGTTGCTGTAATCGCTCGAGCGCCTCGGCGCGATTTTTTTCCTGACTGCGGGTGGTCTGTGCCTTAATAACAATAATGCCGTCTTTGGAGATACGTTGGTCACTGATTTTCAGCAGCCGCTGTTTAAAAATATCCGGCAGAGAAGACTGGTTGATGTCGAAGCGCAGATGAATAGCCGATGAAACTTTGTTGACGTTCTGGCCGCCCGGCCCCTGAGAGCGAACCGCGGTAAACTCAATCTCGCTGTCTGGAATAGAAACGCCGGAGCTAATAAACAACATAACTAATCACTGGACTCTTCCATAGACTCAACAAACGCGAAACGAGCAACCTGCTCGCCATCCACTTCAACAGCTTCCTGAAACATATCCAGCGGCCTAACCCAAGTGCTGAAATCACCGTAGAGGGTTTTGTAAACCACCAAATACTCCTCCGTCTCACTGTGCCGGGCAACATCAAGAACCTCGTAGAGGTTACCTTTGTAATGTTTGTAAATACCTTTTTCCAATGTCATATCAATCTCTTTCAACAATTTTTGTCTGAACATTAATGATATCGCCCAGAGAAATTTCTAAATGATCACCCACCGCCAGTGGACCGACCCCCGCAGGTGTTCCGGTCAATACAATATCACCGGGAGAGAGGGTGAAAAACTGACTGATATACACCAGTAGCGACAACACCGGCGTCAGCATATCTGCGCTGTTGCCATCCTGCCGCAACTCACCATTTTGACGCAGCTGAATCTGTTGGCCGGATAAATCATTAATAGTCTGCAAGCTGACAAATGCCGAGACTGGGCAGGCGCCATCAAAGGCCTTGGCCTTTTCCCAGGGCAGACTTTTTTCTTTCAGCGCCGACTGCAATTCGCGCAAGGTTAAATCCAGCGCCACACCGACACCGGCGATAGCAGTTGCCGCCTGCTGTTCATTGCAGCTGGTCAGACGCTCACCAATAAGCACCGCCATCTCGGTTTCAAAATGACAGGCGCCAAACTGCAGTGGGATCGAAACCGACTGTTCAAGACTAACCAGCGCCGTGGCCGGTTTGATAAACATTACTGGCTCGGTGGGAACCGGGTTATTTAACTCTTTGGCATGGGCTGCATAATTTCTGCCCACACAGACTACTTTGCCGACCGCTAATGTCTGCGGCAAAGCATCTAAAGTATGTGAATAAATAGTCATAGGTTTCCTTGAGCCCGGCAAGCCCGCCGGTAACAGCGACCTAGCAAATAGAGCCAATCAGAATACAATCGGCTTATTGTCATTGAGGCACAGAGCACCTCTTACAACACGATAGAGCGCCCAGAGTGATAGCAGCCCCCAAACCAACCAGCCGAGTAAAAGCAGCCACAGCACCAGACCGACAATCCACCACAGCAGTCCATACCAGAATGTATTGAGCTGCCAGCGAAAATGGCTCTCCAACCAACTATCCCTGACCGAATCGAGCTTGATGTAATTAACCATCATTGCCGCAATCCAAGTCAAGCCACCAGTCACAAACCCGAGGCCCTGAAGTATATACACCAATAGCGCCAGATTTTTAAGATCATCTAATGGCGGCTGGGTAAATTCTGAGTCAGATGTATTATTATTCATAGAAAATCAGCCTACTATCTCTTTCCCGGGTTTAAAATCGCTAATTTGGCGACCAATCCTACCATAGCCAGCACCTTTACAAATCAGCCTGCAGGACGAAAAAAACTGCTAGCGGCTCAATTTTTCATCAAATTCTGCACTAAATTAAGAAAATTGATCAAAATATAACCAAAAACCGTTTTTATTTGCCCTAAAATCGCGCAAAAATTAGCCAAACCATAAAAAAGCGAATACACTTCGCGGTTCTAATTCAACGCATATTAAACTTTATTGTTTTGTTGATGCAGTAATGCCTTTGTGCAGTCCCGTTATTTCGGTAACAAAATGGACTTTATCAAGGTATAGGCTAGCCCCGTTACGAGGCTGGATATATTT
>Ga0209119_1000681_pt1 | contig 34513 bp, 29 predicted proteins | sample COG_03_FD_184747 | JGI IMG/M metagenome (GOLD analysis project Ga0209119, IMG submission 184747) | Pelagic Microbial community sample from North Sea - COGITO 998_met_03 (SPAdes) (version 2) | ecosystem: Environmental > Aquatic > Marine > Neritic zone/Coastal water | place: Helgoland, sampling...
GGCAGAGTTTCCCGAGCGCTGTGGTATTGCCGAGATAGATCAGCAGCAAATTATTCAGGGTTTTATTGAGAAGCCAAAAACCCCGCTATCCAATCGTGCGGCGGCAGGTATCTATGTGGCTGACAAAGAAATATTCGATTATTTTCCACAGCATAATAATTCATTGGTACTGGATCTGGGGTTTGATGTTATCCCCAGGCTGGTTGGAAAAATGCGCAACTATTCGATCGATAAGTTAATTGATATAGGCACTTTTGAAAATTATCAAAAGGCCAACGGGGATGTGCCAGAGGGTGCCCACCCTTAAAAAGGACTAATTCACAAGGAGAGTGTTTATGCAAAGAATGCATGCAGAGGAGAGACTTTTTACCTCGTACACCAAGAAAACTAACCGGCCCTGCTGGAGCTTGATGGGTCTGCCATTTGATCAGGTAGAGCCGGATCAGGCAGTTGATATTATCGACCAGGCCATCAAGACCAAGCGTAAATGTTTTCTTTCCACGCCAAATTTAAACTTTATCGTTCAGTCGAAAAGCGACGAATCCTTCTATGAGTCGGTGATTTATAGCGACCTGGTGGTTGCTGATGGTATGCCTGTTATCTGGACAGCCAAGCTGCTGGGTATTCCACTACAGAGCAGAGTTGCCGGCTCCTCACTGTTTGAAACATTGCAGAATCAGCGCCGCGATAAACCCATTTCGGTATTTTTCTTTGGCGGGCAGGGCAATGCGGCACAGCAGGCCGCAGAGAGCCTCAATCGTAACTCGGTGGGAATGATCGCCTGTGGCGCATTAAATCCAGGTATGGGCACTGTCGAGAGTATGAGTGACAAGGCCATTATCGATCAGATTAATGCTGCCGAACCGGATTTTCTGGTGGTTGCGCTGGGCGCCAAGAAGGGTCAGCAGTGGATTATGAAAAACCGTGAGCAGCTCGATGTTTCAGTTATTAGTCACCTGGGTGCGGTGGTTAACTTTGTCGGTGACAATGTTCAGCGCGCGCCGTTGCGCTGGCAGAAAATGGGTCTGGAGTGGGTCTGGCGGATTCTTCAGGAACCATTGCTTTGGAAGCGCTACCTGGTCGATGGGCTGTGGTTTTTGCGGTTGATGATAACTCGAGTTATTCCCCTGGCCACTTACCAAAAAATCCTTGGCAAACAAGCTTCTCAAGCCCTGTCTATTAAGATTATCAATGATATTCCCGGCAGTAATGTCGAACTGGTGCTGAGCGGTTCAGCCACCATAGAAAATAGCCGCCTGTTAAAGTCCACTTGCAGAAAAATACTCGATCAATTGGAGGCGTCCCCCAACGTCTCGATCAATTGCAGAAAATTGGACTATATTGATAGTTCTGCGTTGGGAACATTGATGCTTTTAAAGGCAAATATTAAGCGCAGAGGCGGTGATTTTGGGCTGTTTGGAACCTCACCGCGAATAAACCGCTTGATGCGTTTGCACGGTGTTGAAGAGTTTTTGCTGGAGCAGTAAATGGACTTTAAGGATAAAGCCGTTGGTGCTGATAAACAGGCTGATGGTGACAGGGATGGGACGGCGTACAGTCAGGAACTGGATTTTAAGCAGATGTTAACCAACCGCGGTTTCCAGTTGTTTTTTGTCGTTCTGGCGCTCAGCTTTTGGCTGTACTGGGATGGTCTGGCTGAGGCGGTATTGCGCTGGGAGCTTCAGGAGGAGTACAGCCACGGTTATCTGATTCCCCTGGTATCATTGTTTATTCTCTGGGAAAAACGTTTTCAAATTGCCTCCAGCTATCAGAACTACTCCTGGTGGGGCCTGCCGATTATTGTCATCGCCCTGATTATACTGATGATCGGTGAAGTCAGTGCGCTGTATATGCTGATTCACTACTCGTTTATTCTCTTATTATTTGGCTTGTCCCTGGCTTTTTTAGGCTCGGCAACTCGCTATACATGGGTTCCTATCGCGCTGCTTGGTTTTGCTGTGCCGCTGCCCTATTTTATTGAAGTTATTCTCACCTCGAAGCTGCAACTTATCTCTTCCCAGTTGGGTGTTGAGATTATTCGTCTGTGCCGTATCCCGGTATTTTTAAGTGGCAATATTATTGATCTCGGCAACTATAAGTTACAGGTTGTTGAGGCTTGCAGTGGTCTGCGTTATCTATTTCCCCTGATGAGTTTGGGCTTTATCGGCGCTTACCTCTATCAGGCATCGGCTTGGAAGCGCGCGGTCCTATTTTTGTCCACAGTGCCTATCACTATTTTTATGAATAGTGTGCGAATCGCTATCACCGGTCTGCTGGTCGATAACTGGGGCACTGAGATGGCTGAGGGGTTTCTTCATGACTTTGAAGGTTGGCTGATCTTTATGGCCTGCGGGGGACTACTGTTGCTCGAGGTGATATTGATGGAGGTATTTACCAGTCGCCAGAGTCTGCGCCAGGCATTTGCAGTGCCTGTCTCGGTTAGTGCAGAGCAGTTTTCCAGGGATAAGATCAGCAGCCTGAAATTTCCCACTCCGGTTGCGATCTCTATACCTTTTCTGATTGTGTCGCTGATGGGTGTTGGCAGTCTCGAGAACCGTGAAGAGGATTCTACCCTCAAAAAAGCCGAGCTTGTCAGTTTTCCCCTGAAGTTAGATGAGTGGATTGGCAGTGATGACAGTATTGATGCAGATGTAGCGAGAAAGCTCGGGTTCACCGAGTACGTGATGATTAATTACCAGAATCCGCAGCATCGGCCAGTTAATTTTTATGTTGCCTATTACGCCTCCCAGCGCAAAGGGCTCTCGCCCCATTCGCCCAAAGTCTGTATACCCGGGGGTGGCTGGGAAATTGCTGATTTCTCGCGTACCAACGTCGATCAGATGCCGGTCAACCGCGTGTTAATTCGCAAGGGCACTCAGGACCAGATTGTCTATTATTGGTTTGAGGAACGCGGTACACCCGTGGCAAATGAATATATAAAGAAATGGATGTTATTTAAGGACGCACTCTTTTTGAACCGCACCGACGGTTCTCTAATTAGAGTGACTACACCAGTGATGAGCGATGAAACTCTGGCCGATGCAGATCTGCGGGCACAGGCGTTTATTCGTGTTAGCAGAAACAAGCTGTCGCAGCTTTTACCGGCAAGAAACTTGCCAGAAAAAAGCCTGTCAGCGAAGAATCTGCCTGTGAAAAGTTTAAAGGGAGCACCATGAGCATATCAACCATGAAGGGTTTTTTAAGGGTTTTAATTGTAGGTCTGTTTGTACTGTCGGTATCCGGCTGTAGTGGATCGAAAGAAGAGGCTGCCAACAGATACTTGAACAGTGGCATTGAACTGTATGACGAGGGCGAGCTGTCCAAGGCCAGCGTGGAATTGCGCAATGCATTGCAAATCGATCCCAAGCTGGCCAATGCCTACTACTATTTGGCGTTGATCTCAGAGAAAAATCAAAACTGGAAGTCGCTGTACAAAAATCTCTCCAAAGTTGAGCAGTTGGACTCCAATCATGTGCAGGCAAAAATAAAACTTGCCTATTTGATGCTGCTGGCCAAACAGGCTGATACAGCATTGGAAAAGGCTGACTTTATTCTCGCGCTGGATAAAAATAACCCCGAAGCCTTTGCCATTAAAGCCTCAGCCTATCTGCAAAAAGAACTCTATGATGTGGCCATGGAATATATCGAAAAGGCGCTTGAGCAGGATAGCGATTCCGCTGAAATTTCCTCGATAAAAGTCTCCATTATGCACAAGCAGGGCGATACCGAGGGAGCGCTGGCGCTTTTGACAGAAATTATTGAGCGTGACCGGGACAGCTTGCAGCTATTGCTTTTGCGTGCCGAGATCAACCAGGAAATTAATGATATCCAGGCTATGGAGGCCGACTACCGCACCTTGATCAGAAGTAACCCTGACGAAAAAGGCTTCTATTTAAAATTAGCCAGGCTTTTGCATGAGGGTGACAGAACCGATGCCGCTATTGGGGTGCTCAAGGATTATCTAAAACGCGATGCAAAAGATACCCAGGTGCGTATCGCTATTATTGAGATTCTCTCCCGACAAGATGAAGTAGCCGGAGAAGAGCTGTTAAATCAGTATATTGCCAAAGACACCGCTAATGCCGAGCTGCGGTTTTATCGGATTGATAGATTGTTGACAGCGGGGGACCAGGTTCAGGCACTGGTCCAGTTGGAGGAGATTAGCGATGGCGCATTTCAAGACCAGGATCTGTTTCGCGCTCGTTCCCTAAAAGCGGATTTAAAGCTCGGCGCCGGAGAGCATGATCTAGCCCTGCAGTTGGCGAATAAAATTCTTCAGGCCGATAGTAATTTTGAGCAGGCGCTTTTGGTGCGTGCCAAATACCACCTTATCGCTGAAGATATTGATGCTGCCGTCAGTGATTTGCGCACTGTGTTGCGCAACAACCCTGAATCTGAATCTGCGCTGGTTATGTTGGCAAATGCCTATTTGTCTTCCGGATCTGGTCAGTTGGCTGATGATACTTTCAGAAAGGTGTTGGATATTAACCCAGGTAATGTGCAGGCTGCAGTACCGGTTATTCAGAGTCTTCTGGAAAATAAGGAAGTCGATCGCTCTGAGCGTCTAATTGAGAATGCATTAAAGCGCACGCCAGATAATGACATTCTGCTGTCGATTCTCGCGCAAATTAAATTGTCGAAGCAGGATTTTGAAGGCACCAGCAAAGTAGTTTCGCTGATTGATAAAAATGGCCAAAACCCCGCCTTTAGTAGCTATTTATCCGGTAAAACGCTGCAGTCGCAGGGGCAGTACAAGGGCGCGATTGACCAGTATCGCCTAGCCTTGGAGGCTAACCCCGATCTGGGTCGCGCACTGGAGGGCTTGACGGTTTCCTATATGCGTCTTGATCAAGAGAAGGAATTGCTTGCGTATCTGCAAGAGTTTAAGGCGACTAATCCAAAAAATATGATGGTGCTGTCGATATTGGCCACTATGTACACGCGGCGCGGCGACCACGCAGCTGCAATCAATGTTCTTGAGCAGGGGCTAGCTGAAGACCCAAGCTGGGTTCAGGGATACACGGCACTGGCGTCCAGTTATCGCGCCAAAAATGATTTACAGGCGGCAATTGACAGTTTTGAGCGCGGTTTAAAAGCGTTGCCCAATAGCAACCTGCTGAAGATGCTTCTCGCTTCGTCCTATGAAAAATCTGGCAATAAAATCAGCGCACTCAAGCTCTACGAAGAGGTTTTACAGACAAACCCCGATCATCAGGTAGTCGCCAATAATCTCGCCAGCCTGTTAATCGATGACTTTCACTCTGAAGAGAATATTAAACGGGCAGTTAAAATGACTGAGCGATTTGCCGATTCAGAAAACCCGTATTTTTTGGATACCTATGCTTGGGCACTAATAAATTCAGGATTGCCTGAAGTGGCTGAGCCTCTGTTAAAGAAGGTGACGAAAATGGCACCTTCGGTTGCTGTTTTTCACTACCATCGAGGTATAGGTCACGCGCGGTTGGGTAAAGTTGAGGAGGCAAAAATAGCACTTCTAGCTGCACGAGAGCAGGCGGGTTCCGATGATGGCCTGCAGAGTTCTATCACTAATGCCCTAGGGGATTTGTAGCCAATTTTTCAGTTACTCAAACAGATGGTGGTGTTTACATGATCGATTTATGAGAAGGTGTATAGACTTAGTTGTGTGCTTGGGGTTTTTTAGGCATTATATCTAGTTGTGGCAATGGATTAGCTTAAGTCAAACGCGCAGGGATGTGTAAACAAGGAATGAAAACATGCACGTTCTCATAGTTGATGATCACGCATTTGTTTGTGTTGGGTTAAAAGCGACACTTCACGATGAATACAAGAATATTGACGTAACAACCACCGATCACGGTGATACTGCGTTAGTAACACTTGCCCGGGAAAATATCGACCTAGTTATTGTAGATCTGTTTATGCCCGGCTCAGGTGGTGGGTTTAACTTTATTGCCATGCTCTGTGAGAGCTATCCTGAACTTCCTATTATTGTTCTCTCTGCGTCAGAAAACCCTGCGCACATTCGTAAGTGTTTGGATTACGGTGCTGCCGGTTTTGTGACCAAATCAGCTCCCAAAGATGCGTTGTTTGAGGCTATTTCAAGAGCCTTGAAGGGGGAGAAGTATGTACCTGATTCGTTACGAGAGTCCATGCCTGATGTCGCCAAGGTTATGGATGAGATAGATACTGGTGCAGACATTGAAATTATTTCAGGCCTGGTGACCAAGCGGCAGATGGATATTTTGCGACGTATTACCCAGGGCAGATCCAATAAGCAGATCGCCCGCGATCTTAATTTGTCGGAAAATACGGTAAAGGTACATGTCAGTGCAATGTTACGCGCACTGGGCTTAACAAATCGAACTCAAGCAGGGATTTTGGGGCAAAAGCTAGGTCTGGATGAAAATTCAGAAATGGCCGATTAAAAATAACAATAAATAACAAAATAGGAGAAATTATGTTTTTTTTATCCCTGTTGAGAAAAAATAGTCTGATTCTTACATCTCTATTTATAACAGTTCCAGCCATTGCTGCGAGTGAAATAGATATGCTCACTGAAGATGATCTGCTCGTTGAGATACCGATTGTCAGCAGTGTTACCCATATGGAGCAGACGTTGCCTCAGACACCTGCCTCAGTGACTATTATTGATCGTCAGACTATTCAGGCTTCAACAGCAGTAGATATTACTGATCTATTTCGTTTAGTGCCCGGTTTTCAAACTTACTATGTTAATGGCGGTCGCAAGGGAGTGACCTATCATGCGCTGGGGGATGAGTACCCGCGGCGTTTAGAAGTTAAAGTAGATGGTCGTTCGGTTTATGAGTCATTATTTTCTGCCGTTACCTGGTCGACGATCGGGATTGATTTGGACGATATTGAGTATATTGAGGTTGTTCGCGGTGCCAATGCCGCGGCAGATGGCAGCAATGCATTTTTAGCGTCGATTAATATAGTGACACGCTCTCCGCTGCTAGATACAGGCCTGTCTTTTCGCTCCCAAGTAGGTAGTGCACAAACACGCAATGCTGCGCTCAGTTACAGTGGACGAATTGGCGACATTGATCACCGTACAACCTTGAGCTTCAAGAGTAATGATGGGTTTGATGACGCTATTGGCGTGAATGGTAAGCCTGTCAGCGTTGACGATGACTCTGAAGCTGTAAGCTTTACATCTAAAGGGCTCTGGACACCCTCATCAAGCGATAATGTCGAATTTCAAATTGGCGCGACCAAAAGTGATATTTGGCAGGGAGAATTTGACTACATCAACCGTGATATGTCTTACCAATACCAATATTTTAATTGGACACATCTCAATACGCAGGGAAACAAAATCCAACTGATTGCCTACCATAACAGTCTGGATATGGAGGATGATGTTCAGCCACGAAAAATTTCCGAGGTTTTAATAGAGGATTTTGGCCTTGATCTTTCATCAGGATGGCCCCTGCCTTTTCCAGATAAAACCATTTTCAATGGCAGCAATCGCTCGAAATCAAAGCGTTTGGATGTGGAGCTTAGGACTACACTAGTGCCTGCGGATAATCTGCGTGCAGTTACTGGTGTTGCGGTTCGTCGTGACAGTGTGTCAAGTCAAACACTCTTTGACACCTTGGATGATATTAGTGAGAACTCCTATCGAGCTTACGCAAACTTAGAGTGGACTCAGTCAGAAAATCTGATCTTTAACGGCGGTGTTATTGTTGAAGATCGAGAAAGTACAGGCACCTACGCATCATACCGTCTAGCACAAAACTTCCTGCTTAGTGAAGATCATGTTTTACGCGTTGCCTTAAATCGTAGCTTTAGAGCTCCGACTTTATTGGAGAATAATCAGAAGGGGTTAGTTCGTTATATTCGAGATGATGAATGCAGTCCGGATTCAACTAGTCCTGAGTGCAACCCTCTCTTTAGGGATATTATTCTTGATGCCGGTGGGGTCTCAGATTCAGATATTAAAAAAGAAGAGCTGAACAGCTATGAGATAGGTTATTCCGGCTATTTCCTTAACCGAAATCTCAGCCTGGATGTGCGTGCCTTCTATGAGCAGATGCTCAATGTAATTTCTGAGCGCCGAGATGTTACTGATGATGAAGATAAGGCGGAAACTTTTTACAAGGACTTAGATAATTTCGTCAATATTCGCGATAACACCGATACTTTGGAGGTTAGAGGTGTTGAGCTTCAAGCAATTTATAAGCCTAGCGACCGTTTCCTGCTGCGTGGCCATTACAGTTATTCCGATATTGACGGCATAACCTGCTACGGGTCACCCGTTGAAGCTGGCCAGCCCTGCAGTGAATACAGAGACCTTGATAAATTCAGTCTTAAAGATACCCTAGGGGTTATGGCCAGCTATAGGTTTGATGGGGGCTTGAGGCTTAGCGCCACAGCCAACTACAACTCTGCACTGAAGCACTATCGAGGCCAATATATGGATAAATTTACCCGAGTCGACCTAAAGGCGGCAAAGAGCTGGGATATAAATCGATCTAGTGTCAATGTTTCTTTGACCGTGCAAAATGTGGGTGAATCTTATAAAGAGTTTTACGTACATAATCTTTTTGAAACCAGATATATACTTGGTTTCAAGATTAACCTCCCATAGTTGCGGGTTAAGAGCCAATCACGGCGTAGGCACACATGGATAGATGTTTAAATTAGGGGGCTAAAGTGGATTTTTTTGGCAGTAGCCCCATAGTAACAATGATTCATCGAATAACTGTTATCCGGTTAATGAGCTTGTGCCTGCTCATATTTAGCTGTAACTATTCACTTGCGGATAGCAAAGTTAATGTATTGTTTATTGCCAGTAAATCTTCCTCTGACTATGTTGATGTAATTAGCGACGTAAAGTATCGACTTGAGGTCAAGGATCCACAGGCCTATGAATTTATTACTCGGTTCCACACCCCAGATTTGGAACTAAAAAGTGATCTGTCTACGGCAGATTTTGTCGTAACAGTAGGCACTACTGCAGCAGATTCGGTTTACCGCATTAAACCCAAAGTGCCAATAATAAGTGTACTGATTACTGAGAATGCATTTTTGGTTCTCACCGAAAAACACTATGGCTCTGTTGAAGCTGCATTTGCTGCACAGGTATCCACTATTTGTCTCGATCAGCCGGTTACGCGCAGTATTCAATTGGCCAAGTTACTTGTTACAGAAGTCTCTAAAGTTGGTGTGATGTTGGGGCCAGCATCCGTTCACAGGCAGGCTGGTCTAAATAAGTATATTGTTGACAGTGGCCTGCATTCGCAGTTTGTTTCTATCAGCGCCAAAGATAATCCTATCCATAAGATCGAGCCGGTTCTCAGCCGCAGTGATGTTTTTATTCCTATTTCTGATAGCAGGTTAATTAATATTGCTACAGCGAAATGGATATTACACCTAAGTTACCGGCACAAGGTTCCGGTAATCGCCTTCTCAAAAAGTTACCTAAAAGCTGGGGCCTTGGCGGCCATTTACTCCTCTCCAGCTGATGTAGCTCAGGACGCTGTGGCCTGGCTGATTAAGCCCAAGGGTGAAACTGTTGGTGGTTTGTATAAGCCAACGTATTACTCATTAGATTTCAACAACTCTGTTGCTGCCAACTTAAAGATTAAATTAGAAATCGAAAAATTCTACCGCGATCAGTTGAGACAGGAGGTCAAGTAATGGCTGTGAATAATAGATTTTCAAGTATTCACTCTAGGCTGTTGTTCACAATACTGTTGCCTTTAACGCTGCTCTGTATAGTTCTGGCCAGCTACATGGTCTCCAGTCAGCGGACTTTGTTATTAACAAATCTAAAAAATATTGGCGGCATTGCAGTTCAGCAAGTGTCCTCAAATGCAGAATTTGCGCTGTATTCGAATAATGAGGAGATGTTGAGATATCTCGGTGAATCAGTGTTGGATATTCCTTCAGTTAATGGGGTTACTTTTTACAATAGCAGTCAGAAATCCAATGTCACCATTGGCCGTTTCGACCTGTCAGTCATCAAGGATAAAAATTACCCTAGTTTTGTCAAGCCATTCTATGTGGATCATCTTTGGTATTTTGCTGCGCCAATCTCTCGAGTGGAAATTCCTCTTCTTGACTATGATGAGGGAACTGCACCTGAGTCAGAGCTGTTGGGCTGGGTTGTCGTTTCTCTTACCGATCAAATCTTGCTAGAACAGAGGCGTGAGGGTATTTTTGCAGTTCTCGTTGTTTCAACGCTGGGCTTATTGATTGCTGCTTGGATCGCGATGCGCATCGGTCGAAGTATCTCGCGGCCGCTGGAAAATTTAACGGCATCAGTTGAAGCCATGGAGGCTGGCAATCTTAATATATTTGCCCCGGAAGAGGGGTCGCTGGAATTGCGCAAATTAGCATCGGGGATTAATCAGCTATCTACCAGTGTGCGTCAATATAACGTTCGAATGCAGAGCGAGGTTGCACGTGCCACTGCACAGCTGCAAATAACATTGATTGAGTTGGAAGATGCGATGGAGGCGCAGGACCAGTTTTTGGCGAGAATGAGTCATGAGCTGCGCACACCGCTGACAGCGGTTATTGGTTTCTCAAAGTTACTGGCAGTGGAAAGCGATGCAGAAAAGCGTGAAGAAAGCCTGCGCATTATTAGTATGTCGTCAAATATGTTGCTGACAATGATTGATGATATTTTGGAGTTCTCTAAAGCTCGTGCCGGTGGCTTCACTCTGGAAAAAGTCACTTTCAAAATTGATTCCTGGATAGCGGATCTTATCGCAATCCATCAACCTCGCGCGCAGGAGAGAGGGCTGACTCTAAACTATCGTATAGAGGAAGCTGTTCCAAAAATATTAGTCGGCGATCCAGTGCGCTTCACTCAGGTGATTAGTAATCTGCTGAGCAATGCGGTTAAGTTTACCGATGAGGGCGGGGTGACTGTCACTATTGGCTGCGTAGCGGCCGAAAATAACGATATAGTTTTACAATGTTCCGTTGAAGATACCGGCAAGGGCATTAAAGAGGCAAAAATCCCCGTCTTGTTTGATCCATTTTCACAGGAAGATACTTCTATAAACCGTCGCTTTGGGGGCGCGGGTTTGGGCCTTTCGATCTGTAAAAGTCTTGTTCAAGCGATGGGCGGTGAGATTAAAGTGCGCAGTGCGCTGGGTCAGGGTTCAGTATTTTCATTTACCTGCAAGCTTAATGCAGCGGACAAAAGTATCGCTCAATCACTAATTACCAATCCTCTGGAGGAAGTGATTGACCCGAATAAAATCCTTGAGGGGGCTACTGTTCTTGTTGCAGAAGATAATGCCTTTAATCAGAAGCTAATTGTTCGATTGCTCAATGCATACGGCGCAAAATGCTTAACCGCAGATAATGGGCTTGAGGCAATCAAAATTGCTGAAAACCTGCATCTTGATGCAATCTTAATGGACATCCATATGCCTGTTGTAGACGGCATAACGGCCTGTGAGACAATTGTTGAGCAATCCGGCGAGAGTCTGCCGATCATTGGTTTAACGGCAGATGTGACTCTAGCTGAGCAGGAGCGTATACAAAATGCGGGTGCAGTAATGCTGCTGCTGAAACCTGTGGATGAGAATAAACTGATCAACAGTTTGGTCAAGATATTGCCGCAGTCAAGCGGCAGCCCAGTGAACGCCGGAATGGGCTTGCTGTCGACGGTAGTTCCGGTAGATGAATTAAAGAAGGCCCTGTACCAGAATCTCGACAAAATAGAGAATCAGCTGCTTAAAAGCGAAAATGCCAGTCTACGGGGAATTATCCATGATTTAATGGGGCTTTCCGGCCTCTATGGGATGTCTGAGTTGCGTGAGCTAGTAATGGCGTTCCGTGCGGATTATGGCAGCTTGGAGCCGGAGCAAAACTTGGCTAGAGTTGAGTTAATTCGCCAGTATATTGAAGGGTTTGTCTTTGAGTGAAGGCAGGAAACCCTATTATCTAACTAATCCTTTAGTACTAACTCGTCAGTGTAATGTTTTTTTTCTTTTTAGCCCCTTATTATGTCAACTCGTATTGACTCCCTAGCATGATGCGTACAAAGGGACACTACTGGTGACTGAATAACGGACCTACACTGCTGTTTACAGATCACGCTAATAAGCAGGATGCTTGCGGCTGGGTTGACAGGAAGTTGACCACTAAGGAGAGAAGGCCAATTAGCTAACCACCTTTAGATTTGTGTAATACATGGCGACTAGGAAGTCGTGCACTAAGGATGGTGCGAGTCAATATATACGTTTTTTTCAAATTTTAGGCTCTCACTAGGAGATCCGAGAGTTTAAAAGTTCTAGTAATATTTTGTTTTGCAATTCCCGGTATTTTTTAGTCAGTTATTGTTAATCCTCGGGCCTGAACCTATTTCAGTTAGCCCGAGTTTTTTTGTCTTGAGAATTTCTTTTACTCAACTGCCCATAAGGCATAGACTGCAGCAGTACTGTCAGCTGTAAAATCGCTGGCAAGTAAAAATTCTCGACAAAAAGAAGCCTTATGCCTCGAAAAAGTAAAAATATAGATCCCTACGCGACTCGCGAAGCCGCTAAATATCAGCGCCCAATCCCCAGCCGAGAATTTGTTCTCGACTACCTGCATGAAAGTGTTGGTCCGCTGACCCACGAAGAAATTTGTGCGGCACTTAAATTAGTTGATGAAGAACAGGTAGAGGCCATGCGTCGCCGCCTTCGCGCTATGGAGCGAGACGGGCAGATAGCCAGCAACAGAACCGGTGGCTACGGAACCCTAGACAAGTTAAATTTGGTAAAAGGCCGCGTCATTGGCCATCCGGAGGGCTATGGGTTTGTCACTCCGCTTCAGGGCGGTGATCAGGATATCTACCTTTCAAGCCGGCAGATGCGAAGAGTGTTTGATGGCGACATAGTGCTGTTGAGAATAGCCGGTTGGGATAGGCGTGGCCGTCCCGAAGGCAAGCTCGTGGATGTGGTTGAGCGCAAAACTCGCCAACTGGTTGGCCGTTATTTTTGTGAGAGCGGCATTCACTTTGTGCGCCCCGACAATCCGCGTATCAGCCAAGATATATTAATCCCTGCAGATCAACTTAGCGGGGCCCAAGCAGGGCAGATTGTGCTGGTTGATATTACCGATGCACCCTCTCGCAATAGCCCTCCCACAGGGACTATCGGTGAAGTATTGGGCGATCATCTGGATCCTGGCTTAGAGATCGAAGTCTCTATCCGCAACTACGGTATTCCCCACCAGTGGAATGATGAAGTTATAGCTGAAACCGATAAGATACCGGATCAGGTTACCGATAAGGATTTCCGTGTTGATCTGCGGTCATTGCCGTTGGTAACCATCGATGGTGAAGATGCCCGGGATTTTGACGATGCCGTTTATTGTCAGCCAAAACCCCGTGGTGGCTGGAAGCTGATTGTCGCGATTGCCGATGTCTCGCATTATGTAAAGCCGGGTAGTGCGCTGGATAAACAGGCTTTTGAGCGGGGTAATTCGGTTTACTTCCCCAATCATGTAGTGCCCATGTTGCCGGAAAAGCTCTCCAATGGACTCTGTTCACTTAATCCTCTCGAAGACCGCCTGTGTATGGTCTGTGAAATGCAGGTCAACGCTGAAGGGGATGTCACCAAATACCAGTTTTACGAAGCGTTAATGCACTCTCACGCGCGGCTTACCTACACCCAGGTGGCACAGATTATTGAAGAGAAGAAGAGTGGCGACTCCTCCAGTGCGCGGGATCAGTTCTCAGTCATACTGCCGCATATAGATGCCCTCTATAACCTCTACAGCAGACTGCACAAGCGCCGCAATGAAAGAGGCGCAATTGATTTTGATAGTCAGGAAACACGAATCCTGTTTGATGGTCAGCGCAAGATAAGCCAGATTATCCCCGTCAAGCGCACTGAGGCTCACCGTCTTATTGAAGAATGTATGCTTGCAGCTAATGTCTGCACCGCGAAATTTCTTGAAAAAGCCAAACTGCCAGCCCTGTATCGAGTTCACGAAGGTCCCAGCGAAGAGCGTCTCTCCTCTGTAAGAGACTTTCTTGGCGAGCTGGGTATTGGCCTTGGCGGTGGTGATGATCCGCAACCTGAAGACTATCAGCGCGTTTTAAGGTCAGTTTCGAACCGTGATGATGCCTCGGTTATTCAGTCGGTGATGCTGCGCTCAATGAGTCAGGCGGTTTATCAATCTGAAAACCTCGGCCATTTTGGTCTGGCCTTTGATGCCTACACTCACTTCACCTCACCGATTCGCCGCTATTCGGATCTTTTAGTTCATCGCGCCATACGCTATCTGGTTCGCAGCAATAAAAAAGTTGCCGGTGTTGTCCGCGTTAAGGGCGCCGCCGAGCTTGCCAAAGAAAATATATACCCCTATGAACTGCCGCGACTGGATGAGACCGGATCGCACCTTTCGGTTACCGAGCGGCGTGCCGATGAAGCGACTCGCGATGTAGTCAATTGGCTTAAATGTGAGTACCTGATGGATCGGGTCGGTGAGGAATATACAGGTGTTGTCAGCGCGGTAACCGGTTTTGGCCTGTTTGTTATGCTCGATGATCTGTATGTCGAAGGGCTGATTCATGTCACTGGCCTGCCCAAAGATTATTACTATCACGAAGCGACCCAACACCGCATGGTCGGCGAGCGCACCGGTCGTGTGTTCCGTCTCGGTGATAAAGTTAAAGTCAGGGTAGTGCGGGTTAATTTAGATGAGCGCAAGATTGATTTTGAATTAGCTGAACAGCCTAAATCCTCCAGCTCGCCAGGGGCAAAAAAATCTGCCAAGGTTAAAGTTTCGGCAAAAGCCAAAGAGATGGCCAGAGAGCACGAAACAAAACGCAAATCCAAAGGTAAAAAGAGCAAAGGCGCTGGCCGATCCGGTGCAGCGGCTAAGGGAAAGCCCTCTAAGAGACGCCGCAATGCCGCGCCAGGTTCAGGAAAAAAGCGTGGCACTTCCTCATCAGCAGGAAAGAAAAAACCTTCCCGCTAGAGATCAGTCGCTGGCTTATTTTAGGTGGTTGGGTACGACCCGATTGAGGATTTCTGCAATATAACTCAAAAACAGAGTCCCCATACTGCTCTTGTAGAAGTTGGGGTCGCTGTTGCCCACCGCGAGAATACCGTAGAGGTTATCGTAGCGCAGAGGCACAGCGGCTACCGAGCCGACATTGCGGCCTCTCTCGCCGAACAGAAAAGTCATCTCATCTTCGCGCAAAATACCGCAGACAGCACGGTTGGCGCCTAGCAGGGTTCCAATGCGCTCATTGGCTTTCTCCATGGTGGCAACTCGCGCCATAGTGCGTGGCAGCTTTTTCTCATCACCGAGCAGCGTCAAACCGTAGAACTCAATGCCATAGTCCTTGCCGAGACTGTCATAGACAGCTTCGATAAGTGCCGAGAGATTTTTAGCTTCAAGTAGATTGAGTACCAGACGCTTAGTCTTTTCAAACAGCAGATCGTTATCGTGGGCGGTCTGCAACATATTGTCGAGACGCGCACGCATCTCTTTGTTGCGATCGCGCAGCACGCCAACTTGACGTTCAACCAGAGACACCGCTTTGCCACTGTTGTGAGGTAACACCAGACATTCGAGAATATCGGTATTCTCATCGAGAAAAGTCGGATTGTCGCGAAGGAATTCGCGAACCATTTTCTTTTTTGAGTTGAGCTCTTTTTCTACATCCTGCTCTGCTTTTGACTCTATTTCTTGCTCTATGTCTTTGCTCATATTCTTATGCGTCCATGAAAAACAGTTGCTGCTGGGCCTGTCATTATCAGACCCTGCCCCTCACCTTGCCACTCTATTTTTAAACTGCCCCTGGTCAACTGCATAGTGACCGGAGAATCCACTAAATCCTGCTGTAGTGCCGCCACAGCAGCTGCGCAGGCACCTGAACCACAGGCCTCAGTCTCGCCAACACCACGCTCGTAAACCCGCAGTTTAATTTCATTGCGGTTCAAAATCTGCATAAAACCAACATTGACGCGGTTGGGAAAGCGCGGATGTGATTCTATTTTAGCGCCCAATTCAGCAACTGGCGCACTATCAACATCATCAACCCTGAGAACCGCATGGGGGTTACCCATGGATACCGCCGCTATTTGATAGGCTTGGTCATCCACATCAATAGCGTAGAGCAGTGCTTGTTCAGTGGCCTCGAAGGGGATTTTTGCCGGCTCGAGTTCAGGAATACCCATATCTACCGAGACCAAATTTTTTCCTTCTACCTCAAGTTCAATAACCCGATTAGCGGTCTTAACCCTAATGGGGTTTTTTCCGGTCAGACGACGATCGTGAACAAAGCGCGCCAGACAGCGTGCGCCGTTGCCACATTGTTCAACCTCTGCGCCATCACAGTTAAAGATGCGGTAATTAAAATCGATATCCGGGTCTGAAGGCGGCTCGACAACCAAGACCTGATCGCAACCAATACCGGTTTTCCGATCCGCAAGGCGGCGCGCCATTGACGCGGTAATACGTACATTTTGGGTCACCACATCGATAACTACGAAATCATTGCCGAGCCCGTGCATCTTGGTGAATTTCATCAACATAGCTGATTTATCCCTGTGCCGCGGGCAGCAATTGCTCGCTGTTTAGCAGATCTTCAATAGTCTCGCGCTGGCGAATAATATGGACCTGATCTGCATCGACCATGAGCTCCGGTGCTCTGGTGCGACTGTTGTAATTGGAACTCATCACAAAGCCATAGGCACCGGCAGAAAATAGGCAGAGATAGTCGCCGGCACTAATTGCCAGAGCGCGATCTTTGGCGAGGAAATCGCCGGTTTCACAGACCGGGCCCACCACATCATAGTGGTGAGTCTCAGCAGTTCCGCCGCTAACCGGCTGGATATCCATCCACGCCTGATAGAGTGCCGGGCGAATCATATCGTTCATCGCGCCATCGACAATCGCAAAGTTCTTTTCACCATTGCTCTTTAGGTACTGAACCTGAGTCAGCATAACGCCAGCATTGGCCGTAATTGATCTGCCCGGCTCCAGCACCAGTGTTTCACTGCGGCCTTCTAGCAGTGGCAGTATTGCCGACATATAGTCATCAGCAGAAGGGGGCTGTTCAGTCTCGTAGCGAACACCCAGACCGCCGCCAATATCTATATGTTGCAGACTGATACCAAGCTCTGCCAGCTGATCAACCAGCATTAGCAGGCGCTCAAGGGCAGCGACAAAAGGATTAATATCGACAAGCTGTGAACCAATATGGCAATCGACACCGACTATATTAATATGGCTCATCTGCGCGGCACGCTGATAGACCTGAGGCGCCAGATTGATATCAATACCAAACTTATTCTCTTTTAGGCCGGTCGAAATATACGGATGAGTCTGTGCATCCACATCCGGGTTGACCCGCAGTGATACCGCAGCATGCAGATCAATAGCCGCCGCTGTGGCATTTAATAACTCCAGCTCAGCCTCAGATTCGACATTAAAACAGTGAATGCCCAACTCAAGAGCACGGCGCATCTCGGCAGCAGTTTTTGCCACCCCAGAAAATACTACTTTGGCGGGGTCGCCACCGGCGCGAATCACTCTCTCTAACTCACCGCTGGAAACAATATCAAAGCCCGCACCCAGTTCTGCCAAGGTCTGCAACACAGCAATATTAGAATTGGCCTTAACCGCATAACAGATCAGATGGTCTTTTCCTGCTAGCGCCGTCTGGTAGGCGAGAAAGTTACTGCTGATAGCCGCTTTGCTGTAGACATAGCTCGGCGTGCCATACTGAGTGGCGATGGTTTCAAGAGCGACGCCCTCAATAAATAGATTCCCATTCTGGGAAGTAACCGCATTGTGCATAATTTCTTATTGTTCGCTGTGTAAAGTATCAGTTAAATTGCCATAGGTTGTTGCAGTATCCTCCGGCAGATACAGATCGCCTTTGTTGCCACATCCGTAAAGGCTTGCAAGCAACAAAACTGCAGTGGCTATTGCCGCGGCAGAACAGCTGATTTTTCGCAGTATTTGGGGAAGTAATTGTCGGTACATAGTTTATAATTCCTGACCTGAACAGACCTATCTAAATAAGTTCGCAAGTATAGCCGTAGCGGCAATCAATACCAACAGTGTGGGCATTGACGCATGGGTTCGAAATTAACAGCCGCTAAGCGAATAGAGAGCAAAAATATGAATGAAGCGCAATTTAATCAGATTGTCGATGAACTGATGTTCTCGATCGAAGAGACTATTGATGATAGCGGCGCAGATCTCGACTATGAAAACAGTGCCGGTATGCTAACCATCACCTGCGAAGCCAATGGTTCGCAGATTATTCTCTCGCGCCAATCTGCCGTCAGTGAAATATGGCTGGCCGCTAAGTCGGGGGGGTTCCACTTTAAGCTCGACGGCGAGCAGTGGTGCAATACGGTCAGCGGTGAACCGCTGACCACAATGCTTAGCGAAGCCTGCCAAGCTCAGGCAGGCGAGACAATTACCTTTGAGTTTTAAGCGCTATCTTTAACGGCCGTCGAGTTTTGCCAGCGCGCGCTGCGCAGCAGCGCTAACCTGTGCCGGAGCCGTACCGCCGAGATGGTCACGTGCGGCTACAGAGCCTTCCAGAGTCAAAACATCAAACACATCGTCGCTAATTTCACTGGAGAATTGCTGAAGCTCTTCAAGGGACATTTCCGAGAGATCCTTATTTTCAGCAATACCATAGGCAACCGACTTGCCGACAATTTCATGGGAATCTCTAAAGGCAATACCTTTGCCCACCAGGTAGTCAGCCAGATCAGTGGCTGTTGAAAAGCCGCGTCTTGCCGCTTCGTACATCTCTTCCTTGCGAGACTCAATCGCCGGAATCATATCGGCAAAGGCGCGCAGACAGTCGCTAACCGTATCAACCGCATCAAACAGCGGCTCTTTATCTTCCTGATTATCCTTGTTGTAAGCTAGCGGCTGACTCTTCATCAGTGTTAACAGCGCGATTAAATGACCATTGACGCGACCGGTTTTACCGCGCACCAATTCCGGCACATCGGGATTCTTCTTCTGCGGCATAATTGATGAGCCAGTGCAGAAGCGGTCGGGCAGATTAATAAACTGAAACTGAGCCGAGGTCCACAGCACCAACTCCTCAGACATACGTGAGAGATGAGTCATCAGGATGCTCGAAAAAGCGCAGAACTCAATAGCAAAATCTCTATCACTGACCGAGTCCAGAGAGTTCTCCGTAGGCTTGTCAAAATGCAGCGCCTCAGCGGTGTACTGTCTATTGATCGGGTAGGTGGTTCCGGCCAGCGCAGCTGCGCCGAGGGGGCTCTGGTTGAGTCGTTGACGACAGTCTTGAAGACGGCTGAAATCGCGCTCAAGCATCTCATTCCAAGCCAGCAAATGATGACCAAAGGTCACCGGCTGAGCTGTTTGCAGATGGGTAAAGCCGGGCATAATCGTATTGGCTTCCCTAGCCGCGAGCTCAGTCATACCGCGCTGTAGGCGGGTTAGAATCGGTGCGATCTGGTCGATCTGATCGCGCAGCCAGAGCTTAATATCTGTGGCAACCTGATCGTTGCGCGAGCGTCCGGTATGTAATTTTTTGCCGACGATACCTATCTTATCGGTCAGTGCGGCTTCAATATTCATATGCACATCTTCAAGAGGCACCGACCAGGCAAACTCACCGGATTCGATTTGCGTTTCGATCTCCTGCAAGCCATTGATAATCTGGTCGCGCTCATCGGCAGTTAATACACTGGCCTCGCAGAGCATTTTTGCATGGGCGATCGAACCCTGAATATCCTGGCGATAGAAGCGCTGGTCAAAATTCACCGATGCCGTAAAGCGAGCGACAAACTCATCGACCGGCTCGTTAAATCGGCCTCCCCAAGCTTGGTTGGTTTTCGGGACAGATGGCTTATTCATATTGTTTTTCTCAGGTTGACTCATTCGACTTATTTGCTCGGTTGTTATTTCGCGACTAGGATTATAGCTAATCACAGGGATGAGCAGAAACTCGAATGAGCGATTCAGAGGAAAAACAGGCTCAATTAGACAATTATTTTATTCCCGACCTCTGTCGCGGGCAGGGATTGTTGGGATTGTTGCTTATCGCCGTGCTGTTTGCGGTGTTAATGACTCTTATGCGCAGTGATATTTCTGCCTTCGATTTTATGCTTTTGGCCAAGGTTGCGCTGCAAGTATTCTGGATTGCACTGCTTAGTGCCGTATTCTTATGTCAGGCGCGGCGCTTTTTGATCCATCTGTCGTTGCCTGAAATCGCATGGATTAATTTTTCGCTGATACTCCTGGCTGCGGCAATCTGTGCTGCCATTGCTCAGCTGTCGAGCAACTATCTGCTCAATGGCATATGGCGGGTAGACTATCTATGGATTATTAATACAGTGGTTATCACAGCGATCCCCGCCGGGGCAATACTTCGGTTCTTTTACTTTCAGCATCAATTGCGCCAGCAGCAGGGCGCCAGCCAACAGGCGCGCATCGAAGCTCTGCAATCAAAAATTCGCCCGCATTTTTTATTTAACAGTATGAACAGTCTGGCGAGCCTGATCAGGACTGACCCGGATAAAGCCGAGCAGACCTTGGAAAACCTCTGCGATCTATTTCGCTACGCACTGCATGACGGCACCGAGGGTGTGAGCTTGCAGTTAGAGGTCGATACCTGCAAAAAATATCTGCAGATTGAAAAATTGCGCCTTGCGGAGCGTTTGCAATATGACTGGGATATTGAGGTCGATATGGAAAATATTTTTGTGCCGGCGCTTTTGCTGCAGCCCTTAATCGAAAACGCTGTATTCCACGGTATCCAGCCTGCACGCAAGGGTGGCTATCTGAAGATCAGGATTTATCGGGATGGCGAATGGGTCTGTATAGACTTAGTTAACAGCCTGGAGGCAAGCGGTGAGCAGCGGTTTCAAAAACCTGCCGGCCACAATATGGCGATCAAAAATTTGCGCCATCGTCTTGATGCTTTTTTTAACCAGCAGGCAGAGCTGCAGGAAACTGTAAAACAAAATCATTACCATACAAGGGTGCGCTTTAAACCAACGGAGGGTTAAATATGATCAAGGTACTGATCGTTGATGATGAGCCGCTGGCAAGAATTCGCTTGCAGCAGCATCTGCAAAAAATGCCTAATGTGTCGATCGTTGGTCAGGCCAGCAACGGGCTTGAGGCTGTTCAATCAACGGTTAAATACTGCCCGGATATAGTCCTTATGGATATCCGTATGCCAGAAATGGACGGTCTTGAAGCGGCCAAAGTTATCGCCGGGATGACATTGCCGCCCGCGGTTATTTTTTGCACCGCTTTTGAAGACTTTGCCCTGCGCGCATTCGATGCTCAGGCCTGCGCCTACCTTTTAAAACCAGTTAAGTATGACGAACTAGTCGCTGGAATTGAGCGTGCCAGCCGCAAAAACAGAGCGCAAATTGAACACCGGCCACAGAGTCAGCGCCGCCATCTCTGTAGTAGAACCCATCAGGGGGTCGACCTGATTCCAATTAAAAAAATCCTGCTATTACAGGCTGAGCAAAAATATGTCACCGCCCATCTTGCCGATAGTGAAGCGGTTTTATCGGATACATTAAAAGAGCTGGAAGAGGAGTTTGCCGATCTGTTTGTGCGTGTTCATCGCAATGCTCTGGTGGCCAGAGATGCTATCGAAGGGCTATCTTTGATTGATGGTCATCTGAGGATAAGTATTCGCGATATCAGTATTAAGCCCCTGGTCAGTCGGCGACTGGAGTCGAAATTGCGCCAATTGTTGCCAGAACTTTAGGGCTTTATCTGGCGGGCTAAAAAATAGCTTCTTATTAGAGATGTTTATTTTAAAAGGTGCCAAAGGGCCACAAAATCGTCGATAATGTCGGACTTGAAAATTACTTGCGATGGAATCTCAGTGTCTCAAACTATCCGAATTGCTACCCGCAAGAGCCCTCTGGCGCTCTGGCAGGCCGAATTTGTTAAAGCCAAACTCATAGAAGAGCACGGCGCCGACCTCGATGTGCAGTTGGTCGCCATGACCACCCGCGGTGATGTGCTTTTGGATACCCCTCTGGCCAAAGTCGGCGGCAAAGGGCTGTTTGTCAAAGAGCTTGAAGTCGCCATGTTGGAAAATCGCGCTGATATAGCTGTGCATTCAATGAAAGATGTACCCATGGAATTTCCGCCCGGTCTCGGCTTGGCGGTTATCTGTGAGCGTGAAGATCCCCTAGATGCCTTTGTCTCAAACCAGTACAACGCTCTCGAGCAGCTTCCCGATGGTGCGGTGGTGGGGACCTCCAGCCTGCGTCGTCAGTGTCAGATACGGGCTAAGTTTCCGCAGTTAAAAATTAAAGATCTGCGCGGCAATGTAAACACCAGGTTGGCTAAATTGGATAGCGGTGCATACGACGCGATTATCCTCGCCAGTGCCGGTCTTATTCGACTGGAGATGGACGATAGAATTGCCTCGCGATTGCCAGCTGATCTCTGTCTGCCCGCTGGCGGCCAGGGTGCAGTAGGTATTGAATGCCGTGACAATGATCAGGCCACGGCCGACCTTTTGGCCTGCTTAAATCACCGAGATACCAACATCAGAGTCACTGCCGAGCGCGCCCTTAACCGCCATCTACAGGGTGGCTGTCAGGTGCCTATAGCTTGCTATGCAGAGCTGGTAGACAGTCAGAGTTTAAGAGTTCGCGCGCTGGTCGGCAGTGTCGATGGATCGTTAATTCTTGAGGATGAAATCAGCGGTCCCAGAGAGACCGCAGAGCAGCTCGGTATCGAACTGGCCGGGCGACTTTTGTCGGCCGGAGCCGGAGCCATACTTGCCGAAGTCTACGGAAGCGATTAATGGCTGATCTCGCTGACAAGCAACTATTGCTGATCCGGCCCCAACGTCAAGAGGATCAGCTGCTGTCCATGCTGGAAAATACGGGTGCGCAGGTTACACATATACCAGTGATGAATATTGAGTCGGTGGGCGAGAGTCAGCAGATAAAAAGTCAGATTCTCGAACTGGATAACTTTCATAAAGCGATTTTTGTCAGTGGCAATGCCGCAGAGTTGGGACTGCAGTGGATCGACAAATACTGGCCAATGTATCCTGTGGGTATTGAGTATTTTGCTGTTGGCGAACGCACTGCCGCGCTGTTGCAAGAGGCTGATTTAGAGGTCCTGCATCCTTCTGGCCGACAAAACAGCGAAGAACTTTTACAGTTTGAGCAGCTTCAGCAACTGGAAAACCAGCGAGTGATTATTTTCCGCGGTGTTGGTGGCAGAGAAATTCTTGCCGAGACCTTAACCGCAAGAGGAGCGCGGGTTGAGTATTGCGAGCTCTACAGACGAGTTATTGATAGCCAACAGCTGGCACTGGCCCAACAGCAGTCGACTGATTGCCTGATTGCCCACAGTGGTGAATTAATTCAGGCAATGGGAGAGGCTGAGGACACAGGGTTTGCCAACACAACTGTAGTTGTTCCCAGTGAGCGTGTTGCCGCGGTAGCTACAGCATTAGGTTACCGACGCGTGATCAGTGCTGAAAATGCGCTGCCAGAATCTATGTTGGCAGCTGTATACAAGGTTTTTGATTCAGGCAGATAACAGAAAGACTATTTATTGCATAGAAACCCCATCACGGGCTACCCTTTATTAAAAGAGCCTTTTAATAAATAGAGCTTTTGATCCAAGAGGAAAAATGGTGACGGATAAAAAAACAACACCGCCCGTGGCAGAAGATAAACAGCCTGGTGCGAAAGCAGCAACTAATGCGACAGCTTCAGCGACGACCAAAAAAACAGCTGCGCAAAAACCACCGCCTAAGAAACCTACTGCAGAGGTGAAAAAAGGTTTTCCCTGGGTAAAGACCCTGTTGGTACTAATACTGATTGGCGCTCTGGCTGGTGCCGGTTGGTTGGGTTGGACTGAATGGCAAACTCAAATAAACAGCAGAGCTGGTCAATCGGATAGCCTGCAGGCTGATATGGCTGCCCTCGAGCGCAAACTGCAAAAGCAGCAACAGCTGAGTCAACAGACAGTAAAGCAGCAGAACCAGATAATTGGTCAGTTAGAAGATCAACTCTACGCAGTTAAGTTAAGGCTAAATTCCCAGGCCGAACGAATCTTGCAACTTGGCACCGCCAGTCGCGGTGACTGGATGCTCTCCGAAGCCGCCTACCTGATTCGCCTTGCCAATCAGCGTTTGCAAGTCGAACGCAGTATAGAGAACCCCCTGGCGATACTTGAAAATGTCGACAATATTTTTGTTCAGTTAAACGACCCCGAATTGATTCCAGTGCGCAGGGCGCTGGCTGAAGATATAGCCGCACTGCGAATGACCGGCAACATTGACCGCGAGGGAATCTTCCTTGAGCTTGAGGCTATCTCGGCGGCAATTAAGGAGCTTTCGATTATTGCGCCAGCAAGCCAGGCTGAAACCGCAAAACCGGTTGCAGATGAAAATGCTCAGGCGCCATCTCTGCTCGATAGCTTTGAGCGATTTAGTCAAAAGCTCGGTCAGCTGATTGTGGTGCAAAAGCGCCAACAGCCAATCGAGCCGCTATTGACCAACAATGAGCAGTCTATTATTCAAAACAATCTTTATCTTTTACTTGAGCAGGCGCAGAGCGCTCTGCTTAAAGAAGAGCAGATAATTTATCGCGCCAGCCTGGAAAAGACTGCCGCACTGCTGGCACGCTATTTTAAGCTAAACAGTCAGAGTCAGGCGTTGATTGAGCGCTTAACTGTGCTGAGCGAGCGCCCAGTGATTCAGGGTTTACCTGATATTTCAGGTTCAGTGGCTGCGGTTCAAACCATGCTGACTCTGCGTCAAAACCGCATCACCGACGAGGAGCAGCAGAAGTGAGAAAACTGTTGGTTCTGTTGATGTTATCGCTGTTGATCGGTGCTGCACTGGTATGGGTTTTACAGCAGGGCAGTGGTTATATTCTGTTGAGTTTTAGCAACTTTAGTATTGAGATGAGTGCCTGGACTGGGCTGCTTATTTACCTGCTAGCCACAGGTCTACTCTTTTGGTTGTTATTGACTTGGCGCTGGATAGCCGGGGCCGGAGGATTTCGATTGTGGTGGCGCAATCGCAGAAGTGCGCGAAAAATTAACCAGACCGCTGAAGGACTGATGTTGTTTGCCGAGGATGATTGGCAACAGGCGGAAAAGCTCCTATCCCAGTCTGCCGATAAGTCGGCAATGCCAATGGTTAACTTACTATTTGCGGCACGAGCTGCGGCAGATAATAACCAAATTGAGCAGGCTCGACAGCTATTAAAGCGCCTAAAAATAAGCTATCCAAAGGGTGAGTTTGTTGCTAATAAAGCATTGGCAGAGCTGCTGTTGCTCGAAGAGAAACCCTCCGAGGCACTGCAGATTCTCCGTCCTATGCACAGCAAAAAACCCAGTGATCGCGGTCTCTTGCGACTGCTCGCCGATGCCTATTATATGGCCGGTGACTGGGGTCCTTTGCAGAAGCTGCTGCGTGATCTTAAGCATTACAAGGTAGTCAGCGGCGCGGCGCTGGCCAATCTTGAGTTGGATGTCTACTGCAGTCTGCTCGATGAATATAGGGCGGATACAGAGCTGCCGATCAGTGAACAAAAAGCACTGCTTGAAGATATCTGGTACTACACGCCAAAGAGATTACATAAACAGCCTCAGGTGATCGCCGTCTATGGCAATAGCCTGAATAGAGTTGGTGCTGAGGACAAACAGCAGGCGTTGCTGATTAAAGCGCTCAATCATCAGTGGCATTCCCAGTTGGTGGTTCAGTTTGGTGAGATGCAGTCGACAACTCCGGAAAAGCAGTTGATGCAGGGAGAAAAATGGTTGCAGAAGCACCGCCACGATCCAGATCTGTTATTGGCATTGGGGCTGATCTGCCAGCGGCTAAGTTTTTGGGGCAAGTCGCGAGATTATTTGTCAGCGGCAGTTGCACTGCAACCATCAACTCAAGCATTTATCTCTCTAGCCAAAGTGCTAGAGAAAGTTGGCGACAGCACTGCCAGCGCTGAAATTTACCGACGTGGGTTACTGGCTGCTCAGGAAGCCGATGAGTCTCTAGAAGAATAGACTAGACCGCTGTCTGAAAGCTGCGCAGTAGATTTATCTCATCGGCCCAGATAGAGGGATCAATGGTTTCCAGTACCAGCGGAATTCCGTCAAACCGCTTATCCTGCATAATAAATTGAAAGACATTCATGCCCAGATTGCCCAGCCCGAGGCTGTGATGACGATCCACTCGGCTGGAAAATTCCGAGCGCGAATCATTTAGATGCATTCCACAGAGATACTCAAAGCCAACCGTGCTCTCAAAATCGGCAAATACCTTTTCGCAGCCATCGGTGCTGCGCATATCGTAACCGGCGGCAAAGGCGTGGCAGGTGTCATAGCAGATACCGACGCGGGTTTTATCTTCGACACCGTCGATCATGGCTGCCAGTTGCTCAAAACTAAAACCGAGATTACTACCCTGACCGGCGGTATTTTCAATGACCGCAGCCACCCCGCTGGTAGCCTCTAAAGCGAGATTAATTGATTCACTGATTTTTTTAATACATTCATCTTCAGAAATCTTGCGCAGATGACTGCCGGGATGGAAGTTGAGATATTTAAGACCCAACTGTTCGCAGCGCTGCATCTCATCTAAAAATGCATCCCGTGATTTTTCCAGCCCCTCAGATTCTGGGTGACCGAGATTAATGAGGTAGCTGTCATGGGGCAGAATCTGTTCCGGGGTGAAATTGTAGAGCGCACAATTCTCTTTAAACCCTTCAATGCTCTCCTGACTCAGAGGCTTTGACTGCCATTGGCGTTGGTTTTTGGTAAAGAAGGCAAAGGCGCTAGCGCCAATCTTATGGGCATTAATCGGTGCATTTTCAATGCCGCCAGCGGCACTGACATGGGCTCCAATATATTTCATAGGTAGATATTCTTGTGCAGTTATAAGAGGGTTAAAGAGTTGATGATAAGGTAAAAAAGCGCTAATTTCATCAGCATTGATTGTGATCAACAGCTATAAATTATAAACCTATTAACTGGATTAAATTGGCGTATTGTAGTGGCGGAATAGAGAGGAGCAGAATGAGGGGGAAAAGACCATGACCGATTTCGATTGTACACCTCAGGTAGATCTTGAGTTTATGAATACTGAGCACAGGAAAGCCTTTGATGATGCCAATGAAATGAAACGCCTTCTGACGATTGCCAAAACAGATTTAAGGTCAGTTGAAAACAGCATAGACCTGCACTTAGACCGCATGTTGGCGGATACACTGAATCACTTTTATCTGGAAGAGCAGTATATGGAGGAGTATCAGTTTCCGGCACGAGAGAAGCACCGGCAGGCCCATCAGCAGTTTTTGCAAGAGATGAAAGCAGAGTATAACCACTGGCAGTCCGAGCACGATCTGGCCGCAGTGCAACGGCTTGAGCAGTATATTGATGAAGATTTCCCGCAGTGGCTGGTTAACCATATAGTAACCATGGATACAGTTACTGCCAGCTATATAGCTCATCACGGCGGTAGTGCGCTCTAAGTATAAATTTTAGATACGCTTTTTTTCTAGATGCGCTTTCTTTTTAAATCGCGAATTATAAATCGCGCCGGATTTATGGCATTTAACAATTCTTGTTCCAGCGGCGGAGTCTCACCGGCAATCTGTGCAGCCAGTATCTCCGCGCTCAGGGGCGCATAACTTAACCCCCGCGATCCCATGCCGCAATTAACATAGAGGTTGGGCAGATAGCTGCCGCGGGTTGGCAGAACTGTTTTCGCATCGCGGCGCAGAATGGCGTAGTCCTCAAGCATTTCTGGCACATTGGGCAGGGCGCCGGTAATCGGCAGGTAATCCGGGGTGGTACAGCGAAAATTTGCGCGTCCACTGAGGGTTTCAATAGCCGGTTGGCCTACGGCTGCAGCCAGCCCTGGATCGGTCGCACTGATCTGGGCAATATTGGTCTGGTGATCTTGGTCGCGAACTTCGCTGTTAAAAATATCTTTGTTATAGGTTGCGCCGCAGCTGTGCAGACCATCTTCGGCGGGGGTGAAATAGCCCTCACCACAAATAACCGTTTTCAGCTGACTGCTCTCGGGCGTGCATGGCAGTTGGCTGATCTGGCCGCGTATCTTTCGCAGCGGTAAATACGCGCTCTGGGCAAAGTTTTTGCAATCAAAGGCACTGGCGATGACTACAGATTCACTATTTAAAACATCTAGCCCATCGGCATCCTTTAGCGCCCAACTGTTTTTGCTTTCGCTGTGGCTGAGACTGTGAATATCTGCCTGCAATAGCGGGATATTATTTGTTTCCAAAAGCTGCTGGCAGATTAGCGCCGGCGGCAGCCAGCCAAGCTGTGGGAAATAGAGAGCGGTCTTGGCGCTCAGTGTAATTCCTGCCAATCTACAGAGTTGGCTATTGTCGACGGATTGAACTATCTCAGGGCGGTCGGCAAAGCGCTGGCTAATCTGTGCAAAATCATCGACCTTTTTGGCGTTTTCCGGCACCACTAAAATGCCGCACTGTTTTCCCAGACCACGATCCCAAAAAGGCTGATAGTAGTCTTTGCAAAACTTGATTGCGGCAAGGTTAACCCGCGGTAAAACATCATCTCGTGGTGATAATTTTGGGTAGACAATACCCTGAGAATTTCCTGAGGCCTCCTGGCCGGCCTGAGGGTGGCGGTCGACCACAGTTACCTTATAGCCGCGGCGTTTTAATGCTACTGCCGCAGTGCAGCCAGCGATACCGGCACCGATAATGGTGATCTCTTTGCTGATTTGTTTGGGTAGCTTTTTTGGCAGATACCAGGGCAGCTCGGTTAACGAGTCACTGCTCATTTGGCTAGGCTTCGCTGAGCGGGGCGTCAAACTCAGTGATAATCTGAGTGCACCAGCGGGCGATAAATTGATCGGTTAAGTCGATTTGGTTTTCATCGTCGAGAGGCAGGCCAACAAAATATTCCCCGTCGGCTGTCAGCGCTTTTGACTCATCGAAATCATAGCCCTGATTGGGCCAGGCGCCGACCATACTCGCGCCCTGATTTTTAACCTTGGCCCACAGATATCCCAGCGCATCCTGAAACCATTCGGGATAGCCGATCTGGTCGCCGAGGCCGTAGACTGCGACTTTTTTACCGCTAAAATCAATATTGTCGAGCTGATCCCAATGGGTCTCCCAATCTTCCTGCAGCTCGCCATAATCCCAGGTGGGTATTCCGAGAATCAGGTAGTCATAGTCGGCCATCAGGCTGATAGGGGTATCGGCAATATTGTGCAGGCTGGCACTGTGGGGTTTAAAGTTGCTATTGATCTGCTCGCAGATCTTTTCCCCTGCCATCTCGGTGTAGCAGGTCGAGCTGCCATAAAATAAGCCGATTTTTACTGTCATTATCTTGTTTTCACTCATGGTGATTTTATGCCGCACATAATACCTGTGACCTTTAGCTGCCGCCAGAAAAGCCCAATTGCCGCCAGGCTTCATAGGTAACAATAGAGACGGTATTGGAGAGGTTAAGACTGCGGCTATCCTTCTGCATTGGCAGACGCAAGACATTGCCGCTGCCCACGCCATTGCGAATATCTTCCGGAAGGCCTCGGGTTTCTGGGCCAAACAGCAGGGCATCGCCCGGTTGATAGCTCACCGATGAATAACAGACAGTCCCTTTGGTGCTCAGGGCGTAGATATTTTTCGGCTGGCAGCTGCTGATATAGGCATCCCAGTTGGCATGGACTTTTAAGGACTGGAATTCCTGATAATCCAGCCCGGCGCGACGCAACTTTTTATCGTCGAGATCAAAGCCGAGAGGCTCAATTAGGTGCAGGCGAAAACCGGTGTTTGCGCAGAGGCGAATAATATTGCCGGTGTTCGGTGGAATTTCTGGTTGGTAGAGAACAATATCAAGCATAGATAAAAGAGACTGTTTAAGCCTCGATAACCTCCACCATTAGATCATCGGAGAGGCTTTCCAACAGCTGAGTCAACTGTTCCTCAGACATACCGGCGGGCAGTTGCGTATAGGCATGGGCATAAAACATCATGCCGGCAGACATTGGCGCGCTCTCGCAAAAGGTTTCCAGAGAGACCAGATTGACCTGATGGTTGGCCAGCAGTGAGGAAATCTCGCCAACAATACCGGAGCGGTCATTGGCGACAATTTCCAGACAGCTAATATGGGTTTCATCATCAGTCTGCGGGCCGCTATTCTCAACGGTAATCTTAATGCCCTGATCGGCCAGTGCGGCTAAATCTTGCTGCAGTGACTGCTGTGCAGTTGCCTCTACTTCAACCATTAGAATGCCGGCAAATTTGCCTGCCAGTCGAGCCATACTGCTTTCCATCCAGTTGCCGCCATGCTTACTAATCGTCTGGGCGACCTGTTCGACGATGCCGGCGCGATCGTCTGAGATAATGGTTAATACTAAATAGTTGCTCATTTTTGACTCCTGGACTTAACTGCAAAGGATTATCGCATTATTATGCACATCTTAGTTATTTTTAATAAGCCGTAAAAAAGGGTGGAAGTAAGAAGTGATTGAAATTCCTGCTGGGAGATTGAGCGCCGATATTCTGCGTGCCGTGATCGAAGAATTTATTCTTCGTGAAGGCACCGACTATGGTTCTTATGAAGTCTGTCTGGAAGATAAAATTGATCAGGTCAGGGGTCAGTTAAGCAGGGGTGAGGTATTGATTACCTTTGATCCGGCCACCGAAAACTGCAATCTGTTAACCCGCAATCAGTTTCAGCGATACCAGGCAGAACAGCAGCAACAGCAAGACTGTGAGCCAGATCAAGAGGCAGATTCTTGAATAGGCCAACAGTCAAAGCCAAGCGCGAGCTCAATGCCACTGCCGTGTTTACTAATTGGCAGGAACAGTTGAACAGCGCACCACAGATTTTAGTTGGTCTTAGCGGCGGTCTCGATTCATCGGTGCTGTTAAGTCTGGTCTGCGAGGTAGTGGCGGCTGAGAAAATTACCGCGGTGCATATTAATCACGGCCTGTCGCCAAATGCCGAGTATTGGCAGCAGCAGTGTGCCGAGTTCTGTCGCTCTCTGGGTGTTCACTTGCACAGCGAGCCGGTCACTGTACTTGAGGTTGGCGGTGGTCTTGAATCTGCCGCTCGCGATGCCCGTTATCAGGTATTTGAAAAGCTGCTTATTGAAGAGGGTATTTTACTGCTCGGTCATCATGCAGATGATCAGGTTGAAACCGTACTCTACCGAATGCTGCGCGGATCTGGCCCCAAGGGGCTGGCCGGTATTCCCGTCACTCGCCCGCTTGGGCTCGGTAAGCTTCTCAGGCCACTTCTGGATTGGCCGAAGATTGCCCTGGAAAACTGGGCAACCAGAAAACAGCTGCGCTGGATTGAGGATGAGAGCAATCAACAGGAGCAGTTTGATCGCAACTATCTGCGCCATCGCGTTGTTCCCGCACTAGCTGAGCGCTGGCCCGACTATATTCAGGGCATTAGCCGCAGTGCCCGGTACAGTGGCGAGGCGGATCAGCTTGCTGAATCTGTTGCATGGACTGATCTGGAAGATTTGGATGTTAGACCCGAACGCGCTGGTTTGTCGCTGTCACTAACAGAATTTAACAAGCTCGAGTCACTGCGGCAGAGAAACTTACTGCGATACTGGCCGACTTTTTATCGCCTTGCCGCTCTTGGCCACAACCTTGTCGATGAGGTTTTAAACTCTCTGGTAAGCGCGCGAGAAGATAGTGGTCCAAAGGTAGTGCGCGGCAATATCCAGTTCTGTCGCTACCGCGATCGACTCTATTTACTGAATCTTAGTGGGCGGCCAAAAATGGCCGATGATGTCTGTCTGTACTGGCATGCTGACGAGCTATTGGTGCTACCCGATGGCACCAGTTTGAGTGCCGAAGCGGTTCGTGGCGAGGGTCTGAGAATCGACGATGTCAGCCAGCTGACGCTGCGCTTTCGGCAGGGTGGTGAGCGCTGTCAGCCGGTCGGCAGGGATCGTTCCAACAGCCTTAAAAAATTACTTCAGGAATATGCGCTTGAGCCTTGGTGGCGAGAGCGAATCCCACTTTTTTATATCGACGAACAGCTGGTCGCTGTGGGCGATTTATGGGTTTGTCAGGGCTGGCAGTGTGGCGCTGATGAAGAGGGCTTAAAAATCACCTGGCAGACAAACTCTCTGTAGAATCCTCAAACCCTTTCTGTTAATCTACTCTCCCATCTTGGGTAGGGTGGGTCTCGACCATTTTCATGGTCAAACAAGCCTTTCACAATTACATTTTTTTTAGATTCAACTCCTTAAATGGTGAATATTAAATTCACTGCATAAAGGGTTACAGGGTCGTGATTTTTACAGGGTCTCTATGACACGTTTTATTTTTGTTACTGGTGGTGTGGTCTCTTCTCTGGGTAAGGGTATTTCAGCTGCTTCGCTAGCTGCTATTCTTGAATCCCGAGGACTGAGCGTTACCATCCTCAAGCTCGACCCCTATCTGAATGTCGATCCCGGCACTATGAGTCCCTACCAGCACGGTGAAGTTTACGTGACTGAAGACGGTGCAGAGACGGATTTGGATCTTGGTCACTACGAGCGCTTCCTGCGCTCGAAGATGACCAAAAACAACAACTTTACCAGTGGTCAGATATACGAGACTATTCTTCGTCGCGAGCGTCGCGGTGACTATCTGGGTGGTACGGTGCAGGTGATCCCGCATCTTACTGATGAGATTAAACGCCGTGTCTACGCCGGTGCCGGTGATGCAGATATAGCGGTAGTTGAGATTGGCGGTACTGTGGGTGATATCGAGTCACAACCTTTCCTTGAGGCGGTTCGTCAACTAAAAGTCGAGCTCGGCCATCAGCGCGCCCTGTTGCTGCACCTGACATTGGTGCCCTACATTGCTTCGGCGGGTGAAACCAAGACCAAGCCGACTCAGCACTCGGTTAAAGAGATGCGTTCTATAGGTCTGCAGCCAGATATGCTGCTGTGTCGCTCTGAAGTTGAGATCGATGAAAGCCAGCGTCAGAAAATATCCCTTTTTACCAACGTCGAAGCCAGAGCTGTTATTCCGGTAATCGATGCCCAGTCTATCTATCAGATTCCACGTATGCTCCATGAGCAGGGTCTGGATCAGTTTGTGCTCGACCGTTTTGGCATGGATCTGCCGGAAGCGGATCTCAGTGAATGGGATTTTGTTGTCGACAGCCATATGAATGCAGAGGGTTTGGTAACCATCGCCATGGTCGGCAAATATATGGAACTGCTGGATGCCTATAAGTCAGTGACTGAGGCGCTTATTCACGCCGGTATTCACAAGAAAACCAAGGTTAAAATTCGCTATATCGACTCAGAGCTGTTGGAGCAGGATCATTCACTGCTCGACGGTGTCGACGCGATCCTGGTACCAGGTGGATTTGGCACCAGAGGTACTGAAGGCAAAATCTATGCGGTTAAAACTGCACGGGAAAACAATATCCCCTACCTGGGTATCTGCCTGGGTATGCAGGTTGCCATTATTGAGTACGCGCGCAATGTCTGTGGCCTCAAAGATGCCAACAGCACCGAATTTGATCCCGACACCGCCAACCCAGTGGTTGGGCTTATCGCTGAGTGGATCGATGCCGAGGGCAAAAAAGAATTGCGCAGTGAAGACTCGGATCTTGGTGGCACTATGCGCCTCGGCTCTCAGGTTTGTCATCTGCTGCCGGAATCAATGGCGAAAGATATTTACGCTGCCGATCAGATTGAAGAGCGCCACAGACATCGTTTTGAGGTCAACAATAATATTTTGCCAACCCTTAAAGAGGCTGGCCTGGTAATTGGTGGTCTGTCTCACGATAAGATGCTGGTGGAAACCATAGAGCTGCCAGAGCATCCCTGGTTCTTTGCCAGCCAATTCCACCCTGAATTTAACTCCACTCCGCGAGATGGACACCCGGTCTTTAAGGGCTTTGTTGTCGCCGCTATGGATTATCAGGCAAAACAGATGGATAAGCAGGAGTCATAAGAAGTGAAAGCCACAACGATCAAAGTAGCGAATATCAATGTCAGCAACGACGCGCCCATGGCGCTTTTTGGTGGCATGAATGTTCTCGAATCTCGAGATATGGCGATGCAGATTGCTGAAGCCTATGTCAACGTCACTGAAAAGCTTGGTATTCCCTATATCTTTAAGGCTTCCTTCGATAAAGCCAACCGCTCATCGATTCATTCGTTTCGCGGTCCCGGTATTGATGAGGGGCTAAAGATTTTTCAAGAGATTAAGAGCACTTTTAATATCCCACTGATCACCGATGTTCACGAGATCGAGCAGGCGGCACCGGTTGCCGAAGTCTGTGATGTGATTCAGTTGCCGGCATTTTTGGCGCGACAGACCGATCTGGTTAAAGCCATGGCTGAGACCGGCGCAGTGATCAATGTTAAAAAGCCACAGTTTTTAAGCCCGGGTCAGATGGGCAATATAGTCGATAAATTTCGCGAGTGCGGCAATGACCAGATCATGCTCTGTGAGCGTGGTACCTGTATGGGCTATGACAATTTGGTGGTCGATATGCTCGGCTTCCGCACCATGAAAGAAGTCAGCGGTGGCCTGCCACTAATCTTTGATGTCACCCA
>Ga0209119_1000683_pt1 | contig 34501 bp, 25 predicted proteins | sample COG_03_FD_184747 | JGI IMG/M metagenome (GOLD analysis project Ga0209119, IMG submission 184747) | Pelagic Microbial community sample from North Sea - COGITO 998_met_03 (SPAdes) (version 2) | ecosystem: Environmental > Aquatic > Marine > Neritic zone/Coastal water | place: Helgoland, sampling...
AAACTAATTTCGTTTGAATTAGTTGTTGATACAATACCTCTGAATTGGCATATAATTTTAAAAGTTCTGGTAAAATTTCTTCAATTGAAGATTTGATATCTTGAGATTTTGATTCTAAATACAAGGCACCTTCTTCAACTCTTTTTTTCAGATTACTTTGTTCAAAAAACTTTGTGGCTTCTGGTTTATTAATTAAAGATATAAAATGATTAGGGAGCATAGACCTATAAAAATCTTTGCTTATTAATTGTCTAGAATTAATAATCTGAAGTGCCTCCTCACCTGTAGATCTCATTTTAGTTATCAATTCTTTTTGAATAAGAATTAATTTTTTTTGCAAAGACTTGAAATCCTCTAAAGATTTATCACTCAACTTTCTAAAATGGGCAGTATCTTCCTCATTTAAAAGAATTTTCGAAAACTCACCTAAGTCTCTAGAGATATCCCAAGATTTATCATCGTCTGATTTATCCAAAGCATATTCTATCAAGATTTGAGTTAATTTTTCATCTACACCTATTCTTGAAATTAAAACCTCTACAGCTTTATCTAATAAATCTGTAGCATTCATTTCTACTTCAAAATTCTGACTTAAACCCAGGTCAAAAGCAAAACTCTTAATAATTTTGTGCGTAAAGCTATCTATTGTAGTAATATGAAAAGCAGCATAATTTTGAAGAATTAGATATAAAATTTTTTTACTTTTCTTTTCAATTTCACTAGCTTCTAATGCTGTCTCTTCTTGCAAGATTAAAAAAACAGGAGTCTGTTTACCTTCAGAAAAATCTTGTAAACTTTTTAAAACACGTTGCTTCATTTCAGCAGCTGCTTTATTTGTAAATGTGACTGCTAAAATTTTTTGAAAGACAAAGATATCATCACTAATCAATAGTATCTTTAGGTACTCTTTAACTAAAGTAAACGTCTTTCCACTTCCAGCTGAGGCATTATAAATTTGAAAAGTAGAATTATGTTGCACAAAAATATTTTTATTGCAAAATACGAAAAGCCAAACAGAAATTGTTTGGCTTTTAATTTATAATTATTGATTTTTATCCTAAGCCAACATCTAAAGACATCATAACAATAAAACCTCCAATAAAACCAAGTGTGGCTATGTCTGTATATTTATCTCTTTGAGTTTCAGGAATTACTTCTTCGACCACAACAAAAATCATAGCTCCAGCTGCAAAAGCAAGCGCATAAGGTAAAATTGGGGTAAAGAATGAAACAGCTACAGCGCCAACAACAGCTGCCATGGGTTCAACTACAGCAGACAATTGGCCATACCAAAAACTCTTTAGCCTGCTTACGCCTTGCCTTCTTAATGGCATTGCTACTGCAAAACCCTCAGGGAAGTTCTGAATTCCAATTCCTATTGCCAAAGAAATAGCTGCGATTATCATTTCAGTCTGTTCAACTCCAACCAAGGTAGAAGCTGCACCAAATAAAACTCCTACAGCCAATCCCTCTGGAATATTATGTAAGGTAATTGCTAAAACTAATAAAGTTGTTTTATGCCAACTTGTTTTTACACCTTCAGCTTCAGATTCTTTAAAATTTATATGCAAGTGAGGTAAAATTTTATCCATTCCAAACAAAGCTAAAGCACCTAAAGAAAACCCTATAGCAGAGGGTAATACTCGCATAAAACCTTCTCCTGGACTATTTTCAATTGCAGGTGCAAGCAAACTCCAAAAGCTAGCTGCAACCATTACTCCACCAGTAAAGCCTAACATTCCATCTAAAACTGCTCTATTCATTTTCTTAAAAAAGAAAACTAAACTTGCGCCTAAAGCAGTTAAAGCCCAAGTGAATAAAGACGCATAAAGTGCTGACAAAATTGGATGTTCTTTTCCAAATTCAACAAATTGATCAAATGTACTCATTACTGAATGTATATATTATTAGATATTTTTTTAGAAATAGTAATTTCTTTTGAGTGAATTAAAATAGTTAAGGAGCCATCAAAAGATTCTTTAGATAGTACCTTTATCTTTTGTCCTAATGAAATATTATTTTTATCTAAATATTTTAAAAAGTCTGATGAAGAATCGTTAACTCCAACACAAATCCCTGTTTTATGCTCTTCTAAAGTTGACAGCAATCTTTTTTCAATTTTTTGAAAATTACCTTCTTTGTCTGGAATCGGATCACCGTGTGGATCCATTTTAGGAAACCCTAGAAAAACATCCAACTCATCAATAAGTTTTGGAGATTTAATATGCTCTAATTGTTCAGCTACATCATGAACTTCGTCCCAAGAAAAATTTAGCTTATCTACTAAGAATACTTCCCATAAGCGGTGTTTTCTAACAATCGTTGTGGCTTCTTTTCTTCCTAGTATTGTTAAAGAAACCCCTTGATATTTTTTATACACTAATACCTCTTTTTCGGCAAGCTTCTTAATCATGTCTGTAACAGAAGAAGCCTTTGTTTCTAATTTTTTGGCAATTGAATTTGTGCTGATTCCTTTTCCATGAATGGCCTCTAAATGATATATCGATTTTAAATAATTTTCTTCAGAAAGTGAAAACATATAATTATAATATTGATGCCAAAGATACATTTTTTTATTTTTTAATAAAAAATATTTAGGCTTATCTAAAAAATTATTTACTTTTACAAAAAAATTAGCTACCCCCTATGAAACACCGTTTTAAAATTATTCTCTTACTTAGTTTATTGCTATCATCTTACTCCTACGCTCAAAACAACACCTTATCTGGAAAAATATCCAGTAATGGTGAAGAATTACCTTATGTTAACATTTATTTGAAAAATAATAAGCTAGGTTCAGCCTCAGATATTAATGGTTTTTATCAAATAAAAAATATACCCAACGGAACTTACACCCTAATTATAAGCAGCCTAGGCTATAAAACAAAATCAGTTAACATAGCGTTTAACAATACTCAAATCATTCGTGATTTTTCATTAGAATCAGATAATTCTCTTGAAGAAGTAGTGATCACAGGAACCTTAAGGCCTGTTTCAAAATCAAATAGTCCAGTTCCTGTAGAAGTATACAGCAAAACTTTCTTTAGAAAAAACCCTACACCATCTATATTTGAATCTTTACAAAATGTTAACGGAGTTCGTCCTCAGTTAAATTGTAATGTTTGCAATACAGGTGATATTCATATTAACGGTTTAGAGGGGCCTTATGCTTTTGTTTTAATTGATGGTATGCCCATTGTTAGCGGTCTATCTACTGTTTATGGTTTAACAGGAATTCCGCAAGCATTAATAGAAAGGGTGGAAATTGTTAAAGGGCCAGCATCAACTTTATATGGCTCTGAAGCCGTTGGAGGCATATTAAATGTGATTACTAAAAAACCAACTAATGCACAATTATTGTCAACTGATACATTTTTAAGTTCATGGGGAGAATTTAATCTAGATGTTGGGCTTCGATATGATGTATCCAAAAAAACACAAGGATTATTGGGTGTAAATTATTTTAATTTCCAAAATAGAATTGACAATAACAATGACAATTTCACCGATATGACCTTGCAAAACAGGATATCAATTTTTAATAAAGTTAATATCGAAAGAAAAAATAACAAACTTTTCACTATTGCTGGACGCTATGTATATGAAGATCGTTGGGGAGGAGAAATGAATTGGGAAAAAGAATTCAGAGGAGGAAACCAAATATATGGAGAAAGTATTTATACTAATAGATGGGAAACTTTTGGAACTTATGAACTACCAACTTCAAAAAATATTCGTTTTCAATTTAGTGCTAACGGACATTATCAAGATTCATTTTATGGAGAAACCTCTTATGATGCAGAACAATTAATTGGTTTTGGCCAGTTCATTTATAACAAAGAGCTTAGTGAAAAACACGATTTATTAATTGGGTTAGCTTACCGCTATACGTTTTATGATGACAATACATTTGCAACTTTAAGTGACAATGGTGTTGACAACAACCCATCAATAATACATTTACCCGGTGTTTTTGCTCAAGATGAAATACAATTAAGTGATCGAAAAAAATTACTTTTAGGAGTTCGATGGGACAACAACAGCCTTCATGGAAATATTTTTTCTCCAAGAGTAAATTTTAAATGGAACTCTAGAGATAATTCTAATATTTTAAGACTTAGCGCCGGTAATGGATTTAGGGTAGCAAACGTTTTTACGGAGGATCATGCAGCATTAACTGGAGCAAGAACAGTAGAATTTGATGGAGAATTACAACCAGAGACTTCCTGGAATGTAAATGTTAATTATGTAAAGAAAATAAATACTGAAAACTCGTTTATTACTTTAGATGCGAGTAGTTTTTATACCTATTTTAATAATAGAATTTTGCCCGACTATGAAACGAACCCCAATAAAATTATTTATGCGAATTTAGAAGGGTTTTCAGTTTCAAAAGGGGTTTCTTTAAATTCTAATATTTTATTCACCAATGGGTTAACAATAAATACTGGAGCTACCCTAATGGAAGTTTCCGTAACAGAAAATAATATTAAAAAAACACAATTACTAACTGAGGGTTTCAGTGGTGTTTGGTCTATCTCATATAAGTTTAATCGTAATTTTAGCGTAGATTATACTGGTAACATCTATGGCCCAATGCGCTTACCTTTATTGGGGGATAATGATCCAAGAGATGAATATTCTCCTTGGTTTAGTATTCAAAATATTCAATTGACCAAAAATTTTAAAAACAATTGGGAAATTTATGGTGGGGTTAAAAATCTATTGAATTTTAAACCAGCAGCAAATAGTATTAATAGTTCAGATAATCCATTTGATGTTGGCGTAGACACAGAGCTAAATCCTGAAAGAGCTTTTGACCCAAGTTATGTGTATGCCTCTAACCAAGGAATTAGAGCGTTTGCTGGGATTCGTTATACACTATATTAATACAGATAACTTAACTAACTACCAACGTCTATTCCAAAAACTTTTTATAACTCGTGTTCTAGCCTTTAAACTATAGACAACTCCAACTGTTAATTGTTTATGAGCTGTCATGCTAAAAACCTTCTCGGGCGAATGTTTATAGGAGATCTGTGTATTTAAACCCCAATGACTAGAAACCCAAAAAGTTCCTCCTAAACCAACATTTAAAACACCTGATGACTTTGAATTTTGAATTGTACTAGGTGGGCCAACTATACTAGCTCCAACCGTTAAATATGGAACAAAGTGATTGTTTGATAAATTAAAATCATATCGTAAATTTCCATCAAATGAATTGTAACTAAATTCATTAGTTACAAATGGATTGATATCTATAGCATTTAAAGTAACTCCTGCATCTACAGTAAGTCCAGAAAATAAATATCTAGCAATATTTATTTTAGGTGCTTGAAAATTATGCCAATCTTTTACTCTATTTACATTACTAAAGCGAACTAAAGAACCACTTACTCCAACTACCCATTTATTCTCATTATTTTGAGCGTTTGTTGCAAATGAAATTAAAAGTATTAAAACTAAATATTTTCTCATCCCAATTTTTTTTATGAAAATGTATTTAAATATTGATACAAATATAGGTTTATCATTTCAAATTAATATTTAAGCATTTATCTTTGAAAAAATTACAAATCCTTGAGCAAACAAGAAATTGTTAATCAGTATCAAGAATCTGTTAAAGTAAAACAGGTTTTAAATCAAATACAACAAGACAAAAACCAAATTCAAATTACGAATTTAGTGGGCTCATCGATGTCTTTTGTTATTTCAGAGACTTTCAAAAAAGATGATAAAAGTTACCTACTAATATTTAATGATAAAGAAGAAGCTGCCTACCATCTTAATGATTTAGAACAGTTATTAACTCAAAAAAGAGTTTTATTTTACCCTGGATCTTACCGAAGACCTTATCAAATTGAAGAAACTGACAATGCAAATGTTCTAATGCGATCTGAGGTTTTAAACCGAATCAATTCTCGAAAAAAACCGACCATAATTGTTAGCTATCCTGAAGCATTATTTGAAAAAGTAGTAACTAAAAAAGATTTAGAAAGAAATACCCTTAAATTATCTGTATCAGAAAGTGTTTCTCTAGATTTTGTTAATGAAATATTATTTGAATATAACTTTAATCGTGTTGATTTTGTAACAGAGCCAGGTGATTTTTCAGTTCGTGGCGGAATCATTGATGTTTTCTCATTCTCAAATGATGAGCCATTTCGTATTGAATTTTTTGGAGACGAGATAGACAGTATTAGAACTTTTGATGTGGAAACGCAACTTTCTAAAGAAAAGCTTCGAAAAGCGAGTGTTATGTCAAATGTTGAGAATAAAACACTTCAAGAGAAACGAGAAAGTTTTCTGCAATATATCGCTTCAAATACAGTTATTTTCTTAAAAAATAAGGATTTATTAATTGGTAAATTAGATAAATTATTTGTTAGAGCTGAAAGTGCATTTAGTGAACTATCTAAAGAATTAAATCATGCCAAACCAATTGATTTATTTTGTAATGGTAGTTTTATTCAAAATCAACTCTCTGATTTTAGGGTAGCTAGTTTTGAGACCTACACAACTGGAGATAGGCCCATAATTAATTTTATTACAAAAGTACAGCCTTCATTTAATAAACAATTTGACTTATTAATTGAAAATTTAAACGAATATCATACCAAAGGGTTTACCAATTATATTTTCTGTGCTAATGAACAACAAGCTCAACGATTTCACGATATTTTTGAAGATGCAAAAGAAGAAGTTCATTATCAAACTATTGTATTTCCACTTTATCGAGGGTTTATCGATTTAGAAGAAAAAATTGTTTGTTACACAGATCATCAAATTTTTGAACGTTATCATAAATTTCGTTTAAAAAATGGCTATGCAAAAAAACAATCCATCACATTAAAAGAGCTGAATAATCTTGATATTGGAGATTATGTAACACATATCGATCATGGAATTGGAAAATTTGGTGGGCTTCAAAAAATTGATGTAGAAGGAAAAAATCAAGAGGCGATTAAACTAATTTATGGTGATCGTGATATTTTATATGTTAGCATTCACTCTTTACACAAAATTTCTAAATTCAATGGAAAAGATGGAAAAGCACCAAAAATATACAAACTAGGTTCTGGAGCGTGGAAAAAGATAAAACAAAAGACTAAAAAACGAGTGAAAGAAATTGCATATAATTTAATCAAATTATATGCGAAAAGAAGAATGCAGAAAGGGCTAGCATTTGGTCCAGACACTCACATACAGCACGAACTTGAAGCCAGTTTTATATACGAAGATACTCCAGATCAATATACAGCTACTCAAGATGTAAAAACTGATATGGAGAAAGAACAACCCATGGATCGATTGGTCTGTGGAGATGTTGGGTTTGGTAAAACAGAAATTGCTATTAGAGCGGCATTTAAAGCAGTTGATAATGGAAAGCAAGTAGCTATTCTAGTTCCAACCACAATTTTAGCATTTCAACATTACAAAACATTTACAAAACGATTGGAAAAATTTCCTGTAAGAATAGATTATTTGAATCGATTCAGAACTACCAAACAAAGAAATGAAGCCATAGAAGGTGTTAATGACGGAAGTATCGATATTATCATTGGAACACATCAACTAACGAATAAAAAAATTAAATTTAAAGATTTAGGACTACTTATCATAGATGAAGAACAAAAATTTGGAGTTGCTGTAAAAGATAAATTAAAAACCATAAAAGAAAATGTAGATACCCTTACCCTAACGGCTACTCCCATACCAAGAACATTACAATTTAGTTTGATGGCCGCTCGAGACTTGTCTGTAATTTCAACACCTCCACCCAATCGCCACCCTATTGATACTCAGGTTATTCGTTTCAGTGAGGAAATAATTCGTGATGCAATTACTTATGAAATTTCCAGAGGTGGACAAGTGTTTTTTATTCATAATAGAATTGAAAATATAAAAGAAGTTGCTGGTCTTTTACAACGTTTAGTTCCCAACGCTAATATTGGTATTGGTCATGGACAAATGGAAGGTAAAAAATTGGAAAGCCTAATGTTAGGGTTTATGAATAATGAATTTGATGTACTGGTATCTACTACAATCGTAGAAAGTGGATTAGATGTTACCAATGCAAATACCATTTTTATAAATAATGCTAATAATTTTGGTCTATCTGATTTACATCAAATGAGAGGAAGAGTTGGAAGATCTAATAAAAAAGCTTTTTGTTATTTCATCACTCCACCATACCATATGATGACTGATGATGCAAGAAAAAGAATTGAGGCTTTGGAACTATTTTCTGACTTAGGAAGTGGTATAAATATTGCCATGAAGGATTTAGAAATTAGAGGAGCAGGAGATTTACTTGGTGGTGAACAAAGTGGTTTTATTAATGACATTGGGTTTGATACTTATCAAAAAATATTGAGTGAGGCCATCGAAGAATTAAAAGAGAATGAATTTAAAGAACTCTATACTACAGAAGAAAACAAACCTAAAGAATTTATAAAAGAAGTTCAAATAGATACCGATTTCGAAATTTTATTTCCAGACAATTATATCAATTCTATTACTGAGCGACTGAATCTATACAATGAATTATCTACTTTAAAAACTGATGAAGAACTTCAGCAATACGAACAACGATTAATCGATCGTTTTGGTGAATTACCAATTCAGGCTGTTGATTTATTAGACAGTGTTCGTTTAAAATGGTTTGCAAAACAATTAGGCCTAGAAAAGATAGTATTGAAACAAAAGAGAATGATTGGATATTTTATATCTAATCAACAAAGTGAATTTTATCAAACTAAGGCATTTACAAGCGTATTAACGTATGTTCAACAAAACGCTACAACATCTGTAATTAAAGAAAAACAAACAAAAATAGGCTTACGATTATTGATTACTTTTATAAAAATTGATTCTGTAGAAACTGCTTTAAAAAGATTAAAAAAAGTAGCAAATCTATCTTAATTAATACATATTAAAGGGGTTTTAATTTTTTAATAAAAATGGAAAATAGTTATTTTAAAAATCTGTCTAATTTAATTTTAGCAACTCTTTTCATAAGTACCTCTGGTGTGTTAGGCAAGTATATTGCAATGCCCTCTGAAGTTATTATCTGGTTTCGATCTGCTTTTGCAATGATTTTCTTATATGGATTTTGTAAGTATAAAAAAATAAGTATTAAAGTACCCAACTTTAAACATCATGTTCCGCTAACAATTAGCTCGCTCTTTATGGCTATTCATTGGATTACCTATTTCTATGCCTTGAAATTGTCAAATGTAGCCTTAGGAATGCTCTCTCTTTATACATTCCCTATACTAACTGCATTACTTGAACCTTTATTCTTAAAATCAAAAATAAACCCCATACATGTTGTTTTGGGCGGTGTTGTATTAATTGGAGTGTTTATTTTAGCTCCAGAATTTAATCTTGAAAGTTCTAATATAAAAGGGATTTTATTTGGGTTATTTTCTGCACTATGCTATTCAATTAGACTCTTAATTTTAAAACAACATGTAAACCACTATCACGGAAGTATGCTTATGTTATATCAGACTTCTGTAATTACTATTGTCTTGATCCCTGTATTATTTTTTATGGATGTCTCTAATTTTCAATCCCAATTTCCGTATTTACTAGTACTCGCAATTTTAACAACAGCTATAGGCCATAGCTTGATGGTGCATTCACTCAAGTTCTTTTCAACAACAACAGCTACAATTATTAGTAGTATTCAGCCTATATTTGGAATTGTAATCGCTTTCATTGTTGTTGGTGAGATTCCAGAACTAAATACTGTTTGGGGTGGACTATTAATTATTTCTACTGTTTTAATAGAAACTTTAAGGGTTAAGAAAAAGAGCTAATTACTTCGTCAATACATCTTGATAATTGCGTTTTACGAAGATTAGAATTGTTTCTAAAATATCTCCCATATTATTACATTCTTTAAACTTAACATCACCCACATATTTAATCAAATGTTTCTTTAAAAGTTGAACGTTATTGGGAAAAGAAATTGTATCACTTTTCATACACTTAATTAAACTAGTTGCTCTTCTTGGAGAGGAAATTATTCTTTTTGCCATATAAGATCGCTCTTCCAATTTGTATTGAGTAATTGACTTCTTATCTAATTTTTTATTTACCATATCAACAATTTTAAAATTTTCTTTTAAAAATTGCAAATCGTAAACTTTTAAATTTCCTTCAAAAGATTGTTGATCAAAATCAATAGCTCTGACTTTATATATAATTTTATCAAAATCATGAGTTGGTATAATTACATAATTATAGGAACGCATATCTCCGAGCAAACGAACCAAGCACCTTTCTTTAAATTTCACAAATTCTTTAGCAATTTGAGATTTCTCTGATTCTGTGCATTTGGGGAGAAATTCTTTAATAAAATCATCTCCTGGAATTCCTGAAATATGTTCCTCTATTAAAGTGTCTTTATATACTAAGAAATTTAAATTATGTGGAGACAATATATGTTCTAATTCTAAACCATATATTCTGGAAGCATCTGCTTTTTTTACATAGAAATAGGTGTAATTATCATTTAAAACATTTCTAATTTTTATGCGGAAAGGTTTTGAATTCCCGAAAGTACAATAATCAATAGCATCTACATTTAAAAATGGAATGGTTTCGTTTCCTCCATCTGAATGAAGTATAGTATAGATTTTTTTTAAACTCGCATCAATTTCCTCTCTATCATATTCTGAATAATATGTCCTAACCCATAAAGTATCTTTTTCATTCTTATCATATACTATAACTGACCCTTGAAAACGGAGCAAATCGTCATAAAAAATTGATATTTTTAAGTTTCTATTATATTTTTTTAAATATTCATCCAACATTTGACTAATAGGAAATGTTGGTTTTTTTTTAGACATTAATTTTTTTTCTGGCGCCATTTAATACAAATTACACTCAAATGTAATGCATAATCTTTTTAATTAGCTCAATTTAAATATCTTTCCAGGAAAAGGTTTTACAATATTTTTTAACTCTAGTTGCAATAATATTGTGACCAATTGACTCAAAGGAAGTTGAGTTTCTAGTGCAATGACATCCATTACTGCTTGCTCTTTTAGTTCTAAAAAATCAACTATTTTCTGTTCATCTTCAGTAAGGTCTAAAAATAATCTTGTTTGTTTAGGAAGGATTGTTTTTGATATATCCCAATTAAGCATTTTTACAATATCTTCAGAAGATTGGAGTAAATGTGCTTTATTTCTGTAAATTAAATCATTACAACCTTGACTCATAAAATCATTAATTCTTCCGGGCACAGCAAATACATCTCTATCATATGAATTTGCAATATCTGCTGTTACTAAAGAACCTCCTTTTGATGGAGATTCTACTACTATTGTTGCCGTAGACAATCCTGCAACAATTCTATTCCTTTTTAAAAAATTTTCCCGTTGAGGAGCTTCGTTGTGAAAAAATTCTGTGATGAAACCACCATGCTTATTTACACTATGGATATATTTTTTATGAGCTTTTGGATACGTATTTTCTAGACCATGAGCTAAAACTGCAATAGTTTGCAAATTGTTTTTTATGGCTCTTTTATGCGCACAAATATCAATTCCATAAGCAAAACCACTTACAATAATTGGATTGTAAGCTGCTAATTCATCAATGAGTTTTTCGCAAAAACTAGCACCATAATTTGTCATTCTTCTAGTACCTACAATAGAAATAATTTTATCATTTGAAAAATCAATAGTTCCATCTTGAAAAAATAATATTGGGGCATCTATACAATGTTTTAAATTTATTGGGTAGTCTTTATCCAAAAAATAAGAATATTTAATCTTATTTTTTTTTATGTATTGAAACTCTAACTCAGCCAAGCGCTGATTAGAGCTATCAAATAAATTTTGAATCGTGAGCTTACCGATCCCATTAATTTTTTGAAGTATCTGTTTCTTCTCTTTAAAAATATTGGTGGCGGAGCCTACATGAGCAATTAGTTTTTTTGCTATAATATCTCCAATCATTGGAGTCTTTTGCAAACGCAAAAGTGCTAGAATTTCTTCTTCATTCAAGGTGCAATTTTTTTATTTTCAATATACAAATATATTGTTGATAATTTTTGGAGGCTTTCTATGCTTCCTTTATTTAATTTTTTATATTTGTTACTATGGGTATAGAAGACTACATTAAAGACTTATTGTACAGGTATGATTGTGTTATTATACCAAACTTTGGCGGCTTTGTAACAAATAGAGTTAGTGCTAAAATTCATGAAGATTCAAACACTTTTTACCCCCCAACAAAACAGGTGGGTTTTAACGTTAATCTCATTCATAACGATGGTTTATTAGCCAATTACATCGCTTCATCAGAAAATATTTCTTTTGATCAGGCAACATCTAAGATTAAAGGCACTGTTTCTGAGTGGAATAAATTAATCAAGACAACTTCTTTACCTATTAAAAATATTGGTTCATTTTCTATGAATGAAAAAAATCAATTAATTTTTAATCCATCAAATAAAACAAACTACTTAAAATCTTCTTTTGGATTAACGCCCACACAATCGTCTGTTGTTGTTAGATCTGATCAAAAAATTATTCCTCTTAATCCTATTAAAAAGACACAAAGAAAAGTACCTGTGTTTATAAAATACGCTGCTACTGTTGCAGTTTTATTATCGCTTTCTTATGTTGGCTGGACAGGTTATGAAAATAAACAAGAACAATTAAATTTTGCTGAGGATCAAAGAAAATTGGAGGAAAAAATTCAAACTGCAACATTTATTATTGAAAACCCTTTAGCTACAATAGAGTTAAATGTAAATAAAGAAGTTCCAAAATCTTTTCATGTTATTGCCGGCGCATTTCAATTTGTAGAGAATGCTCACAAAAAAGTAGATCAACTTAATGCAAAAGGATTTAATGCTACTATTTTAGGAACTAATAAATGGGGTTTAACTCAAGTTGCCTATGCCTCTTTTTACAAAAAATCTGATGCCTTTCAAAGTCTTTCCGATATAAGAAAAGTTGACTCTAAAGACGCTTGGTTATTAGTCAAAAAATTCCAATAATCTAGAAACGCTTCACTTTAATCATTTATAAACAATCTTTTTGATTGTATATCTTTGTAAAAAAATCATTAATGATAACAAAAAAACCGAGTGAGTCTTTGACAATACTCACAGATCTTGTTTTACCAGGAGAAACAAACTATCTTGATAATCTTTTTGGAGGGGAACTATTGGCAAGGATGGATAGAGCGTGTAGCATTGCTGCTCGTCGTCATTCTAGAAGAATAGTAGTTACTGCCTCAGTGAACCAAGTTGTATTTTCAAAATCTGTTCCTGTTGGAAGTGTAGTGACAGTAGAAGCAAAAGTTTCAAGAGCATTTAAGTCATCTATGGAAATATATGTAGATGTTTGGATTGAGGATAGACAATCTGGCTTAAAAACTAAAGTAAATGAAGGGATTTACACTTTTGTTGCAGTAGATGAAACCGGTAAACCTGTTGAAATTCCTCAAATAAGTCCTGAAACGGAACTTGAAAAAGAGCGTTTTAACGGTGCTTTAAGGAGAAAACAGTTAAGTTTAGTTTTAGCTGGAAAAATGGAGCCAAATGATGCTACAGAATTAAAAGCTTTGTTTATAAACTAATTAACTTTAAGTATCCAACTTGTAGGGTTTAATCGAGTAGTGTTTTTTGACAACACAAAAATTAACTTCGTTTTTCCTGTAATTCTATCGGTAAAAATTTTTCCTAAAGGTTGTCCTGTTTTTACTTTTTGACCATTATTAACAAACACACTTTCTAAATTATTATAAATTGAAATATAGTTTCCATGTCTAATTAAAACTGATTTTTTTCCTTCAGATTGCGTTTGTATTGCTAAAACCTCGCCATTAAAAATAGCATTAGCATTAGATCCTTTTTTAGTGGCAATATGAATTCCTGTACTATTTATAAAGTTTCCTGAATATACGGGATGGGGTTGTTTGCCAAACCTTCGTATAATAAGACCACTTTCAACAGGCCATGGCAGCTTTCCTTTGTTTTGTTCAAATTTAACTGCTAATGCCCTAGCCTCAGGAGTCAGAGAGAACCCCTTTGCCTTTTTAATTCCTTTCTTAGCATTGGATTTAGCAATGGCTTCTTTAATTATTTTATCTATTCGTTGCGATATTTTCTTTTCTTCTTGTTGTTTTATTCGAAGCTTCTTTTTGTATTTTTTTTCTTGGGTTTTTAGCTCAGAAATTAATTTTTTCTGATCATTCTTTTCATATTCAATCTTTGTTTTTTGTTCCTTTTCATTTGACAATAAAGTGTCTTTTAATTCCTTTTGAATTAATAATGAGTCTTTTAACCGCAAAAATTTGTTCGTTAGAAGATATACCTCTTCTCCTTGTTTTTTTCTAAAAGAAGCATACTGTTTCATATACTTCACTCTTTTATACGCTTGATAAAAACTTTTGGAAGAAAATAAAAATAAAGTATTGCTTTGCTGAGATTTACTTTTGTAAGATTTATATATCATTTCAGCATAATCTTCTTTTAGCTTAATTAGTTTTATCTCTAGCTGATTTATATCACCTTCATAAATAGCGATATCATTTGATAGAGATGCTACTTCTAAATTAATTGTTGAAATGTATTGTTCTCGAATGGAAATCTTCTGATTCAAATCTTTTAAATCTTCAAGAGCATTTTGTTCGCTTTTTATTGCGGCAAAAAGTAGCTTATTTACCATTTTAATTTCTTTTTTTATTCTTTTTCGATCGAGTTCTAACTGCTTTCTAGATTTGTTTTGGGCAAACGAAACCATTGTTAGAAAAAGAAAAAATAAAAGAGATATGTACTGGTACTTTTTAAACATTAAAGTTTGATCGGTTTATAACTAGATGGTATTTTATAGGGAGTACTAATTTGTTTGTTTAAAGTTACTGATTTAAAATCAATAGTAATCGTTGTATTATGCTCAGGCTGTAAAACATTAATCATAATTTTCTTGGGCACGAATTGTTTTTCTATCAAACGGTAGCTTTTATAGTCTATAAGCAACGCTTTATTTTTTTTATCGGTTTCAAGCAACTGTTTTTTTAAAGTAAAATTACTTGGGTCAAACAAAAAGAAAATACGATACAATTCATCTTGCTCTTTAGGAGTTAACTTGTAAACAGAAGCATCCACCTCAGATATAAATTTTTGCTTTTTTAAATCTAAAATAGATTCGCCAAGCAGTAAGTTTTGAACCTGCATAAAAGTAACTTTAGTTCCTAATATTTTTTCTAAAAGTGAGAAATCACCCTCAAAATATTTTTTATCAATTAATGAATAATAACTAAAAGATGTAGGAGTTATTTTTACTCTAAAGGCACTAATAATTTTTGAACCTCTCATCCATATTACAGAGTCTTTTAGTACACGAAGATTTACTGTAAAATTTATTTTATTTCTTTTGCCATTTTTATAATCTGCATAGCCAACTTTTAATTTAGCATCTAATGTTTTTGCATCGAAGTTGAGAGCAGTATGCTTTTTAATAATTTTTTTAGCTGATATTTTTTTTAATACTTCTGGGTTTGTTCCAACAAGGTTTCTTTTGCTTTTACAAGAACTAAATACAATTAAAAAAAGAAGTAAACAGCTTATTGTTCTCATATTATATTTTGATATTTTGAAGTTTCATTTTGTATTCTAGGGCTTTTTTGGGTTGACTTAATCTCGTATATGCGCTTACTAAAATGGTATAGAACTGGACTTCTAATAAAGAGTTTTCAATTATAAAATCTATTCCAATTTCTAGAATATCAATAGCCTCTTGATGCTTCCCTTGAAGCTGTAACGCTCTTCCTTTAGATAGATAAGAAAATGGTTGTGCTGGAAAAAGATCTATCGCTAAGTTGCTGTACATATGATATGCTGGAATATTATCTTTAATAGCCAGTGTCAATATTTTTTTCAAGGTATAAAAAGAAGGAGAGTTAAGCTCAAAATCTGAAATTAGTTTGGGCAAACTATCAATAGTTGAGATTATAGTTTGAGGTTTATTTCTCAACACCAACTTATTTTTTAATTGTTTTAATCTTGTTGTTAAACCATATTCTTTTTCAAAAACATCAATCAAAGACAACGCTTGCATATATTCATCATTTAAGTAGTATAAATAAATCAATTCTGCACGCTGTTTAGGTTTTTGCTTAACAATTATTAATTGCGTCTTTATTGCCTCTTGATAATTTTTATCTCTTTTATGAATGGCTACCAAATGTTTAAGCATCCAGAAATTTGAAGGCGCTAAACGTAATGCATTATTGATATACTGTAGAGCTTCACTTGTTCTGTTTAAAAGTAAGTAATTTTTTGAAAGTTCAAAAAAAACGGCTTTATCGTTTGGGAAAATGGCATTGCACTCCTCTAAATTTTGAATTGCAATTTGATAATTTTTAATTGACTTTTCTGAGAGCGATTTAAAAAAATATTCTTGAAATTTAATCGTATTTTCCTCTATAATCTCTTCTGTAATCTCGTTTATCTTTGGAATACTGTCTTGTGAATACAAGAGAAAAGGATTGAACAAAAGTCCAAAAAAGACATAAAGTACAATCCTTTTAATCATATCTTTTTTTTAGGTCAACTCTGAATAATCACCGATACTTAAGGAGGTGAAATTACCATTGAATGTTGCATGATTTCCAATCATAGCATTTTCAAGAGTTGCGTTTAATATTTTTACATTGGTTTGAATTAAAGAGTTCGAAATTTTAGAATCTTCCACCAAACTAGATTCACCTATAGACACATAAGGGCCAATCGTAGTATTTTTCAAAACAACATTTTCACCTACATAACAAGGCTGAATAATTTTAGAATTTTCTAATACTACAGAATCAGCAACTAAATTGAGTCCTTTTTCGAAATCAAATCCTAATATTTTTTTATTGGTATCTAGGGTTGGGTCTTTTTTCCCGCAATCCATCCAAACATCAACTTTTCCAGGTAAAAATTTAGCGCCTTCTTGCTTTAACGTTTCTAAAACTTCGGTAAGCTGAAACTCCCCCGAGGGTCTGATATCATGATCTATTAAATATTTTATTTCTTGTGAGAGTTTATCACCATCTTTAAAGTAGTAAATTCCTATTATTGCTAAATCAGACACAAATTCTGTAGGTTTTTCAACAAAATCAGTGATATAGCCATCATTTAATTTTACAACTCCAAAAGCACTTGGATCTTCTACTTGCTTAACCCAAATAGCACCATCTGCATTAGCATCTAAAGTGAAATCTGCTTTAAAAAGCGTATCTGCAAATGCAACAACACATGGTCCTGAAAGAGAATCTTTAGCACAAAAAATTGCATGAGCAGTACCCAAAGCTTCTTCTTGAACATAAACAGAACCCTTGGCTCCTAATTCTTTGGCTATTTTTAATAATTTATCTTTTGTGTTCGCTGGAAATCCTTTTGAGGATGGGCCAATAATAAAAGCTATCTCATCTATAGGTTGATTCACAACGGAAGTAATATCTTCCACTAATCTTTGCACAATTGGTTTTCCTGCAATTACTGTTAGTGGTTTAGGAATTGTTAATGTGTGAGGTCTTAAACGAGACCCAATTCCGGCCATAGGGACTATAATTTTCATGTTCTTTTTTGCATTTTTTAATAGTGCAATATACCATTAATTGAGTAATTGAAAAAAGGGAAACCGCTTAAATACCTTTAGGAATAGATGCAATTAAATTCTTTGTATAGTTAGATTTTGGAGCGCTGTAGATTTCATCTGAATCATTAATTTCTTCAATTTTACCCTGATTCATGACAATCAATTGATCTGACATAAATTTAACTATAGACAAATCATGAGAAATAAAAATATAGGAGAAACTAAATACTTTTTTTAATTCGTTGAGGAGATTGAGAACTTGTGCTTGAACAGATACATCTAGAGCAGAAACTGACTCATCACAAATAATTAATTTTGGTTGTAATGCAATAGCTCTGGCAATTCCTATTCTTTGTCTTTGACCACCTGAAAATTCATGAGGATACCTGTTAAAGTGATATTCCTCCAAACCAACTTTATTTAACAAGTCTAGTACATATAATTTCCGATCATGGTGGGTCGGCAAAATTTTATGAACTGTCATGGGTTCTAAAATTGCATTTCCAACAGATATTCTAGGATTAAGTGAGGAAAATGGATCTTGAAAAATAATTTGGATTTCCTTTCTCAATTGTATTAATTCTGTTTTAGAAAGATTTGTAATATCCTTCCCCTTATAAAATATTTTTCCTGAGGTAACTTCTTCTAAATGTAAAATTGACCTCCCTAGTGTAGTCTTTCCGCAACCAGATTCTCCAACTAAACCCAATGTCTCTCCTTCATATAATTTAAATGACACATCATCAACTGCTTTAATAATAGGGGTTTTAGAGAAATCTTTATCGTTATTAAAATACTTTTTTAGATTCACTACTTCCAGTAATGGTTTCGAATCATAAAGTTTTTGATGAAATTGTTCTCTTTCACTTTTGGTATATAATTCAGAAGAAATTTCTTTTTTGATAAAATCATCAACAGTTGGGAGTTTTTTTAATCTTTTAGAAAGACTAGGTTTTGAATTAATAAGTCCTTTGGTGTATTGTTTTTTTGGATTACGAAAAATATCTTTAGTTCTGCCTTTTTCAATAATTATTCCCTCATATATAACAATAACATCGTCAGCAATTTCAGAAACTAATGGCAAATCATGAGAGATAAAAAGAATACTCATTTTATTTTCAGCCTGTAGTTCTTTTAGAAGTGCTATAATCTCCTTTTGAACTGTAACATCTAAAGCTGTGGTGGGTTCGTCAGCTATTAATAAGTCTGGTTTGCAAGCTATAGCCATAGCAATCATTACACGTTGTTTCTGACCACCACTTAATTGATGTGGATAGGACTTGAAAATTCTGTGTGGAGTAGGTAATTTTACTTTTTCAAAAAGGGTAATCACCTCTTTAAGAATTTCTTTTTTATTTAAACCGGTGTGCTGTTTTAAAACCTCACAAACTTGATTTCCACAAGTTAATGTTGGATTTAAAGAACTCATAGGCTCTTGAAAAATCATTCCAATGTTTTTCCCTCTAATTTTTTGAAACTCTTTATCGGATAGCGTAGCTAGATTTTTTTCTTTAAAAAAAATTTCACCATCTAAAATTGCATTTTCAGGCAATAGGCCAAGAATTGAAAGCGATGTTACAGATTTACCACTCCCAGATTCCCCTACTATACCTAAAATTTTATGGGCACCTAAATCAAAAGAAACCTGTTTAACAACTTCAACTTCATTTTTATGTGAGGAAAACTTTACGGATAAATTTTTTACTTGTAACATATTAAGCAATATACATTAAGAGAATCATAAATCTCAAAATTATTTTTACAATTAATACAATTTAACCCCCCATGAATAGGTAGTTAAAAAATTCATCAATTATGGGTATTGTGAAAACAAACACAAGTAAATATATTTACATTATAATTATTTCTTTTAGTATCAAAGGTTATTACCCCTATTTAACATGAACTAAGGAAAAATTGTTGTGAAATTTAAAACCTAGATAGCTTTATCTGGGTTTTTTTTTAATTAAATGATAACCTGAGTGTTCTACTCAGTATTTTTTAGTTCCTTTGTTGAAATTTATTTTTTTGTGAATTATATTTCAGTAGAAAATATCTCTAAATCTTACGGAGATAGAACATTGTTTAGCAATCTATCGTTTGGAATCAATAAAAACCAAAAGGTGGCTTTTGTCGCAAAGAATGGAACAGGAAAAACATCGATATTAAATATAATTGCAGGATTAGATGCTCCAGATAATGGTCAAGTTATTCAAAGAAAGGATATTCAAGTTGCGTACTTATCTCAACATCAAGTTTTCGACAATAATCTCACCATCGAAGAAACTATTTTTGCTACTGAAAATAGAATTTTACCCATCATAAAGCAGTATGAAAAAGCACTAGAAAACCCAGAAGATTCTGAAAACTACCAAAAAGCTTTTGATTTAATGGATCAAAGTAATGCTTGGGATTTTGAAACCCAATATAAATTAGTGTTATCAAAATTAAAACTAAACAATTTATCTCTCAAGGTAGATAAGCTGTCTGGGGGGCAAAAAAAAAGACTAAGTCTTGCTGTTTTACTAATAAATAAACCCGATTTAATCATCTTAGATGAGCCAACAAACCATTTAGATTTGGAAATGATAGAATGGCTTGAAGACTACTTTAAGAAAGAGAAAATAACCTTATTTATGGTAACTCATGATCGTTATTTCCTAGAAAGAGTTTGTAATGAAATTATAGAATTAGATCATGGAGAGTTATTTAAATACAAAGGAAACTATTCTTACTATTTAGAAAAAAAGGAGGAAAGAATTTCGCAAGAAGCTGCCACTACAAATAAAGCCAAAAACCTATTTAAAAAAGAATTAGATTGGATGCGTAGACAGCCTAAAGCAAGAACTACAAAGTCTAAATCTAGAATTGATGATTTTTTTGAAATCAAAGCAAAAGCACACAAACGGAGACAAGATCATACCGTTCAACTAGAAATAAACATGAAGCGTTTGGGAAGTAAAATTATAGAACTTCACAAATTAAAAAAATCATTTGGTGATTTAAAAATTCTTGATGGATTTGAATATGTATTTCAAAAAGGGGAACGCATTGGGATTATTGGAAAAAATGGAACTGGTAAATCCTCTTTTTTAAACATACTTACCAATAGAGAGCCAATTGATGGAGGAAAAGTAGTGGTTGGTGAAACCGTGAAATTTGGCTACTATACTCAAAAAGGAATTGTTGTAAAAAAAGGACAAAAAGTAATTGAAGTAATTAAAGAGTTTGGCGAAGAAATCCCTTTAACCAAAGGAAGACGAATTTCTGCTTCTCAGTTATTAGAGCGTTTTCTTTTTGATAAGAAAAAACAATATGATTTTGTTGAAAAACTTAGTGGTGGAGAACAAAAGCGATTATATCTCTGTACAGTCTTAATTCAAAATCCAAACTTTTTAATTCTTGATGAACCCACTAATGACCTAGATGTTGTTACCTTAAATGTTTTAGAAAGTTTTTTATTAGATTTTCCAGGAAATCTCATTGTAGTTTCTCATGACAGGTATTTTATGGATAAAATAGTAGATTCATTATTTGTTTTTAGGGGTGATGGGATTGTTGAAAATTTCCCAGGAAATTACTCTGATTATAGAACTTATGAAGATTCTAAACCTAAAGAAAAGATTGTGAAGGTTGAAAAAAAACAACAAAAGATAAAACCAACCCAAGTAAAACTATCCTTTGAGGAAAAACGAGAATTTGGATCTTTAGAAAAAGAAATTGAAAGATTAGTCCAAAAAAAGAAATTAATTGAAGCTTCTTTTATGGACGAAGAAATCTCGCAAGAACAAGTAAAAGAAAAATCAGAAGAACTACAGCATATTATTATTTCACTAGATGAAAAAGAAGAACGATGGCTTGAATTGTCTATGAAACTGGAAAGCTAAACTTTGGTAATTTCATTTTTATCAATACGCTTTTCGTTATTAAAACGTATTAATAGTTGTGCAACGGCTATGGTATCTTTTTCACAATAACTTACAATTCTATCCAGATCTTTGTCTTTATAATAGACCTTAGCAACATGACTTCCCTCAATGTCATCTTTCGGAGATGGAATTCCTAAAATTGAGGTTAATAATTGAAGAGAACTGTAATGTTTGTAGTCTCCAAATTTCCATAACTCCATGGTATCTAAATGTGGAATTTCCCATGGTTTTTTACCAAATAGATTTAATTTTGAGGGTAACTCTATCTGGTGCACTATCATTCTTCTTGCGATGTAGGGAAAATCAAACTCTTTTCCGTTATGTGCACATAGTACATGATAGGATTTATTAAAATGTGTATCTAAGAGTTCTTTAAAATCTAGTAAGATTTGCTTTTCATTATCTCCACTAAAAGAGGTAACTCGCAAATTTCTTTCATTCTTATTATTAGTAAAATATGCTACAGAAATACAGATAATTTTACCAAACTCTGCCCAAATTCCAGCACGTTCATAAAAATCTTCTACAGTAATCGCTTCTTTGCGTTGATAGGCAGTTTTTTTTGCAAATAACTCTTGTGTTGTATTTGGTACCTCAGACCAATTTTCTTTTTGTGGAACTGTTTCAATGTCTAAGAACAAGACATTGTTCATTTTTATTTTCAAATTCATATCATTTTTTTAGTGAATTTACTAAAAATAAAAAAGCCTCGAAAATTCGAGGCTTTTTAAAGAAATTATAAAAAAGTTGATTATTCTCTAATTAATTTTACACTTTTCACTCCTTGCTTTGTAGTAATTCTAGCAATATAAATACCACTACTTAATCCTTGAGTAGAAATAGCAATTTCAGTGCTGTTGTTGTTTTGTGAAACAACTCTTTTTCCTAACAGATTAAACACTTCAACAGAAGTTATTACTGTATTACCAGTTCTAAAGTTCCAGTTTGAATTAGATGGGTTAGGATATACACTAACATTTACAATGCTATTGTCCTCAACACCAGCTGTAGCCTCACCAATAACAACACTACCCAAAGTTGTGTCTGCAGGGTCAGCTAATGGACCAGTAACTGAAAAACCATATTGAATAATGTATCCTGCAGCTAATTCAGCTGCAGTTGCAGACGCTGTAAAGTCTCCAGTACTACTAATATCAGCTGTATTGTTAACCACAGTAGCATAACCAGCGTTTGGATCTAAAGCCTTCACAAAAGCAACTACTGTATATTCTGAGCCTAGATCACTCACTGAAACATTTCCAGTGAATGTAAGATCTGAACCAGCAAGCGTATTGTCTTCAATGAAAGAACTTGCTTCAATGTATAGGAGAGCAGTCTGTGTTGTTGCACCTTGGTCAAACCATGCTGAGTTTGAGGCTTCTGCTGTCCAAATAGCTGTGTTTGGTTCTAATGTCATACTTGTTGCTGTAGGAGTAGCTCTAAGATCTGAAACAGTATATGGGAATCCAAAAGCATAACCATTATCTGAAACATTGAAAGCATTCACATAGGCATTCCAAGATTGAGAAGTTGCTACAGTTACACTATTCCCTGATGGAGGAGGAGTATTTGAATACGTTCCAATTGGAAAAGGAGTTGTTGCTGATGCATTATCTGATTCCCCATCAAGTGCATTTGCACCACTATAGGTCCAATTAGAGATTGTAAATGTGGTACCCTCTGGACCAGTATCATCATTTCTATATGCCCAACCATCCAAATGATCCCATTCAGAACATGTTGTGCCAGATGCATTAGGGTCACAATCAACGGTTCCAAAAGTGTCAATTATTGAACCTCCTTCATATAATTCGATAGAGTCGTCTCCGTTAATACTAACAACTCCATTAACGTATGTTGGATCAATTCCAAAAAATGTATTAAACTGAGTAGATTCGGTTGCAAGATAAATGTATGTTCCTGCAGTTACGGCATCAGCCGGAAAGTTATATTCCACATTACCTGCTGAAGATCCACCTCCATTAGAAACAGAGCTTATTCCATAAATACTTAAATCTGAAATATCCTGTAAAACGTATAATTCAATTCCTTTAGGAGTACCTCCTGATAAAGGACCGTCATAAGCACCAGTAATAACTAAACTATTTGTAGGTGGTGCAAAAACACTTCCAGAAAGGGAAATTGTTTTTGTGTCAGCACCAGTACTTGTGATAGTAATATCACCGGAATAATCATCTATTGCTAAACTTGCTTTAAGTCTTACATAAATTGTTGTTTCAGAAATTGAGCCTGTACCGCCTTCAGCCAAACTAATTGACGATAAAAAAGTACCTTGTGAAGTTTCAGAGATTTCAAAATCTGATGGTGAAGTTACAAGAATATCGTTAGTTAAATTGGTTCCTTCAATAGTAAATGTGCCTTCAGTTGAAGGACCACTACCAGATTCATAACTTAGATTACCACTTAAATTTCCTGTTAAAATAACAGGCCCCGTCGATAGTGTATATGTTGGGTTTACTGAACCAAATGTGGTTGCTGTCGTTGCTATATCAAAAGTACCTAATACTGATATATCATTACCAAGAATATCATAAACTACAGAACCTGCTAGGGTGTTTTTTGAATACAAATCATTGGTTACTCCATCTCTAAAAACTATTTCTGGTTCATTTCCTAAATATGGGAAATCAACTCCACCCAAATCAGCACCATACAAAGTTGCTGCATCACTTGAACTATCGGGTACACCAATTGCGTCATAAACTGTCCCCAAAACAGAGCTGTTATCTGGAGTTCCATCATTATTTGAGTCTAAATCAGTACCAATTACAACATTTTCACTACATAAAATTACTGTAAATGATGGGTTTTCTAAATCTGGGATTGTAACATTCAGCAATCCATTGCTATCAAAAGTCCCTGAAACATCAGAAGATCTGTCTACCAGACCATTATTGCCATCAGACTCAATACTGAGAAAATATCCTGTAAAAGATGCACCGGGTGCCCCCTTCAATTCTAACGAGATATTAGCAGGCTCAGAACCAGCTGCATTAGGTTCAAATTCATTAATAATCTGCCCAAAAGAAAGCCCAGATATGAATAAGGTTAATATTAAAGTTAAAAAGTAATTTTTTTTCATGTTGTTTGGTTTTATAAAATTATAACCCCCTAAAGATATAAAATATCTATAGATATACTTATTTATAATGAATTAAAAAATCGTTAATAAAAAAAAGTAGGCTTCTAAGCCTACTTTTTTAGTATCGAAATTATCTTTTTTTTATTAATTAGGACTTATCCAAGACCATCTAGAGACATCTAATGGGAGAGCATCATTACCTGAGTTAAGTTTATACTTGTTTGTTTCACCAGCATATAAAACAGCATCTGCTGTAGCACCATCTATTTGAACATTAGACAATGTCCCATTGTCTTTCATATCTAAATCTACATCATACCCTACAAGACGTAAACCTGAAATGGTAGCTCCTGATTCTTTCTTAAATTGCAACGCAGTCCCTCCAACAGAAGACACCGCTGTAATATTTGTAAAAGTTGGATTCGCATTGTCTTTATCGCCCTCAAAAGCAGTTGAAAAACCAGCTACTGTGTGAGAAATATATGCATTTGTTACAGAACCACTCCAACCCTCAGTCCAGTCTATAGAATCATCGTCATTGTTTTCTAAATATAGATTAGAGACTGCTACTGTACCTCCAAAAAACTCAACTCCATCATCAGATCCGTTAATGATGGCTACATGGTCTACTAAAGTACCTGACCCAACACCATAAAAAGAAATACCATTGTATTGAGATTCAGGGTTTATTTGAGCACCTGTTCCTACAATTTGAAGATATCTAATAATCCCAGAACTATCAACATCATCTGTGCCTCCATAAATAAAACCACCAACTTCTGCTGATGCATCCACACCAGCTGTAGTTGAAGCATTTCCACAAAGTGTTAACCCTCCCCAATCTCCTGGAGAGCCAGTGGCAGATGACATCAATACTGGACTTCCTGCATTTCCATTAATATTAATTTTACCTCCTTGTAAAACTGCTATATAAACTTCTGTACCACCAGCATCTGCAATAATAGTTGTTCCTCCTGGAATATTTAATGTTCCGCTTTCGTCAATTATAAATGATCCTGAAAGACGATACTGTATTGCTGAATCTAAAGTGTACTCCTCTGATAATATTCCTTCTATAATTCCATTATTTAAATTTTCTATTACAGATTCTAATGGAGGATTAATTGCTATGGGTTCATCATTACCACAACTTGTAAATGCAAAGGCTACGAGTAAAACACTTAACACATTAATTTTTAAATTTTTCATTTTTTAGTTTTTTATTGGTTTAATTCTTGTGTAAAGATCTATGTTGAACCTTTAATTTATATTAATTGAATATTAATTATAGATTATGAATAATTTGAATATCACCAGTTATTGTTAACATATGGTTACTTAAAATTTATAACTGAAGCCTATAGTCAAAAGACTCCCTCTTTTATAAGATTGAATAGTTTCATTTACTTGACTAAGAATGATATCACTTGCATCAAATACTGTTATAACTTGAGTTTGGTCTATCCTTGGGTTGAATAGATTCTTGCCAATTATTTTTAAAGAAAGTTTGTCATTTATTTTTTTACTTACAACTAAATCTAATGAGATAAACCCTTTTTCAATAATTTCATCATTAAATAAAGTTGCACTATTTACAAAGTCTTCAGGGCTTCCTAATGCATATATTTTATCTGATGAGTAATTACCAGAGATTGAGGCTATAAACTCATTTTTAGATCTAGTTCGATAACTTAAGGAACTATTTATAATAAAATCTGATGCTCCTTGAAGATCAGTATCTGTTTTTCCATTGTATTGGTATAACTCTAGAATATCTTGATTAAACTTCATTTTAGTAATATTTACATTTGCATTGAGAATACTTTTTTCATCAGCATTTTCTAGAAGATTAATTCTACCTTCTAACTCAATTCCTATAACAGACGCCATTTCTCCAGTATTTTGATATTGAAAAATACCTGCTGAACCTCTTGCTTGAGCAAGATTTATCGGGTCTTGTATATTTTTATAAAATATTGTTGCAGAAAAAAGTTCTTCACTTGAAGGAAAAAATTCCCACTTAGTGTCAATATTAAAAATAGAAGATTTTTCTAAATTTGGATTTCCTTTAATTACTCTACCTGTGGGAGAAACGTATTCAAAGGGTGCGATCTCTTTAAACTCAGGAAGTGTTTGAGTAAAACTTGATGCTAAACGAAAGAAACTATTCTTATTGACTTCATATTTTAAATTAAGACTTGGGTAAACTTCTCGATACTCTTTGTTAATACTTCCAATTCTTCCAACATAGTTTGTTACATCCCATACGATAGCTACTTTATCTAATTCATAACGAAGACCAACATTCCCAGAAAACTTTTTGTTTAATCCAAAATCTAAATTTAAATAACCTGCCATTACCCTTAAATCTGCATTGTAAAGATCTGGAAGCTGCTCTCTTAATATTAATTCTGGTAGACCAGATACCGTATTGAAATTACCAGCTATGAAAGTACTTGATATTTGATCTACAGAAGAGGTTGTAAAATCTCTAGCACTAACTCCAACAAAAAGTGACTTAAATGCTCTTTCCTTTAGTCTAAAATTTGCTCCAATGTTCAATTTAAAAGGTCTATTATCATCTTCATCTATTTCACCGAAAGAAAATTGACTTTCAATATTTCCGTTCATTTCGTCATCTTGTATTTTTTGACTCGTTTTTCTTTGTTGAAAGTCACCAACGAAGGCATAAGTAAAGGTTCCATTGTCATCTAAAATATTTCCTTCATTTCTAATTCTGTTTGGCTCCTCTGCCAACACAAAATTATATCCAACTGCCCATTTTAAGGTGTGTTTTTCATTAAGTTTATGCTCTCCCATCAATTGATTTACAAACATTGTTGTTTGCTTGTAATTTTGGTCTCTTACAAAGGCTCCATTTTCTTGTGGTTGTTGATCAAATACATATCCGTTTCCATCTCTACCTTGTTCATAAATATTATCTACTCCTTTATTAACAAACAAAGTATTGTAAGAAATTTTATGATCGTCATTTAATTTAAGCTCTCCTCTAACGTAACCTGTTGTGTTGGTATTAGTTGTATAAGATGCTGAAGTAAAGTCATTGTCTAAAATATTAGCTCTATAACTTTTAAATAAACCCTCTTGATATCCAAAAGACTGACCATGAGAAGCTGTTGCGAGTATAGAAAAATCTTTGTCAAAAACTTTAAATTTGTAGCCGGCCGAAAAGGAGCCATTGAAATTAATAGTGTTATTGGAAATTAGAGGATCCCAGCCCTGATAAGTAATTGCATCCGATAAAATATATTTTTTATTATGAAAACCAAAACTTACATCATCACTTATCAAAGTTCTTTTAAAATCTCCTTTCAAACTTGAAACAGCGGTATTTAAACCTCCGATAATTCCGAAAGACATTTCTTTTTTAGAATACTTTTTGGAAATAATATCTACATTTCCAGAAGATTGATCTGCATAACTAGAAGTGGTATATGTTTTACTAATAGCAATACTATTTAAAAGGTTTGTAGAAAATAATGATAAATCTATATTCTTATTTTGAACATCATCAGAAGGTATTGGCAGACCATTCATTGAAGTAGATAAATATCTATCTCCCAAACCTCTAATATAAATATTACCAGATTCTTCACTTCTTGATACTCCGGATATTTTGGTTGTGGCAGAAGCAGCATTTGAAACCCCTATTTTACTCAATCGCTCTATACCTATACTTTCTTTAATAACAGCTGCTTTTCTTTGCTCTAACAATAAAGCAGTTTCTTTTTGCTTACTAATATTCGCTTTTAATGTTACCTCTTCTAAAGCAACACCTTCTGCAGACTCCAATATTCTGTTAACGATTAAGGTTTCACCAGAAATAACAGTAATGGGTACCTCTAAGGTTTTGTATCCTAAAAAATCAAACATTATAATATAAGTGCCGGGAGAAACTGACAAGGAAAAATTACCTTCTAAATCAGTTTCTGTACCAATTACTGTTCCTTTGATTACAACACTTGCAAAAGATAAAGGCTCATTGCTCATTTCTTTATCTAATAATTTCCCAATAATAGTACCTTTTTCTTGTGCCATAATTGTTTGGCATATAATTAAAGAAAGGGTAAATAAGATTTTTTTCATTTTTTTATTAATAAATTTAACTATGCAAAGTTGGCGTTGATTTGTAAAGTAAATGTTACACCCGTATTACTGTTAGGTTATAGCTATGTTAACAGAATGTTATAGGGGTTAAATGATTGTTAAGCAATTAATTATTTGGATTAGATTCGCTATTTTTGATAGAATCTTTTTTTGAATAAAATGAATAACAGTGATATTAAAATCCTTTTAGTAGATGATGAACCCGATATTTTAGAAATTGTAGGATACAATTTAAAAAATGAAGGATATAAGATCTTCACTGCAAGTAATGGGATTGAAGCAGTTAAATCTGCTAAAAAAATAATGCCAGATTTAATTTTATTAGACATTATGATGCCAGAAATGGATGGTATTGAAGCTTGTGAAAAAATAAGAACTATAAAAAATTTAGAAAATACACTTATTGCTTTCCTATCGGCAAGAAATGAAGACTACTCAAAAGTTGCTGGTTTTGATGCAGGTGCTGATGATTACATTACTAAACCCATTAAACCAAAAGTTTTGGTTAGTAAGGTGAAATCACTCTTGAGAAGATTGAGGGCAAAAAACGAAACAGATGCCAACGTAATAGTAGGAAATATTACCATCAACAGAGATGAATATGTAATATTAAAAGGTGAAGAAAGAATATTTTTACCAAGAAAGGAATTTGAATTATTCTCTTTATTAACATCAAAGCCCGGAAAAGTCTTTAAAAGAGATACTATTTTAGACAGTGTTTGGGGAAATGAAGTGGTTGTAGGAGGAAGAACTATAGATGTTCATATCAGAAAATTAAGAGAGAAGATTGGTGATGATTATTTTAAAACTGTAAAAGGAGTTGGCTACAAGTTTGTTCTAAAGGATTAAAAAAAATAAATTTGTTGCTGTGAAATTAAAAAAAACATATTCCTTTACATTATGGTCGTCTATCTACTTAACGATCTCTATAGGAAGTATAGCTATTTTTCTTTTTGTGCTTTTAGGAGATGAAAGAAAATTACTTGGTCTTTTAATTTTTATACCCTTAGCATTTATAAGCTCATTTTTGATTACACAATACAGAGCTAAGCGCTTCATTTATAACAGAATAAAAAAAATATACGATGAAGTTTCCATTCTAAACGAAGATGAGTTTCATAAAGAATCTGCGACTACTGATATAGATACTTTATCAAAAAGTGTTCAGGAGTACGTGCAGGGTAAAAGAATTGAAATTAAAAATCTGACTGAACGTGATTCTTTTAGAAAAGACTTTCTAGGAAATGTTGCTCACGAATTAAAAACTCCTTTATTTACTGTTCAAGGCTATATTTTAACACTAATAGAAGGTGCAATAAATGATAAATTAATACGGGATAAGTATTTAAGTAGAGCAAATAAAGGTGTTGATCGGTTGGTTGCTATAGTTAAAGACCTAGATATGATTGCAAAATTAGAAACTGAGGGTTTACAAATGAATACTGAGGTTTTTAATATTATAGATTTAACTCAGAATGTATTTGATCTTCTTGAAATGAGATCTAAAAAAAGAAATATTACACTACAATTCGATAAATTTTATGAATTTCCAATTTTTGTAAAAGCAGACAAAGAACGTATAGAGCAAGTTTTAATTAATTTAATTATGAACTCTGTAAAATATGGAAAAACAAATGGTATAACTACTGTTGGAATTGAATCTTATACTGAACATCAATTTATAATTAAAGTAATTGATAATGGTGAAGGGATTAAACAAGAACATATTCCTAGATTGTTTGAACGCTTTTACAGGGTAGATCAAAGTAGGTCTAGAGAACAAGGAGGTTCTGGCCTTGGCCTGTCCATTGTGAAACATATTATTGAGGCACACAACGAAACAATGCTTATAAATAGTACTTTTAAGGAAGGTTCAGAATTTTCTTTTACTCTAAAAAAGGCTAAATAATAATTAGTTTTATTCTACTAAGTCAAACCCAATATCTTTTCTATAATTCATTTTATCAAAATGAATTGTATCAATACTGTCATAGGATATTTCTAATGCTTTTTGAATTGAATCAGCTATTGAAGTAACCGCAATAACTCTTCCTCCATTAGTAACAACAGTGTTATTTTTTATTGAAGTACCTGCATGAAAGACAATAGAATTTTTTATGTTTTCAAGACCAGAAATTAATTTTCCTTTTTCGTATGCTTCTGGGTATCCGCCAGAAACTAACATAATAGTTGTTGCAATTTTCTCTGTTACAGAAAATTCTTTTTCATGTAAATTTTGATTCGCAACCCCTTCAAATAAATCAAATAGATCAGATTCTATTCTTGGCAAAACAACTTCTGTTTCTGGGTCACCCATTCTTACATTATATTCAACTACTGAGGGGTCTCCATTGTTATTCATTAACCCAATAAAAATAAAACCTCTGTAGTCTATTCCATCTTTTTGCAATCCCAGAATTGTTGGTTTTACAACTAAATCTTCTACTTTTTTCAAATAAGCTTTATCTGCAAATGGAACCGGAGAGATAGCTCCCATTCCTCCTGTATTTAATCCTTGATCTCCTTCACCTATTCTTTTGTAATCTTTGGCTGAAGGTAATATCTTATAGCTTATCCCGTCTGTAAGGACAAAAACAGATAATTCTATTCCTTTTAAAAATTCTTCAATAACTACAGTAGAGGAAGCATCTCCAAATTTTTGATTAGATACCATTTCTTCTAATTCCGCTTTTGCTTCATCTAATGAATCTAATATTAAAACTCCTTTACCAGCGGCTAAACCATCAGCTTTTAGCACATAAGGTGGGGTTAATGTTTCCAGAAATAATTTGCCTTCTTGTAGACTTTCTTTTGTAAAGGACTCATATTTTGCAGTTGGAATTCCATGCTTAATCATGAACTCTTTAGAGAAATCTTTACTTCCCTCTAGTAAGGCCCCATCTTTCTTTGGACCTATTACTGGAATATTTTTTAATTCATCGTCTGCAAGGAAAAAATCATGAACTCCATTTACTAACGGAGCTTCTGGCCCTACAATAACCATTTGAATGTGATGTGCTATAACCGCTTTTTTAACTGCTTGAAAATCTGTAGGATTTACATTGATATTCGTAGCTATTTCTTGAGTTCCTGCATTTCCTGGAGCAACAAAAATTTGGCTTACCTTTTTACTTTGAATAAGTTTGTGAGTAAAGGCATGCTCTCGTCCACCAGAGCCTAAAATAAGTATGTTCATGTTATCATATATTCTTACGCAAAGATAGTTTTCTCTAATTGATTTTACACGCTGCTAAAACCCCATTTCATAAAATATTTTACGATTGATGAAATATGAATAAAGAATAATCTTAATTCTTTTGAGGAACCTTTTCTGTGGGTGTGTGTAATTTCTACTTTAGGGTAGAATAATTTTATTTTACCTAATTGATCTATTCTCTTACAAATGTCTACATCTTCCATATACATGAAAAAACGATTATCAAAACCCTTTAATCTTAAGAAATCTTCTGTTTTGAATAACATAAAGCTGCCTTGCACAAAATCTGGTGAAAAAGATTGTTTGTGATTTTGATTTTTATATTCACCTGTGGTGGTAAATTTTTTGAAAATCCCTAAAAATCTGAAAATTAACTCAAATAAGCTTGGGTATCTTCTGGCTGTATACAATAATTCATTGTTCGTGTTTAAAACTCTTGGAGCTATCATGGAAAGAGGCTCATTACTCTCCATCTTAAGTACTAATTTCTCAAGGATCTCTGGATGAAAGCTTACGTCTGGATTTAAAATCAAATGGTACTTATTCTTACTCGTAAGCTTGTGTAAAATACTATTATGACCCTTACCAAAGCCTAAATTTTTATTAGAATAAATATATTCAACAGAATCGTTCTGAATTTTATTTTTGAATTCATTTGAGGGAGAATTATCTATAACATAAAGTTTTTTTGAAAGTGGTGAGCCTAAAAAACTATCAATTGCCTTCTCAAGAACTTTGAAATTTTCTTTGTAAACTACTATTGAAGCTGTTATGTATTTTTCTTCTTGCATTAATATGCGTTTTCTTCACCTTTGAAAACATTAAAAACTGTCATTAAAATAATTTTAACATCTAATAGAAAGGACCAGTTTTCAATATAAAAAATATCTAAGCGCACTCTATTTTTAATATCTGACTTCTTTTTTATTTCACCTCTGTAACCGCTTACTTGAGCAAGGCCTGTAATTCCTGGTTTTACAGCATGTCTTTTAAAATAATCATCAACATCTTTCTGATATTCTGAAGATAATGAAGGTATATGAGGTCTAGGGCCAACAACACTCATATCACCCTTTATTACATTAAGAAATTGAGGTAATTCATCAATACTTGTTTTTCGTATAAATGAACCTATTCCAGTAACTCTTATGTCATTTTCAACTGCGTGAACTTTATCTGACATGGTATTTAATTTCATAGATCTAAACTTATAACAAACAAATTTTCTACCATCCAATCCTTCACGTTTTTGTGAAAAAATTAATGGCCCTTTAGATTCAATTTTTATAAAAACCCATAGTATTGGAATTAACCAAGTTAGAATAAATAAACAAACCATAATAGAGAAAATAATATCAAAAATTCTTTTAATAATATAATTCTCACTGAATTCAAAAGGTAATTTTTTTACGTTTAACACCACTAAAGTATCGTCGTAAAACTCAATATTTTGATTCTTACTGTAAAGTTTATTTGAATCAGGAATTAATTTTAAAATTATATTATTAGAATTCGAAAAAGATCTAATCTTGGCGATAGTAGTGGTATTTAACTCTTTTAAAGAACAATAGATTTCATCAACAGTATTATCTAATATAAATTGAAAACTGTCTTCAATGGTTCCTAATTTATCAGTATTGACTCTGTTTGTAAAATAGCCTAGATATTTATACCCTAAAGTTTTGTTTTGATTAAAAAGTGAAATGATTTTTTTGGATGAATCATCAACACCAATCACAACAACTTTTCTGAAATTTTTCCCAAGATTTCGATACCATTTTAATGAAAAGTAAAAGATGATTTTAAGTGAAAATGTTGTTAGTAATATTGACGTTAATATTAAGAATTGATTATGAACAACAAAACCTTCCTTATAAATTCCAAAAAAAGTAAAAAATCCAAGAATAAAAATAAAAAAATGCCTAAAGGTTAGACTTAGTAACCTTAGAAACTTTGTAAATCTTAAAACCTTATAGTAATCTGTTAAAACTGAAGATAGTGTCCAAAAAGAAAGTATGTAGGTTATAAATATTAAATTATAAAACTCTTGGTCTGATACAAAATAAAGTATCATAAAGATTGATAAACAATCAATAACTAATTGCAGAGGCGTAATTAAGAATGAATATCTATATTTCACAAAAAAAATTTAAAAAACAAATATAGTATTTAACTTATAACCTTACCAATTAAACTATTAATGTTAAAAAGCTTTTGAGCTACACTTTTTTGATTGTTTGTATCAATTTTTTGATCTAAGAGCTCTCTAATAGAGAGTTTAATTACTTGTTTATCCCAAGTGGTAATAACTTTTTGAAGGTTATATTTATTGAAGATAAACTCTAATTCGCTATTTTTATCTGTAATAACTAATGTTTTAGTTCCTGATGCTAATATATTTGGAATTTTGGAGGGTAGTGAACCATTGGAGGTATTTGGTGATTGAGGTACAATTTGAATACTACTTCTAGCATATAATTCCTCTATATCTTCTTTTTTT
>Ga0209119_1000684_pt1 | contig 34481 bp, 38 predicted proteins | sample COG_03_FD_184747 | JGI IMG/M metagenome (GOLD analysis project Ga0209119, IMG submission 184747) | Pelagic Microbial community sample from North Sea - COGITO 998_met_03 (SPAdes) (version 2) | ecosystem: Environmental > Aquatic > Marine > Neritic zone/Coastal water | place: Helgoland, sampling...
GGCATCCCATATGTTTTTGATTTTATAGGTCTTGATTGCTTAATAATTCTTTTAAATATCTTTGATATTAATTGTGCAAATAATATTCCAGATAAAAATAATACTGCTCTATGTTCTTTCATTTATACTAAATTTAGATATAAATAATAATTTATTTATTTTTATTTTTGATAGTTTCCTCAACATATTTAGCATATTTTAGTAAAAATTCTTTATTTACTTTTTTCTTAATATGTTTTGTGATTTCTTTGCTAGTTAAATCAGGATTTAATACTCTGTAGTGTAAATACATAGTTGACCATGTGACACATAAACCACTATAAGCATCAATTTTTGCTTGGAATCCATATGATGGTAGAAAATCTTGTGGGGAGATATATTTATAGTCGGGAAAGAATTTATGAAAATATTTTTTCAATAATTTATCTGAAATATTGTATGCCCCTTCTAAACTATCCATAGTAGTTTGTTCTGAGCGTTTGCCGTGAGGTTCAAATAATTCTACAGTTTTCTTTTTAGTATCTAATATTAACATATTAGCGTGGGTGCCTGGTTTATTTTCAACAATTAATTGAACAGATACAGCAATAATTCTTTTTCTACATTTTTTAATCATTTTATTGAATAAATCTATAGATACTTCTGGATCGACTGGTTTTACATTTTTCATCATTAATTCGCTGGTATCCAAATCCTCTTTACTTAAAACTACTTTTAAAAAAGATCTCATCCATTTTTTACCAACATCTGGGATACATAAAACAGATTTAATATCTTTTTCTTTTTTCATTAAAATATCGAAGAAATTAAATATATTATCATATTTTTGATAATGATAATGGATTTCACCTAAAGTTTCCATGGATCCTTGAGAACTCTTTTTAGAAATTGGGACATCTTTTATTTTCATTTTATATATATAATTATTTTATTTTTTTTTTCTATGTTATATTATAAAAAGAATATGCCAACTGTGACATTTTTCTCGGCGACTGTTAGGGCTGTTGCATCATGGTATTTATCGCCCATACAATGGTTCCAGGCACTTTGTAATCCTACCATCCCAGCAGTCATCGTGAACAACGGCACGGGACCCACACCGCCGGCGCTTTCTAGTGCAATCGGCTGCACCAGCAGTGGCACCTGCCCGACGCCCCACACTGCCCTCAGTTCAACTGGCGGCCTGCAAGTCGCCGCTGCGGATGTAACATTGCCCTCGGGTCACGCGAGTTTTGTCGATGTGTGCGCACAGCTGCGGCTCAAGTTCCAAGGACCAGCCGCCAAGATTGGAAAATCTGTGGCTGCCAACAAATACACGCAATACGTCGCCCAAGGGTTTGATGGCAATATTGTTCGATCAGATGGGACTACTGTGCTTTATTCGATAGAAGCGCCTGCATTGTTCACAAAGTCAGTGTGCGCGCAAGCGGCTGCTAATAATATTCAGCCAGTGGACGCGAAACACCTTATCCATTCGAGTTATAATCTCTTAGGGGGTACGGACCTTGTTGCCTGCGATGTAGCTTGGGGCGGGGAAAGACCCAAATATGGGAAGAATTCGGGCGCCTCAGAGGCATGGCCGGCGAACATCACGAACGAAATCATATCATCATGGACCACAAAGACCGGCGCCCAATGCCAAATTAAGGTATCTACAGACCCGAAAACTAACTTAAGTACAAAACTGCGAGATTTAATAGAGACTGATGGACTCACCAAAGGGAATAGTATGAAACCAGACAACCAGTGCTGGAAATCCCTGAAAGGTAAACTCGAGTCGCTCGAGCCCTGTTATATATGTGGATTGCCTATGCTAAATTTCGCTGATAAGGCAGTGTTCGAGGGTGCTGCTGAATTCAAAACAGGTTATGCTTGTGAACATGTTATACCTGTTTTCTTAATGTGTTTAATATGTGGGTTGAACGGGGTGGTCCACGAAAATATGTACCAAGCGATCTTGATGTTGATCCCCCACGATGGCGCCTTTCCTAACGACTTTGATGACTGGCGTAAAAAAGTCCGTGCGCGCGGCTATCAATGGTCTCATGCTTCCTGTAATGAGGTCAAGAACCAGTACCCTTTTATAGCTTTTGAGTTTTCCACTGCAACGCCCGCCCCAACAATTACTGAAGCACGCCCGATTTTTGAAAATGTTCTTTATAATCTTTATAGGTTATTGAGGGTAGAGCAGAAGAGGGAGCAGTGCTGGAGGAAATTTTATCACCCGTGGTTGGCGCTCATGGTTGGCGCATCCCCTAGTCAGGTACCGGTAATAGCTAACTTAACCAACTGGGCAAATTGGCAAGCTGCCCAAGTTGTGGAGAAAAACCTAAAACCACTCGTCGCCGCAATAGGCACCGCAGGTCGGGACGGCGCGCCAGGCGAGTTTTTTAGTATGTCGATTTGTTGTACCGTTAGATTAATGATTTTGAAATCTCATGCGGTACAAGCAGTCGCAGGTTTCAATCATAATGGGGAAATCGCTGAAAACAATCTTAGTGATTTATATGAGGCGGCTCGAAATTACCTAACAAAAGGCGCGGCCACGAAGCTGGCGGGCCAAGGCGGCGGTTCCCGAGTTGGACATGCCAGCCGTAGGTCGCCGCGCGAAACGACGGGGCCGTACTCGGTAAAACCTGGTCGCACTAGGGCTGCAGAACTGAACCCGGTCGTACCTGCAGCTGGCATACCCACATACTCTGCGTTCGAAGACTTCGTTAGCACGTACCTGAAAGGATACCAGCGCATTGATTTAATTATGCGCGGAAGGAACATCGATCACAAGATCATGTGCCAATTAATACGGACTCATGAAATTTATACCGCCCTCGCTTTGGCCCCTGATAATTTAAATGCTATGTGTACCAGACATTTAAATTCCGCATACGAGGTTCTGATTAAATACGATTTTAAAGAATGGGGGAGTATTGACCAGGGCACTTTTGGCACATTTGTGGGCGTGACCGCGGAGGCGGCCAGGAAGTATGGTTCGGACGCGTACAGCAGGTTGAGTGAGGTCGAGGCGCAATTTTTTAGCGCCGCAGGACCCGGCGGGAAGAAGGTGTACCTCGGCTACTTCGCCACGGAGGAGGCGGCCAAGGCAAGCTACAACGCCCGCTGCCTCGAGCTCGGGCTCGACCCACGTTGGGTGGACAAGCGGCAGGGGTCGGAGTTCCACGGCGTGACCGAGGACAAGAGTAATGGCGGATGGCACGCCAAAATCGAGGTCGACCCGAATTCTGAATTAGACGAAGAATTATATGAATGGATCAAGATCGCAGCGGGGCACGATCGCGAGCGGGAAGGCAGCGACGGAGCAGCAGCAGCATCGTTATTCGGCCGAGCTGCTGCTGCTGCTGCTGCCAGGCAGCAGCAGCAGCAGCAGCAGTCGGTCTTCGTATCCGGAGCGGCGGCACAGGATGAGAGTGCTGATGCTGAGGCAGCGGAGATGGACGGCGATGGGGAGGGGGACGGTGACATTGACATAGACCTGTCTGGGGGGGGCGCCCCGAAATGTCAACCATGCTCAACAAATAAAGTTTATAAACCACCCAAATCCTCTAGAAAGAAATCCATAAAAAAGAAAAAATCAAAAAAGAAAACAAAGAAGAAATACATTAAAAAATCACCTAAATATTCCACAAAGAAATCATTAAAAAAGAAATCATTTAAAAAAGGATCAAGGAAGAAAACTTTAAGAAAGAAATCTAAAAGAAAATCAAAGAAATAAATTTGATATAAATTAATTAATATTTTATTATAAACTACATGAATAATTCATTTGAAGAACTAATTAATCAATTCAGTAATAATCCTGATGTTGATATATTAAAGAAAATATATAAGATAAATGTAGAAAGAAATAATTCATTTAATGATTTTCATGAAGGACTACAAAATATATCATTATTACATATTAGGCAGTCATATAATACTATGAAATATTTATTAGATAGAGGTGGTAATCCAAATTTAGTAAATAATTCTGGAGTAAGACCAATACATTTTCAGAAAGAATTTAAAACAATTCAATTATTAGTTGATAGGTTGGCAATACCTAATCCAAAAGATATATATGGTTTCAGTCCATTATATTGGCAGAAAGATCCCGAATCGGTCAAATATTTATTAAGATATAATCCCATTGAGAATAATTTTGTATATAATCATGAATATTGGGGAGTTGGTCATTATTATAATAAGATGTTAATAGAAGGTGGATATGATCCTTATTCTGAAAAGAATATATCAATCACACCTGTATTTCTCCAAAAAGATTTAAAATCATTAGATATATTATTAGATTATTGTTATGTGAATGGGATAAATAATATGGATATAGTAGGCGAAACATTATTATTTAAACCGTGTATAAATAAAGATATAATAGAATTATTCGACGAGAATAATCAAGATTTAGATCATGCAAATATATTAGGGAATACAGCATTACATGTTCAGCATGAACCTGTAAATATATTGAAATTATTAATATGCGGAGCAAACCCTAAGATAGAAAATTATATGGGGGTGACACCATATGAATACCATATGAATAGAGAAAATCGTGTTAATTGTTTATTGATAAATAAATTTGTATCAGTAAAATGTATTCAGAGATGTTGGCGTAAATTTTGGTTTACTAAAACATATATTACACCTAAATATTATAAAAAAAAGATAGAGTTCATGGAGAATTTTAAGTTATTACCTCCGTCAATATGTGGAAAATTCCCAGGTGGTATTGGATATCAAACGGCATTTGAAGATTATAAATTGTTATGCACATAATATTTTAAAGTTATAATAAATTTAAAAAAAAGTTATTATTTTTTTGTGTTTTATTATTTTTTTACTTTTCTTTTTTTTGTTTTTTATTCTTTTTTATTTTTTTTATTTTTATGTTTTTAATATTTATTTGGTTTTATTCTTTTCATGGATATCTTCGCCATTTCCTGTGTAATCGATTGTTCCATCGTCATCAAGATATCCGATATGTTCAGCAGATGTCTTGTCAATTAGTAGGGAATCTGATTCATTCCATAAATATTCGACACCATCAATTACTTTTGAAGGCCAATCATCATCATCATCTTCAACATCAGATTCAGATGTTGTAGATGATATGAAGGCGAAATTATCTAGGATTTCTTCTTCGTCTTCTTTTTTGTCAATTGTCTGTTCTTCTTCAGATACTTCTTCTTCCTTTTTGTCAATTGTCTGTTCTTCTTCTTCGGATACTACCTCCTTGATAGGAACCTTCTTCTTGACAGGTGTCTTCTTCTTGGCAGGTACCTTCTTTACAGGAGTCTTCTTCTTGGCAGGTGATTTCTTCTCTGAAGGTGTCTTCTTCTTTTTTGGTTCAATATTAGTTACGCGATCGTCAAGAATATGAAGAAATCCCATCTGAAAGTCATACCGAAGATGTTTATTCTGTGCCGTTTCAAGAAACTCCTCAAGATTAGTAGCATGTTTATATCCTTCGTAGAAGTCATATGCTGCTGATTTTAGTTTCTTAGGATTTTCCTGTTGACACTCAATGAGAGTATCAGGATTTTCCTTGAGGAACTTCAGGGGATCGAATTTCTTAGAAGAATCTGTGGGAGGTGTCTTCTTTTTGGGTTCCGATACTTTCTTGGGGGGAGTATCTGAAATTTCTTCGATTTTTGAAGGAATAACTGGAGTATCTTCGGTATCTGATGCATCATCAGTATGGAGAAACCGCTTGACTTTCTCATCACCCATCCATGTATCAACAAGTTCTTGATGTTCAGTCTCGTCCATATCTGAAATGAATGTAGTAAGATGCTTGAGAAATTCAGCAGAAGTCATACTTATGAAGTGTTTTGATTGAAGTTTTAAGTGTTTTAAGTGTTTTGTTACGTATGTTTGTTCTTTAAACAGTACGTTGATTGAAATGTGAATAAAGTTAAATGGTAATTTCAAATTTATTCAATGAATGCACAAGGTGGTAATTTGGCAGGTATAAATATTTCATTCTTTTTCTTTTTCTTTTTATTGTTAATTTGCGCCTTTAGTTCATTTAATTTATCAGGATTACTTTTATATTCAATATAGTCATTATAAAATTTAATGATGTGTTCAATATGATCATTCCACCATAATTTATCTCTATGAACTAATGATAATTCATATCTTGTAATTTTCCACCATTTTGTTTCAACAATATTATATCCTTTTTTAATATATTCATCGATCCACTCTAGATATTGTTCATGAGTTTGATATAATTTAGGATATAAATAGCTCAAATTATGAGAAGCGTCTCCTTCTTTTACATAGCTGATAGTGACACCTTTGGGTAAATTTTCTTTAGTTTTACCGTTAATAATATTATCATATTCTTCATTAATAGATTTGTATGGTTCAGAACTATCAAAGATGTCATTTTTATAATCTAATAATGTATCATATTCTTCAAGTTTAACTTGTAAGAAATCACATTCATCAAGATCACAAACCTCTAGTTGTCCTTGCATTTGCATCATGTAATGTGGTGGGACACTTTTAGTGAATTTTCTTTTGGGCGGGCACTTAATTTCTAACATTCTTGAGCAGAATTCCATAGGTCCAGTATCGTCACAAATTCCATCAGGCGATGCACCGAAAATAGGGAAAGTGGGATGTGGAATCATACCAAATTCTTTAATAACTGTTCCAGTGATTGATTGATAAAATAATGTGGCAATTTCTTCATATTTTACACCCCATTCTGTAATAGGGTTACTTTCATATGGTTCTGGGATAATTTTACTATATATTAATTCATCTCTAGATCTAAAATGGCATTTATCCATAGCAGCAGCAAATGAACTGGCAGTTAAAATATTTTGTCTTAATAGGTGCCATTCTGGAGACCTTTGTTCGGGTAATTTTAATTTCAATAATTCATTTAATTTATATTGTCTTTCATAAAATATTTTATATTTTTCGGATAATTCATCAACAACAGTTTCTATAAAATATCTTTGTGATTTTAATTGGAAATCGTTTTGATTGATAGAAATAATGTTAAATATATTTAATAATTCATCTATGATATTATTTTTGAATGAATTGAGTTCTAAATGGATATCTGGGTAATTATTATTAATGTATTCAATAATATCTTGCTTTGAAATCATCATTGTCGTCATAAATTAGTTTGTGTATAATAATCAAATTTACAAATATTTATATTATAGTATATATGTTCTTAAATATAATATTGAATAATATTGAATAATATTGAATAATATATTTATGGTCAATGGGGGTTTGAATGTAGATTTAATAAATTTGAAATTTGAAATTTGAAAAGTTAATAGTATAAAGTTGAATAATAGTCTAAATTAAATAATAATAAAATGAACCAGGCGTCTTTCTCTGATAAGTTAGTTGGGAAAGTGATGGAAAATGAAAAGGTTCTATATGAATGTGACAAGTGTTCAAAATGTACACCGAAATATTTTATAAATTTAAATATTGAAGGTGAAAACAAATATATATGTTCATATTTGTGTAGTAAAAATATGCACGAAACATATGGGAAGAATTATTGGGATAATTTAGTAAACGTAGATGATTTTAATAAATATCCTCAACCGATTACTGATAATAAAAAGGTGGAGAAGTTCAAAATTGAAATTTCACCGTGGGATATAGAAAGATTAGAATATCATAATGAAATGTTAGAAGAAGATAAGCGTGTGGAGGCATTAGAAAATTGTTCGGATAGTTCATATAGTGATTATGAGTCAGATTAAAAAAAATATTTAATATTATATATATGGTTTTTAATATGTTGCCAGTATTTTTTTTATTGATAATAGTTATATCATTTTTGTTAGTATTCGCTCCTATGGTTGATCATGTATTTTACCTTGATCATAAAATAGAGGAATCAACCGATTCAGAAGTATTTATTATAATATTAGTTCATATAATGTTAGTAGGGATATTAATATATTTATTTCATTTTTACATAGTAAGAAAATATATAAAATTTTTTAAATTAAATGAAACATATATAAAAATAATAGATTTAATATTAGGTTTGACATTGGTAGGTTTGCAGAGAAATTTAGTATATAAATTGAGATATCTGTCAAATAGACATCCAATTAGGGCAGAATTAATTATATAAGTTAATTAATTAAATAAAAAATGTAATAATATAAATATGGAGTATATATCAGGGTTAGAAAATTTAAATAAATGTTTAAATTGTGAACAATATGTATTATTATTTTTTACAGCCAGTTGGTGCGGACCGTGTAAAAGAATATATCCTGAATTAGAGAAATTATATGAAAAATTGAATAAAGATTTAGTGAAAATATATAAATTAGATGTAGATAAAGAGGGAAATGCGGAGATTTTAAAAATATTTAAAATAAAATCTATGCCTTCATTTTGTTTAATGAAAGATAAAAACTGTATAAATACTTTCAATGGTTCTGATATAGAAGGTATAAAAAAAATGTTAAATATTCAATAATAATATATATATTAAAGATAATTTAATAATAAATATATATAAGGAGATGACAACATTTGACGATTTTGATTTAAAGGAAAAATTATTAAGAGGTATATACTCATATGGGTTTGAGAATCCATCTGATATTCAATGCAAAGCGTTACCGATATTAAATTCTAAGAAAGATTTATATGCTCAAGCTCAGTCTGGCACGGGTAAAACGGGGGCATTTACGATTGGTTCCCTAAATTTATTAGATGAAGATTTAAAAAAAACACAAATATTGATTTTGAATCCAACATATGAGTTAGTGAATCAAAATTATGATGTAATGGAAGCGCTCAGTCAATATATGGATGTAAATATTATGAAGGTTGTAGGGAAAACAAGTTTAGATGAATGTAAGAGAAATTTAGAGAAAGAACCTGAAATTATTATAGGGACTCCTGGCAGAGTAGCAGACATGATAAATAGGAGATATTTATATACACAAAATATAAAATTATTGGTAATTGATGAAGCAGATGAAATGTTATCAGATGGATTTAGAGATACAATTTATAATATAATTAAGTATATTTCTAAAGATTGTCAAATATGTTTATTTAGTGCTACAAAGACGGAAGAGACACTTGACTTGAGTAATAAATTTCTAAATAATCCTGAATCTATTATAGTTGAGAATAAAAATGTAAGTTTAGAAGGTATTAAACAATTTAAAGTACTTATAAATGAAGAATGGAAATATGATACATTATTAGATTTATATAATTTATTAAATATAGCACAATGTATTATTTATGTAAATTATAAAGATAAATTAATGAATATTTATACAGAATTAATTAAAAATAATTATCCAGTAGATTATATTCATGGAGAAATTACTAAAGAAGAACGTGAGAGTAAAATATTAGATTTTAAAAATGGTAAAACTCGATTATTATTGTCAACGGATTTACTAGCGAGAGGTATTGATGTTCAACAGTTAAATTTAGTAATTAATTTTGATTTACCTAGGTCAAAGGAAACATATATTCATAGAATAGGTAGATCCGGGAGATATGGTAGAAAGGGTGTTGCAATAAATTTAGTAGGACCTCGCGATCAAGGTAAATTATCTGAAATAGAAGAACATTATAAAGTAAATATTGAGGATTTACCACAAAACGTAGGGGATATATTTAATGTTTGAAATATTTAAATTTTTAATATTTAAAAGTATGCGTATTAAATATAATAATATTTTTAATTACAATATATATGGAGAAACTTGATATTAATTTAGATGATGATTTTAAAAACATAAATACTAATATAAGTAGTAATACTGATTCTATAGGTATTGATTTATTGATTGGTGGGAATAGTTCTCCTAAATCAAATATGTCTGATGATGTAAAATCTGTAAAAACAGATATATCAGAGAGTCATTCATTTTTTAAAGATGAACAAGCAGACGGCAAAGATGTACCTGCACCAATGAATGATCCTATAATGAATAATATAGTTCCAGATGAATATAAACCTGTTCATGTATTATCCCAAACAGAAATAAAAAATGAGAAGATAGATTTATTATATAAATTTAGTAAATTACAGAATCAAGGGACTAGAACATCGACAAATTATAATATGAATTCTAATTTAGATGAAATGAGAAATGAATATATTAAATTAAAAAAACAGAGAGATACATCAAATTCAGTAAAATTTCAAAGAAAAATATTGATGGCGGCGGTTTCCGGGGCAGAGTTTTTAAATAGTAAGTTTGATCCATTCGATGTTAAATTAGATGGATGGTCCGAGTCAGTAAATGAAAGTGTAGAGGATTTTGATGAAGTATTTGAACAATTATATGAAAAATATGGGGGAGGTGGTGAAGTTGCACCAGAACTCAAATTAGTTATGATGTTAGGGGGATCGGCATTTATGTTTCATTTGTCGAATACAATGTTTAAATCATCTATACCTAATATGAATGATATAATGAAGACGAATCCCGATTTAATGAAACAATTCGCCAAGGCAGCTGTTGGTTCTATGGCACAACCGGGTATGGAACAACAACAACAATCATCTATGCCTAATATGATGAACCAAGAACAACCGTCACAATCAAATCAAAGGCCAGATATGGATGGACCTGTAGGAGATATAGATGAAGTAATAAGAAATTTAAATTTACAACCCAATTCAATGCCTGATTTAGATAATTTATCTATAATGAGTGGAGATAGTGATAGGAATTCCACTAAAGGTATAACTTTAAATTTATAGAATAAATTACATATTTAGTTTAATATCTTCTAACATTTGGGTTGCTGCATCTAATTTTTCTTTTATATTATTTTCAGTATTTGAATTTTTTACATTTGATTTAAAATCATTTAAAAATGACATAAAAAATATATACATAATTATTAAAATTAATGATAAATTAATATCTTTTGTAGCGATGAAAAATAAACAAAATATGAATAAATGTTTTAAATAAAATTGATTATTAATATGTGGTTGTATATCTTGAAATAACATTCTGCCACCAAACATATTAAGTAAAAACGTCCCACTTAAGAATAAATAATTATTTGTTAAATAATCAAATAAATACATATATATATATATATTTTATAAATAAAAAATATATATATATATATTAAATGGTTGCTTTACTTTCTCAATGTTTTGATCAAAGTTCTAATAGTTCTTCTAATGATATTGTAAGTAATAATGGTAATAATGATATTGTAAGTAATAGCTCAACAGAATTAAAAATACCTGAAGTATCTCCTGTCAAAAATGTCAGTGATCAAAATATTCCTACGGGTAATATTCCGACTGGTGAAGATATTCTAGATCAACAATTTAAAGAATTAAAAGATTATACAAAACATTTAGAAAAAGAAGTTGAAGAATATAAAAAATATATAGAAGAAAGATTTAATAATATTGATAATCAACAATTTAATGTTTTGGAAGGATTTTCTAATGATAGTAATTCTAAAGATATTAATGATATTATAGTATATATAATGACATGCATTTTCATATTATTATTAGTAGATTATATTTTCAAGATGGGTAAGAATTCTTATTAATTAAATTTTTTATCAATATTAGATAATATATTATCATTATATAATAGATTTCCAGTAGGATTATAGTCATCTATTTTTTTGAAATTGTTATTGGAATTAGTAGTTTGCGGTTTATTGACATTTCTTTTATTATTTTTTAATCTTTCCCATGAGATGAATAATAAATTAGGATGTATGTATAATACATCGAATTTATCTCTTTTTAAAGAATCTATTAAATATTTTCTTAAGTCTTCTATTTTATATAATGGTTTACCTATTAAGAATTCAGGTATTTCATGGGTGCAGAAAAATGTTTTGTTTTGTGAATTTAATTTAATTTTATTATGTATTTGTAGTAAAATATCATCAAACATTTTCAATCTATTAAGTACTTTTTTATCTTGTTCTTCAAATAGTGAATTTATGTTTAAAGAACTCATAATATATAATTAATAAAATAATATGGAAATTGATACTTTAATATTTTGTGGGGCGTCGTCCAAGGCAATTATTTTTTTAGGATTTCTAAATTATTTGATTGAAGAAAGAATGATAGATAAAGAGTTAAATAATATTAAAAAAATATATTGTGTGTCTTCAAGTTATTTATTTATGGTAACAGTAATATTATTAAAATATGATTATGAATATATTAAAGATGAGATATTTAATTTTGATTTTAATGAAATGTTGAATATTAATGACTTATCATTAAAGAGTTTAGTAGATAATTATGGATTTATAAATTATAATAAAAACCATATTTATGTAAAAAAAGTATTGAAAGAGAAATATAATATTGATAAAATGTCATTATTAAAATTATATAAGATAAGTGGTATTCATATAGTGGTGAAGGCTATAAATGTATCGAAGCAGAAAGTAGAATATATAGATCATATTAATAATCCTAAAATGAATATATTAAAATTAATACAGATGACTACATGTATTCCTTTGTTATTTAAACCGACTAAATATAAAGGTTATTTATATTTAGATGGAGGATTATGTGGTAATTGTCCTATAGAAGAAAATGAATCTGATAAATATTTATGTATAAATTTATTAAAGACCAAGGATGATTATGAGATAAATAATGTATTTGATTTTATAATAAAAGGGTGGGAAATGTATGATCCAAATATATTATTAAAATATGAAAATAATAGAACAATTTTAATAAATGTGGGAAAATTAGGCATTGGGGTAACTAATTTTAATATATCCAAAGAACAAAAAAAAATAATGTTAGATTTAGGGTATAATATAACTAAAGAACATTTTACTAATCTTCAATATTCTTAAAATTAAATTTAGGATTTCTGCTGGTACCATTAGGGGCATTATCTGCTAATACTTTACCGAAGATAGGAGATCCGTATGTTGTTTTTTCATGTTCTTTAATTAGTACTTTTTTAACTTCTTGTTTTTGGATTTTTCTAAAGTCATATCCTTCATCTTCACACCAAGATTTAAGGTTATCTAGTAAATCATCAAATGGAGTAGGATTATCTGATTCTTCTAAAGCATTAGATATCCATTTTTGCATGACATCATTTTCAGTAATATATATTTTAGTTGCTTCTGTGACTGAAGAAGGTGCTTTGGTTCCTTCTTTATCATATATTTTATAATAATCTAATAATTTGATCATAAATAGGATGTTCCATTTTTTTAATTTGGTACCAAGTTCTAAATCAGCGTGGTATTGGTGAGGGTTATTTACAGATGGTCTAGGATTATCTGTAAATTTAGAGATAAAATCAACAACTTCAATACGTCTATGAACACCACCATCATTACCAGCGAGTTTTGGTAATTCATTACACATAAGCATTAATTTAAATTGTGGTTTAAATTCAGTTGTATCTTTAAATAATCCTCTGCTGGTCATAGTATCACCGCCGGTAATTTGTTTGAGTTTGCCAACATATATTTGGTCATCTCTTTCAGGTTCTGACATAGATACAAACCGAGCATAACGAATTGCTTCTAATTCGGGAGAAGCACTAGAAGAACTACCTCTTTTAGTTGTTAAGAAAGATACATCCATAGTTTTAGAATATCCGCCTAATGTAGACGTAATTAGATCTGTAATTTTTGATTTGCCATTAGCACCAGAACCAGTCCAGAAGTAGAATTTTTCTTCTCTGACTTCACCACTTAGGCAGCTGGATAAGAATCTTAAAGTATAATCTCGGACATCTTCATTTGGTAATACTTTTTCTATAAAGTCATCCAGGTCTGCATTTAATGATTCATAATCATTAATATGAACAATATTATCTTTAATTTTATCAATGTTTATAGGCAAATCTGCAATATCTACAGGAAATGAATAACCTACAGATAAACTAATATAATCGTCTGGACGACCTTGTCTAAATATAGTTTCTTTAAGATTACCGTTATAATTAATTGTTTCATATTTTAAATCAATGACTCCATTATCAAAACCAACTAAATTTTTATTACTATTTAATTTATCCATAAATTCACCATCATAGAATTTTTCTTTACATTCTTTCATAATTTTATCTTTATAATTAGAATCCTTTAATTTAATCATAACTTTCATACAATTTGTATGTTTTCTATCATAAATTTCATATGTTTCTGTTTCAGGATCAGGACCTCTTTTATCTTTATAAATTTCACTGTAATGTTGATATATATCTATAATATCAGAGGACAGTCTCATCCGTAAAATATGCCCTTGTTCTGTTTCTTTCCAACGACCATTAATTTCATTAAAATAGAACCATGCATTTTCTTTTAATCCGCTACATACAAATAAATTTTTATAATAATTATATACAATATTTGCTACATCTGTATGAGCGCCGCAAGTTTTTTCACCAATTAATGATTTATCAACTAATTTACTTAGTGAATCTTTTTGAATTTTACTAAATTCGTCAGGATTATCTTGTTTTGCCCAGAATATTAGGGTACCCATAGTGTATTGAGGAGTATTAGTATTATTCATATAATCCCATTGTCTTTCACATTCCTCTTGATTGCAATAACCGATCCATTTCTTACTAAAATTAATCCATGAGTTTAGTAAATGATTAGGTGAGATACTATGTAAACAATATCCAACATCTATCCATGTTTTATTATCAGACGAGCGTTCTTGTGAAAGAATATTAGATAGTTTTTTAGCAAAGTCTAAGTCTTCTTTTTTAATTCTAACGACATTAGCCATATTTTCAATATCAGTTAAATCGATTTGTGAATTTACACTTCTTATAGGGGTTATCTTTTTAAGTATTTCAGGACCTTTATAGATCACATTAATATTATTATTAATACGAACACTACATTTATCCATGATTTCTCTAGGATTTTCTAAATAAATATCTATAGATTGTTCTTCAACATTATTTTCATTAATTTTATATATGTGAGTTAATTCATATGTGGTATCACCTGGTTTACCAGAACCATATATGAACCAATTTCCCGGTTTATATATATGAGTATCAAAAATATCTATAATATCATTAGATGGTACAGAAATATTATAATCTTTGAATAATGTATCTACAATATCTTTGTCAGATACTATAGTTTCCATCAATTTAATATAACCCGATTTTTCAGCAACAATATCAGGGAATATTAAGTGAATACCGTCTTTTTTAGAATATTGTGGTTTATCACATTCAGAAATATTAGGTTTCTCCATAATCCATATATGGGATTGAATATCAGAAGTTAAATTATATAATTCATTAATTTTTTTATATAAATATATAGATAATTGTTTGAGGAATTCAGTTGTGTATTGTCTACAAGTAATATTATCTTTATATTTGAAATCTAAATCAATAATTAATGGACATATATCACCTAATCTTTCTAACAACGATACATTTAATCCTGTACCTCTTATGTTTTCAACTATATCAAATAGTTTAGGTATTTCTGATGATTCAATATTGTATGAACCTCTTAGACTTGAATTACTATCATATACAATATGTGTAGGTTCTTGATTATTACCTTTTCTTTTATTTGATAAGAAATTAGATAGTTGATCCATTTAATAAATTCTATAAATATATTAATTTTATCAAATTTATTTTTAAATATAGATTTTTTTTGAGATATATAAATTTAATTATCAAATTTATAAAATATTTAAGTATAAATATTGTAATATTAATTATATTATTATGAATAAAGCTATTAAAAGAATTCTTAATAAAGATATAAAATCTATCGAACATTATAAATTAAATGATCATGGTATATATATAGAATTTAATGAAGAAAATATGTTAGAAGCACATGCTATGATTATAGGTCCTAAAAACACCTTATATGAAGGAGGATATTTATTTTTTAATATAACTTTTCCTAAAAATTATCCATATTCTCCACCAGATGTTTCATATGTGTCTAGAGGTAATGTAAGAATACATCCAAATTTATATGTAAAATCACATAAATCTGGATATGGTAAAGTATGTTTATCAATATTAGGAACCTGGTCGGGACCAGGATGGACAACTATAATGGATGTATCTACTGTATTATTATCAATGCAATCACTATTAGATTGTGATCCATTATTAAATGAACCAGGATTTTATAAGAAAAATAAACATCAAATTGATATTATTAATAATTATAATGATATAATATTTTTTGAGAATATTAATTCATTATTAATAAAAAATTATTTAGATATCCCGCCGAAATTTATAGTTTTTAAAGATGCTATTTATAAAAATTTTAATGAAAATTATAAAGATATTTATAATAATATTTTAAAATATAAGGATATTGACTCTAAAAAGATACTAATTTCAATTTATGCAGTTAATTATTCAATTAATTATAATAATTTATTAAATAATTTTAAAGAATTTTGTAATAAAATTAATATTAGTTTAGAATAATAATTTTAAATTTGAAATATATATTTAATAAATAATTTATAATAATAATAATATAATGGAAAATCAATTCTGTGATAATTGTAATAATTCTATGTATATTTATTTGGATAAAGATACATCTAAATTATATTTATATTGTAAAGCATGTGCGAATAAAGTAGATTATAAGGAAAATCTAATTTATGATAATGATTTTAACATAGATTTGAGCGAGAGTATAAATAATAATAAATTTATTAATTATGATTTGACTTTACCCCATATTCATAATAAGAATATTAAATGCCCTAATTCTAAATGTATATCTATAGTTGAAGAAAAAATGTCAGATATAATTTATATAAAATATGATAAAGAAAATATGAAATATATTTATAGTTGTAATTACTGTGGACAAAAATGGACGAATAAATAAATTAATAAATTAATTAATAAATAAATTAATAAATAAATTAATAAATTTGAATTTATTTAAATATATTTTTTATATTATAATAAATGGACGAAGATGATGATATTATAGATCCTATAAATTTTATTGAATCTGTAGATATTGGATTAGAATCGGGAGAATCTGATGATGATATTGATATGGGCGTTGAAGAACATATTGTAGAAAATATGGAAGATATAAATGTTTTTAAAAAAAATTATATTAATTTTAAAAAACATAATAAATCTTCAAAAGTATTAAGTAAATATGAGAAAACTAAAATATTGTCAAAAAGGTGTGAGCAATTAGAATCAGGATGTTTACCATTAATTAAGGATTATAGTAAATATGATAATATTTATGATATTGCACTCGAAGAATTAAATGATAAAAAAATTCCATTTATTTTAAAAAGATTTATTAATGGTAAATATGAATATTGGAAATTAGAAGATATGATTCATTAAATTTAATAATTAAGATAAAAAAAATATATATATTATATTATAAAATGGTAAATATTTTTAAGAGTATCGAAAATATTGGTAAAAAACGTGATTTCATGTTGATTTTTTTATTAGTATTAGTTGGGTTTGTTATTGTTGATTGTAATACTAAAATGTTCAGTAAATTAATCGAAGGTCAAGGGTGTGATGCCGGGTCAGGTAATAATAATACTGCAAACAGTCTTGGTGATACATGCGGTCGCGGTACAGGTCAACCAGCAAGTAATCCTAATGATAGTGCCAGTAGAGATTGTAATTTATCTGGGGTCAATTCAATGGGAGGTGGTTCAGAGAAGACTGTATTAAAAGGAAATATAGAAGGTGAAAAGTTATATGTAAGTGCTCAAGGTCCATATGGCAGAGAAATACCTAAAACATTACAAGGGGATTATTCAACTCTTAAAAGTTTTGGTTTAACTAATCTTAAAGATGTTGTTAATTATCTCCCTGGGGCAGGTCCTTCACAATTTAGTAAAGGTAATATGGATAATAATGATTCTTCCGGTGTTGGAGTAGTTAATAAGGGTTCGGCAAATAATAATAATAACAATACCGAAAATAGTTGCAAACCTATTGTATATGGGGCTGATTGGTGCGGATGGACCAAAAAGCAAAAGAAATATTTAGAGGACAAAGGTATTGAACACACTTATATAGATTGTGCTAAAGATAAAGGATCTTGTCCTCCAGAAGTGAAAGGGTTCCCGGCTATTAAACATTGTGATGGTAATTTAACACCGGGATATCAAGAAATTTAATATAAATCATTTTTTTTGACTAATATTTTATTTTTATATCCAGAACTTATTTGATTATTTTCACCTTCTTTTAATATATTTTTTTCTGAATATTCCCAGAAAGATGGCGCACCTATTTTAAAATCGTCGTGCGGAACTGCTTTATACCAAAATACTTGATCAGTTAATTTATTTGATTTCGCATTATTATTTATTACTAAACATTCATAATTTTCAGTACATTGATCCATTATTTGAGAAAACATTTCAAATGATGGGAACATGCCAGCATAATGTTCATACAATCTTTTTCTATTACTTACATAATTTTCTCTTAGAATAAATACATAATCAATATTTGTTCTTAGATTTGGAGGAATACCTAAAGCATACTGCATAGTTAATAAAAATAACATCTTGAAATGACGTCCATTCATAAATACTGACCTCATATACTTGTCTTTTGCCCATGTATTATCATATAAACAATCATCTAATATTAAAAATGAACGCGGATCTATAGTAGTGTCACCCGCATTGATTTTATCAATCATAATTTTTTGTCTTTTAATCATATTTTGAACTATTTGAGTATCGAACTCTCCATGAATAAATAATTTAGGGACTATTTTACTATAAAATTGATTAGCACCTTCTGTTCCTGAAATAACTTGACCTACAGGTATATTTTGGTGGTGATACAATATATCTTTACATAAAAATGATTTTCCTGTGTCTCTTTTACCAATTAATACTACAACTTTATCATCTTTAATATCTGACATATTAAACTTCTTTAATTGTATTTCAGTCATTATAATATTTAATATAAATTATTTAATATTTAAAAACATATATTTTTTAATATATATATATATAATTATGTTTGAAAATCTACCCCAAGAACAATTTGAACATATCTTAGATATCTTAATTTTATATAAACAGATAAATCCAACTAAAAATGTATATTTAAATGAAAAATGTACTAAAGATGCTATACAATTCATGAATACAACTGGAAAACAATTTGCTTCTAAATTAGGTATGAATAAAGATGAAGATGATAATGATAATTAGTTTAAATAACAAAATAATTCTAAATAATTTTTATAACTATGTCAGATTTATATGTAAATAAATATATTTGGGATAAAAAATTAATAAATAATTTATATAAATCATGCTCTGTTCTATTTGATATGAGTAATTTACAATTATATAATCCTTTATATTCGTTATATTTTCACATCTATAATACAAAAAATTCACATAGATATATTGATTTAAAAAGAAGATATTATATTCATAAATTATCAGATTTTACTAAATTTAAATATTATCATTCTAATTGTTTATTAAACGGTACTGTTTATGATTCTAAAGAACATAAACTATTAAATTTAGAAGTATTTTGTAAAATAATTCCAATATTGGAGCCATTATATTTCATTAAAAACAACTATAATAATTTAGTTCATAGAAATCCATTATTACCATCAAATTATAATGCTAATACATCAGAAAAAGTAAATAGTATGAATAATACAGCATATATAGATACTTTCTTTTCATTTATATGTTCAGAATTAAGTGAAAATGATATTTTACCTAATTTTCCTATATACTATGGTTCTATAAATGGTATAATGAAAAAATATAATTTTGATATTTCAGAAGATTACCATGAATTTAAAGAGGAGGCATGGTTTCATAAAAATCTAGGAGATCAATTTAAAATGGATATTTATATGGATTCAGATTCAGAGGATGATAGTGATTATATTTCAGCGGTCAAAAATATTCCATGCCAACTATTTTTTATAGAAAAATTAGATGGATTATTATCTGAAATATTATCAGATAATTTTAATGATAAATTAATTTTATCTTGTTTGTTCCAAGTTTCATATGGATTGGCATATCTACAAAAACATTTTCTATTTACTCATAATGATTTGCATATTGATAATATTATGTATCAGCGTACAGATAAAACATATCTTTATTATAAATTTAATAATATATATTTTAAAGTACCTACATTTGGATATATATTTAAAATTATAGATTTCGGAAGAGCAATATTTACATTCAAAAATAAATTATTTTTTAGTGACTGTTTTAGTAAATATGGTGAAGCAGATGGACAATATAAATATCCTATAGATACTTTTTTATATAAAAAAACTAATGAAGAATATGATATAAAACCAAATTATAATTTTGATTTATCCAGATTAGCTATTACTATATTAGATGAACTAAATTATGATAAAGATATAGATTATAAAGATAAACAATATATTATAGACTTTATTTATTCATTTACATTAGGTGAAAATAATTTAGAACTATATTATTTAGAAGATAATTTTGATATGTATGTATCTATTGCTAAATACGCTGATAATTGTTTACCATTAACCATTATTCAAAATGAAATATTTAAAGAATTTAGAACTAAAAAGAAGAATTTCCCTAAGAAAATTTATTATAAATTTTAATATTTAAAATGGAGGTTTGTCATGAAATGGTATAGAACATTTATTATTAACAGATGAAACATTACATGAAAATAATAATTTAATTATATTTAATATAACCATATTAATTATAAATAAAGCAATCATTTGTCTAGTATTAATTAATTTGACTTCTTTATCGATTTTGGTATATATATAATATATAAATATTAATGATAAACTTAATATAATATCCATAACAATGCTATTATTCATTTTTTTATAACATATTAATATATAAAAAATACAAAAATAAATTATATACATTTATAAATCATCAAATAATGTGATTATTCATTTATAAATCATCAAATAATGTGTATTTATCCTCGTCAACGGTTTCCATTGTTAAACCTTTTTCATCAGATATTTCTTTTAAATCATTATAAAATAAATCAATAGTTTCTGTATCATCATCTCTTTTATTAACTGAAACTATTTCTTTTTGTTCTTTTTTCTGATTATCGCTATCTATAATATCTTCAATATAAGTTAAATCTTTTTTTTTATGTTCAGATTGGGGATCAACTATAATTTTTTCCACAGTATCTTTACTAAATTTAGTTTCTTCTTTAGTAATATCTTGTATTTTATCATACCCTCTTACACTTTCTTGTTTTTCAAGTTCATCTTCAATTGATATTGGATCTGATAGTATATCTGGTTCTTTTAATATGTTTTCATTTTTATCTTTTAATATATCTTTATTAATTAAATTTTCAACCTTTTCTACTCTGATGGGGTTATCTGAATCAGGTAAATTCATATTATTTTCGTTTATTTTTATTAATTTCTGGTACAATTCATCATTTTCTTTTTGAGGATTATCTATAATATTTGGATTATCATATACGGTTTCAACGGCATTTTCTGTATTAGAGATATCTGGGATATCATTTATTTCTATGTTTTCTACTTTTTTAATGATAGTATCTTCATCTGGTGATTCATAACCACTATCATTTATAAAAACATTTTTAGGTTTTAAATTAATTTTATCAGCAGCGTCTATTTTTATATCAGCACCTTTATCATCTTTATCATCAGTATCTTTATCATCAGTATCTTTATCATCAGTATCTTTATCATCAGTATCTTTATCATCAGTATCTTTATCATCATTATCATTATCATTATCATCATTATTATTTTCAATTAAATCTTGTTTTTTACTATTTAATAATAATTCTTTTAATTCATTTAGTAATTTGCTTTCATTGGGTGCAGTATTTGATTTATTGTCATTAATATCTAAATGTTCTTTTAGAATTTCTTTAACAGGTAATGATATTCTTATTGTATTTTCTATACAATTACAAATAATATTTTCAATAACATTCATATTTTTTTGATATTCATATCCAGATATATCTTCTGAAAATAATAATGGGTTTTTCCATATTTCTCTAGCTATATTTATATAGCATTTATGTATAAAATTTATTAATTTAGGTATTGTTAAATTTATTTTATTAGAATTACTGTTACCAATAGACATTAAAATTTTAGTATGACTAATATAAACAGCTGTGACTAATTCATCTAACCAATCACATTTAGAACATTCAATAATTCTATCTGTTTCATTTATAATTAATTCATTATTCCATTCAGGTATTTTTTCTAATAATGTTCTAAAAATAAATAATAATGAAGTTGAAGAATTCGATTTATATAAATCTTTTGCATCATCATAAATAGATTTTATACCATCATATAAACTTGGTTTTAGTGTATCTACTAATTGGTGTGTATATTCGATTTTGGCTTGGACGAAAATAGAATTGTTATTATCCATAATATTTCAATATAATATTTTATTTTATTTGTATAAACAAATAAAATATTACATATAATATATGTATGGCGGTAAACTAATTAATAAAGATATAGAAACATCTATAAGTGATAATAGAGGAAAAGGCGCGAAAATATTAGCAACTGGGTCAAGTTCTTGTATATTTCGACCAAATATTCCATGTGTAAACTCAAAAGATAGTGTTGACAATACTAAAATATCTAAAATAGTTCATGGATCAAAATCAGATAAATATCTCACTCAAGAAAGAAAAATAAATGGATTAATTAAAAAAATCAAAGGTTATAATGATTGGGCATTAATATATGATAAATTTTGCAAGGCGCCCCTCTATGGCAATATTCTTAAAAATTATGATAAAGATATTTTAAAATGTATGGAAAAATATTATGAAGACAAATTTAATGAAACTAATAATATGATGGTTGGGTTGTATGGCGGCGATACATTTGAAGATCATTTTGTTCAGAAAGTTATAAATAATAAAAAAAATATCGACAAATCTATGTATATCTTATTATTAAAAATGGAACCATTATTTATTGGGTTGAATGAATTATATAAGAATAATATAAGTCATTTAGATATTAAAGTAAATAATATTGTATTACATAAAAATGTATTTAAATATATAGATTTTGGATTATCATCTGAATTAAATGATTATACGCATTTTAAGAATAGGTCTTTATCTGAATTAAATAACCGGAGATATTATTTATGGTATCCGATTGAATATATTTACTCACACTCTCCTAAACATGAATCTCCTGAAGAATTATTAAAAATAACAAAAAGGAAACATTACGATAAAGGCGTCAAAATATATAAATTATTAGGTTATGATTTCAAAGGCGCCGCTGAACATTCTCTAAAAAATGATTCAAAAAGAAATTATAAACAACTATACTCTATGATTGATGTATTTAGTTTAGGTATTATGATACCATACTTATTTATTGATTATAATCAATCAAAATTTATTAAAAATAGTCCATTTTTAACAGAATTATTTAATCTATTCTCAAGAATGTGTTATCCTGATTATAATAAACGAATAGAACCAGAAGAATGTTTAGTATTATATAATTCTTTAATTACTAAATTTAGTACCTTAAAAAGAACTACTAAATCAAAACCCACAGTGAAATCAAAAAAGAAATCTCCATCAAAAAAAATTTGAAAAATTTATTTAAATTTATTTAAATATATGAATATATTCATATAATGAATAAAGTTATATTTTATAAACCATCGTCCTGCACACATTATAAATCTTTATTGAATGACAAAATATGTGATCCATATAATCTTTATCAATCTGTAAATACTCAAGGGTTTTGTCAAATGTTTGCATATTTTATTACTCTTAATAATACCGATGATTTTAAAGAAGTCGGACCTCAAAATATTAAATCTCCAGTTGATATTGATAAATTTAATGTATTGGCATATAACACACAAGTATGTGCCCAAAAAACATTAGATTTAATTGAATCCGATCCAGAAATTTTAGAACTATTTATTTATTATTTCAAAGAAGAACAAAAAGATATTAAAAAAGGTATTAATGAATACGCTTCCTGTAATGATTATTTAAATGATTTTAGATTAATTAATCAAAATATTGATATGATTAAAGATTATGTCATTGATAATCCATTAGTCACAGGTTCTAAGAAAAACAGGGATATGATATATTTTAGTTATAATAATGATAGCAGTATTGACTATAATGAACCTATTACTAAATTATGTGTCCAACCTACTGAAGGTGAAACGCAATATGAATCATTCCAATCCATTATGGCTTCTATTATGAGTGCCACGCACGGTAAAAAATTCAGTAATTATATACCCACTCCATATGATTTATTATGTACAAAAAAAAATATTATATTAATGGATTGGAATAAAAGTAACAAACCTAGCAAGAGTCACATAAATAAGTGGTTAGAAATAAATAGTTGAAATATATTATCCTCATCTAATACAAAAAAATCCACCTAATATTAATACTATACCCATAAATTGTTTAAAATCTATTTTTTTATTTAAAAATACTATTGTTATCAAAAATAAAACTACTATGTTTAAATTAATTACAGTAGAGGCTTTTGAAGGATTATTTGTATTTTTAAATGAATTATATATACAAGGTTCAACTATTAAATATACTATAAATAATCTAAGAATTATTGTAAATAAATCACTATAATTATCTATTATTTTAATTTTCTTTTTTGAAAATAAAACATATACCATAGTTCCTAAAAATACTAAAATATTTGCATGAACTATATAATCAATATAGTTATATTTTCTAGCTATTTTACTTGAAAATACATCTCTAATAGCAATGAATACAGCAGCAACTAATGCGTATTTCATCCATAATTCCATATATATATATTAGTTTATATTTTAAGATAAAGTTAATTTACTATTATATGATATTTAATGGTATTGATTTTGATAAATTAACAAATAGTGAAATAATTAATCTTTGTTTAAAATATAATTTAATTGATAAAACAAAACAATATAATAGACAAGATTTATTGAAACTATTAAAATCTTTTATTATAGATAGATTAAATAAAAAACAACAACAACAACAACAACCACCCGATACTAAGTCATTTTCAATAGATAATGATAAAGATTATAAAAGGAGAAATTCAGTATCTGGTAATTTACAATCAAATCAATCCAAATCGGGTCCCCCTAAAGTTAATGTTCATAAAAGAAGATTATCACAACCAACTACTATAGCAGAAAAAACTAATGCCGTCAAAACACATGAAATGAATACCATCCAACAAAATTCTGTTAATCAAGTTAAAAAAGAAATAAAATCATTAGATCCTCGTTATGATATGATTGGTATATATCCCCCTGTTAATAGATTAGTATGTATAGGTGATTTACATGGTGATTTAACAGTCACTTTAAAAGTATTAAAATTAGGTGAATTAATACCTCAAAATAGTTCTATAAATGATATTAATAATATTCATTGGTGTGGTAATGATTCGTGGGTTATTCAATTAGGAGATCAAATAGATAGATGCAGACCAGATGAATGGGCCGATAATAATTGTGTCAAGGAGAATGAGGTCGTCTTAGAAGATGAAGGTAGTAATATGGAAATTATAAAGTTATTTTTAAGATTAGATGAAGAAGCTAAATTAGTTGGTGGCAGAGTATTAGGATTATTAGGTAATCATGAATTAATGAATGTGGATAAGGATTTTAGGTATGTATCACCAAATGAATTTTTAGAATTTGTTCCTCAAAATCAAAGAACTTCTAAATTAACTAATGATGGATATCCCTTAGGTTATTGGCATAGAACTAAAGCGTTTGAAAGAGGTAGTAATATTTCAAAATTATATGCCGAAAAGAAAAAAAGTATAATTATTATTGGTTCATATATATTTGTTCATGGAGGACTAAGTTTACAATTAATAGATAAATATACTATTGCTGAAATTAATGAAATTGTTAGAAAATGGTTATTAAAAACAGAAACCACCGTTGAATCTGAATTATTTGATGAAATATTTAGAAAGGATGATGATATGTCTCCATTTTGGTGTAGAATTTACGGGGAAGATTATGATGAAGATGATAATCCAGATAATAATTTGAAAATGTTTAATAATTTAATAGAATTAATTAATAAAAAAAATAAAAAATTAATTCCCATTAAAGGTATGGTCATCTCACATACTCCGCAATTTATGGAAGATAAATATTTAAATTCAATGTATAATGATAGATTATGGAGAATTGATGTTGGTATGAGTAGAGCATTTGGTAAACAAGATGATTGTGGATATAATAAATATAGAAAACCACAAATATTAATTATTCATAATGATAATAAGTTTGAAAAAAGAATTATCTCTTTAAATTCCGAAAGATACCCTTCTCCAAATATGGGGGAGGCTGTAGATTTATCTAATTCTTTTGTCCCATTTTAGTAAAATTTTTTTCTATTATATATTATAAAACATGCCCTCCAAATCAAAATCTCGTTCAAAAAAATCTAGATCTACTGCTTACAGATTTTCTGTTCGTGTTAAGAAACCTAAAAGTGCTAAAAAATCTATGAAAAGATCTTCCAAAAAATCTATGAAAAGATCTTCCAAAAAGAAATCATCTAATAAAGGAGTATCATGGTTCGGTGCTGTCGCCAAAGCAAGAAAAGAATTAGGTATTACAGGTTTCGTAGCAATCAAAAAAGGAACACCTTTATATAAAAGATCTAAAGAGATATACGGCAAATAAATTTGAAATTTTGAAATAATATTATTAAATACTAATCTAAAAACCTTATATCTGAACATTTATCTTCTTCAAACTTATTAATAATCAAAATATATAAAGAACTTCAATTAAATAATGTCTAACTTTATCTTGTCAGAGATCCCTTTGAATTTGCGAAATAATCAAGATATCAGTCATCTTTATTGTCGCGCTGTGTGCGGTGTGTGTGTCCTGTATTGCGTTTTACGACCGAAAACAAAAGAATATTGTTAAAAGTGGTTCATGTCGCGCGAATGGTAATAATTCTTCTAAAATAACTTGTCATGCTGAAGAACAAGCAATTAAATATTGTAACAAATACGATAAGAAAAATAAATATGATATTTATATATGGAGGTATGGTAAAACAGGAGATATAAAAACAACACACTGTTGTAAATCTTGCACTAAATTAGCATATAAATTTAATTATGCCGACAAAATATATACATTCGAGAAATACGGTGATAATGAAGACGAAATAAATTATAGATCTAAAAAAGCAGTAGTTTCTAACCCATCTGTTTCATTAGGAGATAAACTTAGAAATCTTTAATATAATTTAATACATATTTAGTTAAATATTTTTTTTTTATATTGATATTATTATAAATAAAAATATCTAATATTTTATAATGGTACTTGAAACAAATACGTTGGTTTCTAAAACCATATATTTTTCTTTGGTAGTCCAAATTATAACAACTATAGTTAGTTTTTGGGGATTATTTGTAAAGATTAAAGATAACGATTATGTTCTCAAAGAAATACTCCTCCTAGAAGGTGTAGTCCAAATAATTGAATCTTGTTTTTATATATGGGTCATATTCGCTATTCATAATTTAAAAAGTGTCACGCCCAGAAGATATATAGATTGGGTTTTCTCAACACCAATTATGTTAACATCTACTATTGTATTTATGAAATATCAAGAATTAAAAGATAAAAATTTAGATACCATCTTCAAAATGATAGATTTCTTAAAAGACAATAAATCAAATATATTTAAAATATTTATTTATAATGGTTTAATGTTATTGTGTGGATTTTTAGGAGAAGTAGGTATTATAGATAAAAGAATAGGTATTACCCTTGGATTTATATTCTTCTATTTATCATTTGATTTAATATATAAAGAATATGCTAAGAAATCTATATTAGGTAAAAAATTATTTACGTTTTTATTAGTTGTGTGGGGATTGTATGGTGTAGCAGCAATGACAGATATTAAAACAAAAAATATATCTTATAATATTTTAGATATAATTTCAAAGAATTTCTATGGATTATTTATTTATTATAAAATTGTACAAATGTCTAGATAATATATTTATATTCAATATCATCAAAACAATTATCTAGTATTTTTTGAACATTATTAGGATCTTTAATAATATATACAGGCGCCACTGGTGATTGTATATAAAATATCAAATCTAATAATGATTGTATAAATGAATTATTAACTATTATAATACTTTTTTGTAAATATTGAACTGGCATTTTCTTTAATCTATAAATAAATGCAGACATTTTAAAACTATATTTTATATTTGAAACTTCCAAATTACTTGAATCGAAAATAAATGTAAAAGGTTTCTTTTGTTCATATAATTTTAACCATTCATTTGTTAATATTTTAAAGTCATTATTTGAATTCAATTTGCCAAAAGTTGCATGAACATTTGGAAAATCGTCATAATTGAATTTTACAAACATTTATATAGTTAATTTATAAATTAAAAGATATTCTATAAACTAACATATTATTGTCTTTTTCCAAAGGGATTTCATAATAAAAATCATTAACAGATTTACTTTTATTATATAATTCAGGACTATTATAAATATATGGTTTAATAATATAATTTTGTTGATTATATATATCAAATATTAATTCAACTCCGAAGGATGTAAAATAATCTTTCATTTTTATAATTGAATCAAATTCTAGAGATGCTATATCAATTTTTTTATTATCATCTGAATATAGATATTTCATGCCATCTGTGAATATCTGTAATAATTGTTCAAATATATGTCTATTAATATTATTACTCTCCAGAGGAGAACCTAATTCTAATTTAATAGTGTTAGGTGATTTTGGTTCTTTAGTGAATACATATTCTATAAATGAATTGTGATCTCCATCTTTATATTCAGTATTTTCATTTTCCATTATAACTAAATAATATTTTATAATATTTATAAAAACATAAAAAAAATATTATTATTATTACTTTTTATTATATTATATGTAGTTTAACGGAGAGTGCGTTGATTACAGTTGGTACGACCTGGTTGAAACAGTGCTCCGCGACGGCGTAGAGATTTAGCAGAATTCTTATTAAATTTGTTATGGCATGGTACAGTTTGGTATGTAACAGGTTTTCTTACAATAGAGATATTTTTGGTTGATACTGCTTTATCAATATTATAAGGTACAGTATATTGAATCAGGTCGTCATTAGTCCATTCGGTTTCGCCTTTACTAAATTTGGGAATAGATAGTTCTGGTGTAGTATTATTGATTGTATCTGTGCATGAGGAACATGGATTAATAACATGATTAACCATTACAATAGGAAGTGCTAGGACCATATTATAGGTGTTTGTTGTTTAGTTATGAGTATGTAATAAGTTCTTAAAGAATGAACTTGTTTTTATTTGAATAATAAATGTATTGAAATTACTATTTCAAATTTATAATTTATAATTTAAGAATAAATATATATGTTCTGTGATGTGAATTAAGTTCTTGAAGAATGAACTTGTGTTTGTTTGAATAATAAATGTATTGAAATTACTATTTCAAATTTATAATTTATAATTTAAGAATAAATATATATGTTCTTTGAATTTATGTGAACATATTATAATCTTTATCAGAACTGACATCGATTAATTCTTCGAATATTTTAATATTGTTTAATAATTCATCTGGTTCATAAATATAAGTTATGAACCACTTTTGTAGCATGGCAGTGGTATATTTTTTATTCTTAATTATTTTAAAAATATCTTCAAATATATTTGATTCTGGGAAGAATATATTAAATATAGTTTCACTTTGATATTTACTACAATAACTAAATTTAAATATTTTATCTATTCTCATTGGTCTTATGATAGCTTTATCTAATTTATCTAAATGATTGGTTGTTATGATTGTAACTTGGTCACTTTTAGAATACATCCCATCTAAGAAATTTAATATACAACTAAAAGAAATTTTGTTATTTTCGAGGGATTTATCTCTATTTATATATAATGAATCAATATCTTCTAAAGCGAATAAACAATCACTTGGCATACGGTTCAATGCTTTTATAAATCCTGCATCAGTTATTTTATCATTAAAATCAACAGTTGCCAGATCTTTATCTAATATGGACGCAATACATACCATTAAACTAGATTTACCAGTTCCAGGTAATCCAGATAATACTAAATTTAGTTTGTGGTTGATACCAAAACTCTTAAGTTTATTTTTAAGATCTTCATTATTGTATCGGTCAATCACTGATTCAATATTTTTTTTTATATCTGGATCTAAAATAATAGTATCTAATTTTCTTTTATTAATTCGTTTTATATCATCCCAATAACCATCTGAATAAGAATATAATATTAATTTATCTAATGAATCAGTATATCTTTTATTTTTATCAAATAATTCTTTAGATTCTAATATGAAATCTTTAATTAATTTGATTTGTGCTTGAAAACCAGATGTGCCTTCAACGACGGTCAAACTCATTTCTTCAAAAAAACATAATTCATGTCTTCCCATAGAGAATAGTGGGTTATCAATTCTATTTTTCTTTAGGGAAATTTCACAACCTTTATATGTAAATGTGATATTATCACTATATGCTAAAAAATCAATATATTTATCATCATTATTATCTCTATTCAAACCATCGTTGGAAAAACCAAAAACTTTATTATCATTTTTAAGTTTAGAGATATACCATAAAATTGATGAATATATATCAGATGTTTCTGTATTTATGATAAATTTATACATGTTATAAATGATAATTGTATTATTTTTAAGTAATGAAGAGATATTAATATAATTAATTGTAACACTTAAAGAATGGACCGGTTGGTGCAATAAAGACCTCTAGTATACTCAAGCAAATAGTAATATTGAATTAAAAAAATATATTCACAAACATCTATAAATGATTATGATTTTACAAAATATAATAAAAATAATATTTAAAAAAAAAAATGATTGCTCCCTGATCACGAAGGACATGTGCTATGTGATGAACTAAATTTATCTAAGCGCAGGGCGATCATGCTCAACTTTAGTTGGAATATGCCAAACCACCCATACCGGACATGATTCTGAGGACATTGTAGTTGACAGCGTAGATAGTACCCTCGCTTACTGAGGACCCTTCTAAAGTTAATTCGGCACTGTCAATTCTGGAGAAGTTACAAGTTCCACTGGGTTGGTGTTCTTCGGGTTTGAGGGCAAATGAGTATACACCAATGTTGTGGGTGTCATTGGATGTGCGGGCTGTACGTGTTAGATGAATTCCGGGGTCCGGGAGTTGTTGAATAAATTCACCCTCGGATATCCGAGCTCTCATAGGGAGATTCTGCCTTGGACAATGCGTGTGATAATCATATGGTTGTTGTAGCTCAAAGTATTCAGCGGGTCTTTTACTGAAACGATCATGTCCATTTAATTTTAATTGTGCACCTGTGCTATTATTCGTCCTCCAGATAAGTTCTTTAACTGGGTGGTTGAACCGTAGTTTCTGCGTCCCCGATTTATGAATAGTCTGTTCTTGAACTTGTTCAATAAGGTATTCGTGTGCTCCCTGAGCAAAACGTCTGCGCTCATCAGTATCAAGGTATATATAATCACAGTATAAACTCAGACCTTGGTTCACACGCGCATCTTCTCCCAATACAAACTTAACTTTAACTTCATGGTATTGTAGTGCAATCAGAGGTAAAGCAAGTCCTGCGTTGCGACAAAACCAAAACTGGATTGGTATATGAAAGTAATTCACTCCAAACTGGTCCCCGATACCAAATAATCCTTGCATAGACTTAAGACCCAACGCTTTGGATACGGGAGTAGAAAGTTCGTTCCAAGTGTTCATCCAATCAATAGATTGTATATCAATTCTTTGCCCGCCAATTTCTAATTCGACAGTCTTTATTACACCGTCGGCGGACCCAGATTGATCATCCTCCTCGGTTTGTACAAGGTACATTTTGTAAACTAAATCACCATTGCGGGAAATAGTGCATACAGGACTTTGATTAGCATCCGTACCACCACTGAAAGATTGTTCAATGGATTCCATAGAGAAGTTAGTGTGTCTGCGGTAGACAACTTTAAAGAAAGTAATTTGAGGGTTTCCAGTAAGGTAAATATCTTGCGCGCCATAAGCTACTAATTGCATTAATCCTCCTCCCATTTGTTTTTATAATATCACCTAGAAAAAAATTTAATAAATGAAAATAAATAATAATATTTGAAAACATAATAAATTAAAATTTAATAAAAAATAGAAATAATAAAAATAATTAAAAAAAAAATAAAAATAATAACTATAGAGAATGATTAGGTTTTTTTATCAACATCAAACCACTGCATGCACTAAATTTAGTTGGAATATGCTAAACCACCCATACCGGACATGATTCTGAGGACATTGTAGTTTACAGCGTAGATATTACCACTTACTATGGACTCGTCAAAAGTTAATTCGGCACTGTCAATTCTGGAGAAGTTACAAGTTCCACTGGGTTGGTGTTCTTCGGGTTTGAGGGCAAATGAGTATACACCAATGTTGTCGGTGGCATTGGATGTTCGGGCATGCGTTTCACTCGACACGGTCACGGCGACCGTGACCGTTTCACTCGACACGGTCACCGTTGAATACGCGATGCTTGTGATTGAAAAATCCCCGTCTGCAATATTAGTCGCGAGCTGATTGTTGGTGTTGATCATCGGTTCCGGAGGCACGTCTATTAATAAAACGTCAAATATTAATAAAGTGGTATTATCGGGTGGGGAACTCGTCCCCGTGCCCACCGCGGGGAGAAGGAGGTCCAGATTCGCGATCACCTCCTTCTCCCCAGTCCACCAGCCCACCGCCTTTATTACATACGTATTACCTTGGGTCAACTGGTTCCCGATCGAACTATGAACAATATATCCGATTGTGTTGGCAGTATGGACGACCGCTGCTGTTCTGACAGGATACTGGTACTCAAGTCCAGGCCAATAGGAGTAAAAAATGCCAAGCTGGGCTGGGCGCTGAGACCACATATCAGCCCAGGCAATCGAATCAGGCGTTCGACCGGGAGTCCACCCGTCGTGGCTCGGTCGATTCACGACCGTAACGGAATTCTGCCCGAAGGGTGGGGAATTACTAAATATAAAACCGAGGTAATCGTCCACCGACGCGGGCCAAGGCGCGGACGTTAGTATGCCGCCGGGAGCAAGGATGTTGCCGTCGGTTGTCTCGATTTTATATACACCCTCGGAAGTCCGAGCTCTCGTAGGGAGATTCTGCATTGGACAATGCGTGTGATAATCATATGGTTGTTGTATCTCAAAGTATTCAGCGGGTCTTTTACTGAAACGATCATGTCCATTTAATTTTAATTGTGCACCTGTGCTATTATTCGTCGTCCAGATAAGTTCTTTAACTGGGTGGTTGAACCCTAGTTTCTGCGCCCCCGATTTATGAATAGTCTGTTCTTGAACTTGTTCAATAAGGTATTCGTGTGCTCCCTGAGCAAAACGTCTGCGCTCATCAGTATCAAGGTATATATAATCACAGTATAAACTCAGACCTTGGTTCACACGCGCATCTTCTCCCAATACAAACTTAACTTTAACTTCATGGTATTGTAGTGCAATCAGAGGTAAAGCAAGTCCTGCGTTGCGACAAAACCAAAACTGGATTGGTATATGAAAGTAATTCACTCCAAACTGGTCCCCGATACCAAATAATCCTTGCATAGACTTAAGACCCAACGCTTTGGATACGGGAGTAGAAAGTTCGTTCCAAGTGTTCATCCAATCAATAGATTGTATATCAATTCTTTGCCCGCCAATTTCTAATTCGACAGTCTTTATTACACCGTCGGCGGACCCAGATTGATCATCCTCCTCGGTTTGTACAAGGTACATTTTGTAAACTAAATCACCATTGCGGGAAATAGTGCATACAGGACTTTGATTAGCACCCGTACCACCACTGAAAGATTGTTTAATGGATTCCATAGAGAAGTTAGTGTGCTTGTGATAGACAACTTTAAAGAAAGTAATTTGAGGGTTTCCAGTAAGGTAAATATCTTGCGCGCCATAAGCTACTAATTGCATTAATCCTCCTCCCATTTGTTTTTATAATAGCATATAAAAAAAAAGAATTATATAAATTTAAAATAATAATTTCAATACATTTATTATTCAAATAAAAACAAGTTCATTCTTTAAGATCTTAATTCACATCACAGAACATATATTTATTCTTAAATTATAAATTTGATTTTAAATACTTAAAGAAATATTAATATAATTAATTGTAATACTTAAAGAATGGAAGGACTCCGTTTATCAACAATGACTGCTTGTACTCAACTAAATAGTAATATTGAATTAAAAAATTTATATTCACAA
>Ga0209119_1000693_pt1 | contig 34164 bp, 29 predicted proteins | sample COG_03_FD_184747 | JGI IMG/M metagenome (GOLD analysis project Ga0209119, IMG submission 184747) | Pelagic Microbial community sample from North Sea - COGITO 998_met_03 (SPAdes) (version 2) | ecosystem: Environmental > Aquatic > Marine > Neritic zone/Coastal water | place: Helgoland, sampling...
CAGCAAATAAATCAACACCAGCACGATTGTCAGTGCCAGCAACCGCATCGCATTGCGATCTCGCAATGGCAACCCGTGATATCGATCGAGCCCCTCTTTGATCAATGGGTGAGACCTTAAAGCCATCAGGCGCCCCCCCCAGATTTTATCTTGACGCTGCCCTTAACCAGATCCGCTTCCTGGCTGATAGTGCCAATCTCAGCCTTTAAACCCTGCGCCGTCAATTGCTGTACGAAGGCGACCATTTTTTCACTGCGCGAAGCCTGGACTTGCAAAATCAGGTCACCGCGGCTGTCGTTATAATTGATATTACTCAGCACGAGGTCTGAGCCCGATAAGCTCTTGGCCGCCTCAGAGAACAGGGATACAAAGTCACCGCTGCCATTGTTGCCAGCCTCGCCGAGCTTGGCTCGCCAACGCCGACGCACATCATTAACATTTCTGTCATTCGGAAAAACCTCTGCATAAAGCTGTTGAGCCGCAAGCTCAAACTCCTGAGCCTGACGATCCAAGTACAATCCCTGGCCGAACAACACCGTCAGGTGCAGCACAAAAGCCACCAGCCCAAGTATGGCTACCGAGCGCCAGATACCACTCGTGCCCGTTGACTGCTGCTTAACTTGAAACTCACCCTGAAGCAGGTCCAGACCTTGCGTATCCAGACCGCGACACAGGTAATCCAGACTGTCACTATCCAGCTCAACGACTCTGCAGGTCATGTCGTACTCGACATTGACCTGGCTAATGGCCAGGTTGAGCCCCTCACGTTGTTCTGCAGCAACGCGAATAACCAGGTCGGCGCGCTGTGCTGCAGATAGCAGACCAATTGCCAGCGCCATCTGATCCAGAGGGAAACATAAGCCCGCCGCCTCACCCGTACGAATCAACAGCCGGTCGTGATCAACTAACAAGCTCGCACTGCCGTCCAAGGGAACCTGCAAGACGTCCACCAGCACCATTTCAGGCCAGATATTCGCAACCTGCAGCGCGGCGAGCCCCTGTTCAAACAATCTTCGATCAACAACCGCGACACTGATTTCACCGCCATCATAACGATTGCCTAAGGCGAAATGACAATCTTCAATCTCGCTCGCGAGTTGCTCTTCAACGGCGAAAGGCACCGCTTGCAGAATCTGCCGTGCTTGCTTACTGGGCACGCTTGCCCGGGTCAGCAGGACATCTTCTGCCCGCAGCAGCACAATCGTACTGCCGAGCCAGTTGATGCCTGCCAGGCGCACTCCCAGCTCGTCAACGGGCGCCTCGCCTCGCAGCCGCGGATACTGTTCAGCTGGATCCATGATCAGCCACTCGGCTCGCTGACCGGCAAGGCGTATATAAATATTTTCAGCCATCCACTGCCTCGCTGTTGGCGACATCACTTAACGCATCGCTCGTGCTAAAAGGGTAAACCTTGGTACCAATGTCGCGATAAATTACGCGCATGCTGCCATCACCCACATCTCGCTGGATAATGCTCGTCAGATAACCGAATCGAGCCTGGTAACGGGCTCGAATGCTGACCTGAAAGAAACTGGAAGCAACCCCTATTCCCTCCAGCGGCACTCGATATCCGGCCAGCGACTCATCTTGCATAAAGCTTTGCACAGTATCATACCCGCCATTGTCCTGGCGACTCAACGCCAGGCTATCCACCGCCTCTGGCGTTAAATCCGCGACGAGTGCCTGCAAAACTGCCGGCTTGGCAGTATTGACGTTCAGGGTCGAACCGGGGTCTGGTAACGCGGTCACCAGCGGCATGAGCCTTGCCAAGCTCGCGGGATCCATATTCAACAACAATCTCAACTCACTCGCATCCGCCAGGGCCTGCCCGCTCGTTCGATAGGGCTTTTCCAGGCCAAGATAATCATAGTCCTCTGCCCCAAGCGTGCCCACAGCCTGATTACCATCAAGCCAGTCTATAAGACGATCGCTAATAGCGGGATCGATACCCTGCTGGTTCAACAAGTTGGTGAATCGCATGCGTGCCATGTTGTTGCCACCGGCGCGTTCCACCAGCGAGTTCAGATTGAAACGTCCCTGCAAATCCTCAATGCGCAACTCGACGGCGCCGTCTTCGAACTCGAACTGCAGATCTTGCTGGGCCCAGTCTTCACCCAGAGCGTCCTTCAGCGGCGACTTGTCGAAGTCAGCATGCAAGATTTGACGCGCCAGCTCCTCGCCGCCTAAGGCATATTGATGGACCCGAGTCTGCTCCAGGAATAAACGCGCCCGTGTAATCGCGTAGTTTTGCTCACGGGTCATCGCTACCCCCAGGACAGTCGCGATGACCACGATCAGCAGCACTGAAATCAGGGCCACACCACCTTGGCGCTGGGCAAGTCTACTCATCATGGATCAATATCCGTTGGCCCATCAGTGTCACTCACATCGTCCTGTGATTCGTTATCCCCCGGCACTCGCTCAATAACGCTGTCGTCACCGGTATCAGATTCAGTGTCCTCTGGGTCTGCGTCCTCATCCTCTGTGGCGTCTTCGCTCGACAGCTGTTGACGAACAACGGCCTCCTTAACCAAGGGAAACAGCCGCCGAATCTCGCCCAGCTGTTCAGTCTCCAGGATAATCTCTATGCCGGCAGGCAGCATGCCAGGCTCTGCTGCGTCCGGCCAGCTATCGGTTTGATTGCCTTCTTCATCTACCAGGTTGACCCGCAGATTACGAATTCCTGTCAGCAAGAACTGCGACCTGGGACTAGAGTCCTCGGCTCTATCCAGCACCAACCAAAAGTGCCGAACCAGTTGACCATCTTCAAGCAGCTCGTAGGCAACTCGCTGCAAGCCGCTACGGGGTAAACTCAACGGATTGTTCCAGCCGGTGCGGGTGAACTCTAAGGGGTAAACGCCACTGGCCACCATCAGGCTTGGCAGAGGCTCACCATATTCACCGCGTATGGGCCGGTCCACGATCTGCGTAAGATCCCGCTCCATGAGCAACAGTGCTTGAGTCATGCCACTGAACGACTCAATTCGTCCCTGGGTGCGGTCGTGAGTTTGAATCATACTGCGCAGCATCTGAGATGCACCTAGACCAATGACAGAAAATATCGACATCGCCACCAAGACCTCCAGCAAGGTAAATCCGGCACGCGTACGCATCAGTATCGCCCCAGAAAACCAGCGAGATCCGCCAGAACCTGGTCTGGCTGCTGAGCAGCAAAGACTTCAACTTCGACTCGGCGTATGTCAGCATTTTCGGTGGCAGCGATTTTAACAACCACCTCCCAATCGCGGTCTGCCAGATTCACTGCGTACCGATTGGTCCCCAAGGACGGATAATTTTCATCAGACCTGACCTGGATGCGCATTTGGCTAAGCTGATTCTCTGCAACCCAGATACCCAAAGACCGATCCTCGATGATGGTGGTCTGGCGCACAGCCACCGCCGCATTGCGCACCAAAGCTGCCGATACAACAGCAAAAACGGCCAACGCAATCATGACCTCCAACAGAGTAAAGCCCGCCGCGCGTCTACTACGCATCTGGCGCCTCATCTTGCCAACGAAGCTCGCTATAGCCATCGGCTAACAGGGTTCTTGAGACCGCACCGACGGTGGTCAGAGTCAGCTCAAATGGCGTGATCTCGCCGCTAGACAGTATCAAGATTGGCGGTGCAGAACCGGTAGAAGGCTCGCCACCTAACTGCATGCTGTTATCCTCGATTTTGACCGACAAGGTGATTTCCGCACCCAGTTCACGCGGGCTGAATGGTCGCGCCTGAACGGGCAACCATTTAGCTTGAGATTCGTCGTACAACATAAATTCGTAACCGCGCTGGCCAGGTTTAAACCCGAATTCACTGGTCTGAACCTGGGCCTCCAGCCGCGCCAGATCCAGTAATGTCTTCAGACGCCGAGTCTCTGTGTCAAAATCACCGGTCTGGGCAAAGGACGGTAAATTCGCGACCACAACACCGGACATGATAGCGACAATAAACAGGACAATGAGTATTTCGAGCAGCGTAAACCCCGCGCTGCCTTGCGGCACCGCATGCTTACCTCTGAACCTAGAGCTCTGAATAGCGCAGGTCTGCATCAACGCCTTCACCACCTTCCTGGCGATCCGAGCCGAGTGAGTAGACCTCAAAAGTCCGGTCTTCGCTGAAATACAGATAGGGTTCATCCCAAGGATCGATGGGCAGCTTCTTTAAATAGCCCTCAGAATTCCAGCGTCTAGGCTCAGGATAGCCTGTTGGCTGGGTTACCAAAGCCTCAAGACCCTGATCAGTGCTGGGGTAATCCCCGTTATCCAATCGATAGAGCTCAAGGGCATTACCGATCGCCTCGATATCGGCACGGGCAGCGGTTACACGGGCTTCGTCAGGCCGACCGATGATGTTCGGCACGATCAGGGAACCCAAAATCCCCAGAATAACAACGACGACCATGATTTCGATCAGGGTAAAACCCCGCGCGCGACTCAATTGATATGACTTCATAGTACTCCTGTACCCAATTCTGCTTACTCACTGCAACGATGAATATTACACCAGTATCAACGCCGACAGGCAATTATAACCGCCCTTCAGCCCTGCTAACGGCGAATACCTCATGCCTCAAGCAACCAGCTGATTCAGATTAATAATCGGCAACAGAATCGCCATAACGATGGTAAACACAGCACCGCCCATCAGCAGCAGCATAAAGGGTCCGAACAGACTCAGTATGACCCCTAGCAACATCTCAACGTCCTGCTGCATATGATTCGCGACCCGGACTAACATGTTATCCAGCTCACCACTCGCCTCGCCGCTGGCAATCATGTGGAGCATCATCGGCGGAAAATAGCCACTTTGTTCAAGCGCCGCGTGCAGACTGACGCCCTCGCTGACCTTCACTGTCGCTTCATGGACTTTCAACTTCAGCCAGCTATTGGATAACACCTGGCCGGCAATTTTCATCGCCTCAACTAACGGCACGCCGCTGGCTGACAAAATACTCAGGGTGCTAGCGAACTGCGCCGTATTGAGCCCACGACTCATTTTCGCTATCAGCGGCATGTGTAATAAGCGCCGGTCGTACTGCAATCGAATCGCCGATACCTGCAGTGCGCGGCGAACCGCAACGCTGATGAGTAAAGCCACAATCAACAGCACAAGTCCCCAGTCTTTGACGATATCACTCAGACTAATAATAAATACCGTCAAGGCTGGCAAATCCTGCCCTGTATCGCGGAACACCTTGACGATGTCAGGCACCACATAACCCAATAAGCCGGCGAGGATTGCGATGGTCAAGGCAAACAAAATCACCGGATAAACCATCGCCTGCTGAACCCGTTGCTTCGACTCCAACTCCGCCTCAGTAAAATCGGCCAGTCGGTTTAACACCATGTCCAGGTGACCTGCCGATTCGCCTGCCGCTACCGTCGCCCTGAACAGATCCGGAAAGGCTCGAGGGTACTCTGCCAGACCGTTCGCGAGAGAGAAACCTTCCATCACCTTGGACCGCACTGTAATTAGAATCCGCTGGGTCCGCGGATTCTCGCTCTGCTTTGAGACCGCCAATAAACATTCCTCAACGGGCAAGCCCGCCGCGATCAACGTGGCAATCTGGCGCGTAACCAGCGCTCGCTCACGAACCGACAGTGACGGACTGAACCACTGAGACCAACTGTTTTGATCAACTTTCTTGGCATTGCTGACAGCAACAGTGAGCGGTGACAGCCCCTTGTCTCGCAGTAATTGCCTGACCTGCCGCGCACTATCCGCCTCGAAGATGCCTTTTACCTGGCGGCCGCGACCATTTAGTGCTGTGTATTCAAAGGCTGGCATGGATGTTTTCCCGGCTCAAAATCGCGCTAATCTTGCATTGTGACGCGGATCACTTCATCCGCAGAGGTTATACCAGCCAGGACTTTGACCCAACCATCCTGGCGGATACTGGTGGTTTGGCTTCTGGCGTGCTGCTCCAGATCAAGCTCAGGGGCGTTGCGATGAATCATTCTGCGCATTTCATCATCAATCACCAGAACCTCAAAGATACCGACCCGGCCGCGATAGCCCTCATGCGCGCATCGATCACAGCCCACCGGTCGGTAAAGGGTCACTGCCTGAGCTGGCGCCACACCCATCATCTGGTGCTCTAACTCGCTGGCGCCATAGGGTTCCCGGCAGTCTTTACAAAGCACCCGGATCAGTCTTTGGGCCACTAGGCCGATGATGCTGTTACTTAATAAGTAGCTCTGGATGCCCATATTTTCGAGTCGATTCAAGGCCCCCACCGCGGTATTGGTATGCAGTGTCGACAGCACCAAGTGCCCTGTCAGACTGGCCTGGACCGAGATATCGGCGGTCTCACGATCACGAATTTCGCCTACCATGACCACATCGGGGTCCTGTCGCAAGATCGCTCGAAGGCCCCGCGCAAACGTCATGTCTGCTTTGGTATTCACCTGAGTCTGGCCAACACCCTCGACATCGTATTCAATCGGATCCTCAACGGTCAAAATATTCCGAGATCGATCATTGAGATGATCCAGACAGGCATACAGCGTGGTCGATTTACCTGAACCGGTAGGCCCAGTGACGAGGATAATACCGTGAGGCTTCTTCAGCAGCCGCTGCATGGACTCAAGATCGCCCTGACCCATGCCCATATTCACCAGGCCTCGGTGGCCTTCCTGCTTGTCCAACAAGCGCATCACCACTCGTTCGCCATTACTGGCAGGAATAGTCGAGACCCTGACATCCACTTCTTTACCACCAACTCGGACCGAGATGCGACCATCCTGCGGCAAACGCTTCTCAGCGATATCTAGCTTGGCCATGACCTTAATTCGGGATACCAGCAAAGGCGCCAATGCACGTCTCGGCTTGACGACTTCTCGCAACACACCGTCGACTCGAAAGCGGATGACCAATTGTGTCTCATAGGTCTCGACATGGACATCAGAGGCACCCACATTGACGGCTTCGGTTAAAAGACTATTGATCAGTTTAATAATCGGCGCGTCGTCGTCTTGCTCGAGCAGATCCCCTGCTTCAGGGATAAGATCCGCGAGGCTACTGAGGTCCATGCCTTCGCCTAGTCCCTCAATCATCTGCATCGCCTCACCAGCATCATTCTGATAGGTGCTCGATAGCTGGTGATCGAAGGTCGCGTTATCCACTTCCTTCGGCGTGATCGCCGCGCCAACGAAGCGTCTGACTTCCATCAAGACTGCGGGCTCAACCCCGGCCTTGAACAGCACTGCATTGGCTGTCGCGCTCGGCCCTGACAAAAGCAGCACACCATGTCGTTTGGCAAAGGAAAAAGGTAGCCGTAATTTTGTGCTAACGTCACTCATAGATCAGATTCCATGTAATCTATTACTTAAGGTTTTAACCATATAGCATTGTAAAATAACATATATAAACATCAATTAATTCCTTGACCCCGAGTCTATTCGGTTCTCATTTGAACGGCCAGGCGATTCATCGGCTTGACCAGGTCACGGCCAGCACGCCCGCCCTGACGACATTAAAACTCGGCTATTTTGGCAAATCCTCTACCGAGCACTTCTCATCAGAGCAAAACCGGCTTAGTATAAGCGGTACTAGTTAAATTTTGGTCTGATGATTCAGTACGATGATAACCCGTCGTCACGTCGCGGTCTTGAAAGCGTCAATAAAACTCGCGCTAACTCGTAGATATCTGACCACTACTTTGTAAAACGACAGCCATGATGATACCCGCAAAATGAAACTGAGCGATATCGACTTAAACCTATTCGTTGTCTTTGATGCCATCTACACTGAGGGTAACTTGACCCGTGCCGGTGAAATCATCGGCATTACCCAACCCGCTGTCTCGAACTCTCTGTCACGACTACGTAACTTGTTTGATGATCCCCTGTTTGTTCGAACGGCGGAAGGCATGGTTCCGACCCCGGTATCACAAAATATTATCGGCTCCGTTCGTCAAGCGCTCGGTCTGATTCGTTCCAGCGTCCAAGAGAGCGATGCGTTTGAACCCAAGGCCTCAGACAAACGCTTTCGGGTCAGCATGACAGACTTATCTCAGTCCATAGTATTGCCTTACCTGTTCGGTAAAATCACCCAGGATGCGCCGAATGTCTCCATTGACTGTTATCAGGTCCGGCGCCGAGACATGAATATTGAATTGGCCTCGGGCAACCTCGACCTTGCCGTCGACATCCCTCTGACCCCAGATCAACAGATTCGCCAGGCGCCGTTGTTCTCGCACCCCCAGGTTTGCCTGGTACGTGCTGATCATAGCCGAGTCAAAGATCATCTCGATCTCGACACCTACCTGAGCCTCAATCACATTCATATTTCCAGCCGCCGCGGCGGCCTCGGCCAAGTTGATCTGGCTCTAGGAAAAATGGGCAAACGCCGAAAAATCTCCCTGCGCACGCAACACTACTTGGCGACCCCAGAATTAGTCATGAGATCAGACCTGGCACTCACCGTACCCCGCGTGTTTGCCGATTTTGTCGTCTCCAGGCTGCCGGTCAAATACCTACAGCTGCCTTTCGAAGTACCGAACCTGGAAACCTATCTCTATTGGCATGAGAGCACCGACCAGGATCAGTCGAACCGGTGGATGCGGGAACTGATTTTGTCATTGCCGGCCAAACTTTCCTGGAACTAACCCCCAGCACTTTTTTCCGTCCAACTTGAGGTGGCAATGAATTTCGTTGGCAGTCATATACTCTCTGTTTCTCAATTCGATCGGCCGGCTATCGAGTCGGTATTCAGCGTCGCCGACGCGATGGAGCCTTATGCACAGCGCAAACGCGTCACTCGCGTGCTTGAGGGGGCGATTCTCGGCAGTATGTTCTTTGAGCCCAGCACCCGTACCCGGGTCAGCTTTGGCTGCGCCTTCAATCTCCTCGGTGGTGAGGTTCGCGAAACCACCGAAATCAAGGCAACCGCCATCGCTAAAGGCGAATCATTTTATGACACGGCCCGCGTGCTATCAGGCTACAGCGATGTGATTGTGATGCGCCATGAGCTTGAAGGCTCAGTGGCCGAGTTTGCGTCAGCCAGCCGCGTGCCGGTGTTGAACGCCGGTGATGGCGCCAACGAACATCCGAGCCAAGCGCTGCTTGACCTGTATACGATTCGCAAGGAACTCGAGGGGCGCGGCAAGACGATCGACAATCTACGCATCGCTTTGGTTGGCGATCTTCGTTACGGTCGCGCTGTCCACTCATTGGTTAAATTGCTTTGCTTGTTCACAAATGTCCAATTTACGCTAGTATCGCCACCCGAACTGGCGTTGCCGACCGCCTATCTTGATGCCATACGCGCCGCCGGGCATCAGCTAGTGGAATCAACTCAAATGCATTCCAGCATCAGCAATGCTGATATTCTATATGTGACCCGAACTCAGGAAGAACGTTTTCCGAGCCTCGCCGAAGCGGCAAAATACAAAGGCTTGTTCCGTCTCAACCAGGCCACCTATACGCAGTTTTGCGAGCCCAATACGGTGATTATGCATCCTTTGCCCAGAGACTCGCGGGGCGATGCCAATGAACTGGATAATGACTTGAACGAAAACCCCAACCTGGCAATCTTCCGCCAGACCGACAACGGCATCACTATCAGGATGGCCTTGTTCGCCCTGATACTCGATGTGGTCGATGAGGTCGACAAGCATTCAAGAGAGGTGAATTGGTATACTTCACGCCGTTTATCCTAGTGTCAACGGCCAATAACTGTCGCCATCAACAACCAAAATCTATTCATAAAAACTCTAACACTGGAGCTTATCCAAATGATTTATAACAACATTATAGATACAATTGGTCGCACACCTATCGTTAAACTGAACCATATCGCGCCGGCTAATCAGAATATGTACGTCAAGATAGAGGCGTTCAATCCAGGCGGCTCGGTGAAAGATCGGTTGGCAGTTGCCGTCATCGAAGATGCAGAAAAACGTGGCACCTTGAAGCCAGGCCAAACCGTGGTCGAAGCCACATCCGGTAATACGGGTATCGCGCTGGCTATGGTTTGTGCGGCGAAGGGCTACCCCTTTGTGGCAGTAATGGTAGAAACATTTTCAATTGAACGGCGCAAAATCATGAAAGCTTTTGGCGCCAAAGTCATTCTTACCCCCGCGGCCGAGAAGGGTTCTGGCATGGTCAGCAGAGCTAACGAACTGGCGGAAAAACATGGCTGGTTTCGAGCCGATCAGTTCGAAAACATGGCGAACCCGGCCTTTCATCGCAACACCACCGGCGCTGAAATCCTGCTGGATTTTGCTCGCCTTGACCTCGACTACTTTGTCAGCGGCTGGGGTACGGGCGGCACTATTACAGGCGCGGGCGAGATCATCAAGGCAGCTCGCCCCGACGTTAAGATCATCGCCGCTGAGCCCGAAGGCGCCCAAATGCTGGCCGGCAAACCTTGGTCTCCGCATAAGATTCAAGGTTGGACGCCAGATTTTATGCCAGGCGTGATGAATACCAACATTGCCGATACTATCGTCGGCGTCAGCGATGAGGCGGCCATGGTGACCGCGCAAAAACTGGCGAGTCAGGAGGGTATTTTCTGTGGCATCTCTTGCGGCGCTACCATGTGGGCGGCACTGCAGATTGCCAATTCAGCTCCCTCCAACAGCACTTTTGTGGTGATGCTCCCGGATACCGGTGAGCGCTACTTGTCCACAGCCCTCTTCGAAAGCATCTCCATCGACTCAGACGACGAATGGCTCGACAGTCTGGGCACTTGATGAGCCAGTTCCCGACACACGTCAGAATCGTCGAGGTCGGGGCTCGAGATGGCTTACAAAACCAGCCGAACCCGGTACCGACGAGCATCAAGGTCGATCTGATCGAACGGTTAATCGACGCCGGGATCAAGCACATTGAGGCTGGCGCCTTCGTCTCTCCCAAGTGGGTGCCCTTGATGGCGGATTCCATGGACGTGATGCAGCAGATCAAGCGGCAACCGGACGTTGTTTATTCCGCCCTCACCCCGAACCTCCAAGGCATGACTGCTGCGCTGGCCGCCGGGGCGAACGAAGTTGCGGTATTTATCGCCGCCACAGAATCTTTTTCGCAAAAAAATACCAATTGCAGCATCGAGGAAGCGTTTGCTCGAGCAGCCCCAGTGATTGCCATGGCACAGGCGAGCCAGATCCGCGTCCGCGGTTACATTTCTTGCGTCCTGGGCTGCCCTTTCGAAGGTCTAGAGACCAATCCCCATCAGGTCGCGATACTCACGGAGCGACTCATTCAGATGGGCTGCTTCGAAGTGAGCCTGGGTGACACTATCGGCACCGGTACGCCACACAAGGCTCAGGCACTCATTGATGCGATAACCCAACGGGTACCGGTCACACAGCTAGCGGCGCATTTTCACAACACCTACGGCCAGGCCTTGGCAAATCTCTATGGGGTATTGGAACGTGGCGTGGCGGTCATTGACAGCTCTGTGGCAGGGCTCGGCGGTTGTCCCTACGCCAAGGGTGCCACCGGCAATGTCGCGACCGAAGACGTCTTGTACATGCTTCAAGGCATGGGTATCACGACCGGCGTCGATCTCGACAAAATGGTGGCAACTGCCGCCTTTATCAGCGCCGCGATCAATGTCCCCATCGACTCCAATACGGCCAACGCATTCATCCGGCGCCAGGGTTAAAAGCCCAAGCTGACTCATCGAAACAAACAGAGACGCTTCCAGGTGCACCACCCAGCATCCACAAAAAAGGCCTCACAAAGAGACCTTTTTTGACACAGCTTGGCATTCAACCCGAAGGTATTAGCCGATCAAGGCATCGAACTCTGGTACGGCATTGAACAAATCCGCCACGAGACCATAGTCAGCAACCTGGAATATCGGCGCATCGGCATCTTTGTTAATCGCAACGATGACCTTGCTGTCTTTCATGCCGGCAAGGTGCTGGATCGCACCGCTGATGCCAACAGCGATATACAGATCTGGCGCGACAATTTTTCCTGTCTGTCCTACCTGCATATCGTTCGGCGCGAAACCTGCATCGACTGCGGCTCTTGATGCGCCAATAGCAGCGCCCAACTTGTCGGCAACCGACTCCAGCAATTTGAAATTCTCGCCGCTTTGCATACCCCGACCACCAGAAATAATGATGCTGGCAGCGGTGAGTTCCGGGCGATCCATCTTCGCGATCTCATCCTGAACCCAAGTGCTCAAACCCGCATCTTTAACGGTATCCAGCGCTTCAATACTGGCACTGCCGCCCTCTGCTGGCGCGGCGTCATAAGCCGTACCGCGCACGGTAATCACCTTGATAGCATCGCTGGACTGAACAGTAGCAATCGCATTACCGGCGTAAATCGGCCGCTCAAACGTATCAGCGCTCACGACCAGGCTGATATCAGAGATCTGCGCGACATCTAACAAAGCCGCAACCCGAGGCATGAAGTTCTTACCGGAAGTGGTAGTGACTGCGAGAATATGGCTGTATTCAGTACCGATGCTCACCACCAGGTCAGCGATATTCTCGGCGAGGCTGTGGCCGTAAGCGGCATTATCGGCAACTCGAACCTTGCTGACACCAGCGATTTTCGCAGCAGCCGCAGCCGCCGCCGCACAATCAGCGCCGGCAACCAAGATTTCAATATCACCACCAATAGCCTGAGCCGCTGCAACAGCAACCAATGTTGCTGGCTTAATTGATTCGTTATTGTGTTCTGCAATGACCAGGATACTCATGAAATCACCTTTGCTTCATTCTTTAATTTATCTACTAACGCTTCCACTGTTTCGACGATAATACCCGCCTTACGTTCGGCTGGCGGCGTCACCTTGAGGGTTTTAACTCTGGGGGTGACATCAACCCCAAGATCCTCAGGCGTCAGCACTTCTACCGGCTTTTTCTTCGCCTTCATGATGTTCGGCAAAGAAGCATAGCGCGGTTCGTTGAGACGCAGATCTGTCGTCACGACTGCGGGTAACTTCACCGTAATCACTTCCAGACCGCCATCGATTTCGCGAGTTACCGTCGCGGTGTCTTCGTTGAGCTCAATCTTGGAAGCAAATGTCGCCTGCGCAAGACCGGCCAATGCAGCTACCATTTGACCAGTTTGACTGTTATCACCGTCAATCGCCTGCTTTCCAGTAATAATCAAACTGGGCTGTTCTTTATCAATGATCGCCTTAATACACTTGGCGATAGCCAGCGGCTGCACCTCGACATCAGTCTCAATCAGAATGCCACGATCGGCGCCCAAAGCCAGACAAGTTCGTATTTGTTCCTGGCTGGCACTGGTGCCGATGGAAAGGACAATGACTTCCTCGACTTTGCCTGCTTCCTTCAGGCGTACCGCTTCTTCAATGGCAATCTCATCAAAGGGATTTACTGACATTTTTACATTATTTAGATCGACGCCACTGTTGTCACTCAGTACGCGAATACTCACGTTGTAGTCGACAACACGTTTGGCTGTAACGAGAACTTTCATGAAATTCCTCTGCAGGTCATTTGAAAAAGGGGCGGACAGCAAGCTCAAGTGCAAAAACCAAAAGACTGACAACTGTCGACAATTATCGAGAGCGCGTATTCTGCCGTTTTATGGATTTTTGGTCAATAGGCAGCAATTTCCCTTAGTGATCACTAAACTACTGATTTAAATTGACAAATTCCGGATCACTACGCTGCTGTTAATTATTGCAGTCAATAGATCACAGTGATTTCCTTTCGGTCTCTAGTTTTCATACAATGACGCGCTAATATTATGCGCTGACAAACAACAGGCTGGGAGTAGCTGCCATGGAAAGAGAATCGATGGAATTTGACATAGTGGTTGTTGGCGGCGGTCCCGCAGGCCTGGCAACAGCAATCCGGTTCGCCCAGCTAGCCGCCGAAGCTGGTGAAGAGTATAGCGTCTGCCTAGTCGAGAAGGGCTCGGAAATCGGCGCGCACATACTCTCAGGCGCAGTGGTGGAACCCACCGCCTTAAACGAGCTGTTCCCTGACTGGAAGGCTATGGGTGCACCCTTAAACAACGCGGTTACTGACGACGATGTTTATTATTTGATTGATGATCATCAAGGCATGAAACTGCCCTCCTGGCTGGTGCCAAAACCCCTACATAACCACGGCAACTATGCCACCAGCCTCGCGAATCTGTGCCGCTGGCTCGGTGCCCAAGCAGAAGAACTGGGTGTTAATATATTCCCAGGCTTTGCTGCCAGTGAAGTCCTTTATACCGAAGATGGCGCCATCAAGGGGATCGCTACCGGCGATATGGGCGTTGGTGCCGACGGCGAGCATAAGGCGTCGTTCCAGGCGGGTTATGAACTGCATGGCAAGTACACGATTTTCGCGGAAGGTTGCCGGGGCCATCTCGGCAAACAATTGATCGAAAAATTCAATCTCGCGGCCGACTCACAAACCCAACACTACGGCATCGGGTTCAAGGAAATCTGGGATATCAAGCCGGAGAAGCATGTACCCGGTAAGGTAGTACATACGGTGGGCTGGCCCCTGGGGCATTTCCCTGGCCAGACACTGGGTGGCTCCTACATCTATCATCTGGAGGACAACCAAATCGCTATCGGCCTGATTGTCGATCTCGGTTATAGCAATCCACACTTGAGTCCTTTCGATGAATTTCAGCGTTTCAAGCAACATAAATTTATCAAACACTACCTCGAAGGCGGCAAACGCATTGCATACGGGGCACGTGCTGTCATCAAGGGTGGCCTGAAAGCCTTACCGAAACTCGTCATGCCGGGCGGTTTGCTTGTCGGTGACGACGCTGGATTTTTAAACAACCTGAAGCAAAAAGGCACCCATACCGCCATGAAATCCGGGATGTTGGCTGCCGAATCCGTGTTCGCCGCGCTTAAATCGGGTTCTCAGGGCTTTGAAAGCCTCGACAGTTACCCGGCGGCGTTCAAGACATCCTGGCTTCACGAAGAATTATATGTCGCCCGTAACACCTCGTCTTGGCTCCACAAGTTTGGCCTGTTTTTCGGCTCAGCGTTGACCTGGGTGGATCAGTATATCTTCCGCGGCAAGATGCCCATCACCTTATCTGACCCAACGCCCGACTATGCAACCCTGAAGCCGGCTAACAAGTCAGAAAAGATTCATTACCCGAAACCCGATGGCGTGATCAGCTTCGATAAGTTGAGCTCCGTGTTCCTAACCAACACCTTCCATGAGGAAGATCAGCCCTGCCACTTGCAGCTGCGCGACCCAACGATACCCATCAGTTCTAACCTGCCTCTGTTTGATGAGCCTGCACAGCGCTACTGCCCTGCTGGGGTTTATGAAGTGGTCGAGGAGCCTAGTGGCGACAAACGCTTTCAGATCAATGCGCAGAACTGCATTCACTGCAAAACCTGTGACATCAAAGACCCAGCGCAGAATATCAACTGGGTGGTACCAGAAGGCACCGGTGGTCCGAACTACGGCAACATGTAAATGACTCGTGGGCAGCGCTGCAAGGTGCCTGCCCGCCAAACAATTTGCTGCAATTTCATCGTCTACAGCGGGTGCTAAGCAGCGCTCGCTGGGGCCCTATCGGCGTCTCAAGCGTCGGTGTCTTCAACTTCTGTGGCGCGCTGGAAGGCAAAAAAAGCGCCACTACTCCAGACCCCATACCAGGCTTCACCATCAACCTGCTCGACGCTGAGCAGATCCATCAATTGGTAATAGACACTTCTTGCCAATCTCGCGCGCAAGCCATCACGGACCTCCACAAAGGGCACAAGTGTGCCATCGGGCCCCTGCTCAACAGTGATGGGGTGTTCCGCATCGGCACTCACTTGATCGGCAACGTTTGTCGTAAACCGTAAAACCTGAGCTTCACCACTACCCACAACGCTCATCAAAATAGCCACAAAGGGCGCCTGCTCAACCTGGATTCGGCATTTTTCTACTGGCGTCACCAAGTAGTAGTGGCCATCTGGCTCCAGCCTCATTACCGTTGAGAACAATCGCACCAGCCGCTGACGCTTGATCGGCGCGCCCTCGTGGTACCAGGTGCCATCCGCTTTAACCTCGATATCGATATCACTGACGTGTTCAGGATGCCACAGATGTAATGGCGGCGGCTCAGTTGTCTTCATCTGCGCCAGTTCGCCGAGCAGCGAATAAGGCGCACCTTGGTTCTCGGACTGAGTCATCTGCCACCTCCACAAAACTGCGACCGACAATCAATGAGAGTCATCAGGTCCGCCTAAGATTAACGTTACCGGCCATTGCGCAATGGGCATAGCCATTAATTTAGCGCTGGATATTGCTGGCGCAACGAATTTGATCGTGTCACTAATTTGATAGTATGACTACGCAGATTGTCACAGCACAGACTCGTCGCGACAGGAAAATAAGGGGCAGTCTGAACAACCGTTTTAACCGCCGATAAACTTCATCACGGTGGCTTCGCCTTCAAAGGCGAGCTTTTTGTCAGTCAGCGCACTCACCAGGATATTCTGCAGCTTCGGCAGTGCTTGATGTGAAGGCAGGTCAAGGAGGTCACTTATCGATTGACGCCGGCTGCTACTGAGGCAGCCATACAGATATCCATCAGAAGACAGACGCAGGCGGGTGCAGGAACTGCAGAAAGGCTCGCTTTCGTTGGCTATCACACCAAATACGCCCCTGCCCGGCACCTGAAATCTGACCGAGGTCGAATCATATGGCGCATCCGTCCGCGCAAACTCATACTTCTCGGCGATAATATCCAGCAAAGATTGCATGGAGATAAAGTCTGACTGAAAGGCATTACCCTTGACCAGGTGGCCCATACGCATCAGTTCGATGTAGCGCAGTTCAATCCCTCGATCGAGGCAATAGTCCAACATGGCGAGAACGTCACTGTGGTTCTGGGTGCGCAATGGCACCATGTTGATCTTCACCTTGATGCCGTCCGCCAGCAAACCATCGATGCCCTCCAGCACAGTGCCAAGATCTCCACCTCGGGCTATCTGTTGAAACCGCATCGGATTGAGGGTGTCGAGACTGACGTTGATACGCTTGATGCCTGACTCACGAATCACTTCCCGTTTCCGGCCAAGTAGCTGACCATTGGTCGTCAGACTGACATCGGCAAGGGGTAGCGCCATAACACCCAACAAAAACTCATCGAATTTTGGCGTCACCAACGGCTCACCGCCAGTTATCCTGAGCTTATCGATACCCGCGGCTTGCTGTAAGAGCTTCACACCCTTCAGTAATTCCGTCGCGGGCAATTCGTTTCGAGCTGGCTGAAGTCTTTTGCCATCGGGCACACAGTAAGTGCAGGCATAGTTGCACGCCGCGGTAAGGCTAACCCGAAGATTTCGAAATCGCCTGCCTAACTTGTCGACAATCATTGCCTATCCCTTTTCCATCAACCAATTATTGCATGCTTTGCCATCAGGAAATAGCCGTCAACCAAAATCCCGGCGTTGCGCCAGAAACGTCCTCACTCGGTTTCCCCTGTATCCCCAACAACAGACCCTTCAAGTAGCGCCCTGCGCAGTTGCTCAACAAAACCATGGACCCAGAAGACCCGATTCGAACCCTTGACCAGAATCTGCGCATCAGGCTCCAGCTTCTCAAGCAATTGGTTGAGATCGATGTCAGCGGCACTATTCACATGCCCCCAAAATCGCTCACCCAACTGGGACCGATTCCAGGACTGAAAGCCATCACCGACGGTGATCACACCATCGAGGCCATCGCAATCAGCCTGTAACGCTTCGTGTAACGTCTGACTGGCAGGACCCAACTCAAGCATTTCGCCGAGAATGGCGACTTTTTGCCGGCCTTCATTGGTATTGGCCAGGGATTGCAGGGCGTAGCTCATGCTCACCGGGTTGGCATTGTAGCTGTCATCTAGCAAGCTGACGCCACCAATAACAAGTTCATTACCGCGACCAGTAGGCATCAATAAATTCGGCATACAGGCCAGGGCCGCCTCAAGGTCAGCGCCGAGCGCCAGCAGCACGGCAAAACTGGCTAAGGACGTCAGCACTCGGTGTTCACCACCGGCACTCAGGCGATACTGCCAGCTGCGTTCGCCCACCGTTACAGACACCTGCGTATGGTCGGCATGGTAGGTTGGTACACCCCTGACATCTGCCGCCGCCGATAAGCCGAAGCGCAGGATATGTTTTGCCGTGACGCCATCCAAAGGCAATGTATCGAGTACCACCAGGCTGCCCTCGGGTTTCAACCCGGCACAGATTGAGAGTTTTTCCTGCCTGATACCCTCTAGATCATCAAAATACCCCAGGTGCGCGGGCAGGACATTCAACACCAGTGCGACATCCATATTCACCAGTTCGGCCAGCGGCTGAATTTCACCCGGATGATTCATGCCTATTTCAAACACGCCAAAATCGCTGGTCGCTGGCATGCGCGCGAGTGATAACGGCACCCCCCAGTGATTATTAAAGCTGCCGATGGAGGCATGGGTTTGACCTTGCGCCTTGAGCAAACCTTCAACCCATTGGCGAGCAGTGGTTTTACCACTGCTGCCGGTGATACCCACTACCTGGCCATGCATGCGTTGCCGTGCAGCCCGACCCAGACACCACAAACCGTCCAAGGTATCAGCGACTTGCAACTGCGGGATCGATTGCGCCTGGTGCCGAGCCACCATCAGGCCACTGGCCCCAGCTTCAATCGCAGCAGGAATAAAGTCATGACCGTCACGGGCCCCATTACTGGCCGACTTGAACTGTGGGCCCGGATCTCCGGCAAGTGCGATAAACAGATCACCGGCCTGAACCTGTCGCGAATCAATACAGATACCCCGGATATCTGGCCCTGGCGTGGGCGCCAGGCCGCAGGCGAGACATAATTGCGGCCAATGCCAAAGAACCTCATCAACGGGCTTCATTGAGGACGCCGCGCAGCCTGACCGGGCTCGATAAGATGCAAAACCATACTTAAGGCATCAATTCCTTGGCCATAATAGCCCTTCTTGCGCTCCTCAATACGAAAACCCAGGCGCTGATAAAATGCCTGCGCGCCATCATTATCACTGCGCACCTCCAGCCCCACCGTTCCCAGACCCGCCACTCGAGCGGACGCCAGCAACCATTGCAGTAACTGTCGAGCATGCCCTCGACGTCGATAAGCGGGATCAGTCGCGAGCAAATTGAGATGGCCGTGGATCTCGCGATATTCCATCAGGGCAAAGGCCACCAGGTTATTGTCGTCACGCGCCACTAATGCGACGCAGTCTGGATCCCGAATCATTGACAGGACTCTGGATGGTTTCCAGCGCCAAGCCAAGCCGAACTCAATCAGGTCTTTCGACATCGCGGCGATCAGCAGTGCATCCCGGTCTCGAGCAAGCTCGATGGTGACTTGTGAATCTGTTCGCATCTAGGGGTCCATTCCTGGCCTTGAGTGAATAGTGCAATTCTACCTGCCTACTGGCCCCGCGCCTACCATCGGCTTGGGGCAGCATGCTTGACGGCTATTGACCCACCCCGCTGTCAACTCGTTCGGCCTCCACTCGGAGTAAATACTTTTGCACCTTACCGGTAGAAGTTTTAACTAAGGGGCCAAAGATAACAGTCTTGGGTACTTTGAAACGGGCCAAGTGCTCACGACAATATTCAATTACTTCCGTCCCGGTTAACACTTCACCGGACTTGAGCGTGACAAAGGCACAAGGATGCTCACCCCATTTCTCATCAGTCCGCGCAACCACCGCCGCCTCAAGGATCTTCGGGTGTCTGAACAGCGTGTCCTCTATTTCAATACTCGATATATTTTCACCGCCACTGATAATGATATCTTTGGAACGATCTTTGATTTGGATATAACCATCCGGATGACACACCGCCAGATCGCCAGAATGAAACCAGCCGCCCGAAAATGCCTCCGCAGTGGTAACAGGGTTCTTCAGATAGCCCTTCATCACGATATTACCGCGCATAAAAATTTCGCCCTGGGTGACACCATCCCACGGCACTGGCACTAAAGACTCGGGGTCAGCAACCATAACACTGCCGCCGAGTATCGAGACGATACCCTGCCGGGCCTTTAATGCGGCTTGCTCGTCTACCGGCAATTTATCCCACTCTTCGCGCCAGGCAGAGACAATCATCGGCCCGTAGGTCTCGGTCAGACCATAGACATGAATAACGTCGAAACCCAGTTTTTCCATGCCCTGAATCACCGCGGCTGGCGGCGCAGCACCCGCCGTCATGACCTTGATACTATAATCGCTGGCAGGTTGATTAATACCCTGACGAATACTATCTGGGGCATTGAGCAATGTATTGAGAACCACTGGCGCACCACAGAAGTGCGTCACACGTTGCTGCCGAAACGCGTCAAAGACGGCTTCTTCACGGACGTGGCGCAAACAAATCGTGGTGCCAACGGTTGCCGCCAGAGTCCAAGGAAAGCACCAGCCGTTACAATGAAACATCGGCAGCGTCCACAAATAACGAGGGTGCATGCCCATCTCCCACGTCAACGCGTTATTTGTCGCATTCAAATAAGCACCGCGATGGTGAAACACGACCCCTTTCGGGTTCCCGGTCGTGCCTGAGGTGTAGTTCAAAGAAATCGCATCCCACTCGTCCGCAGGCATGGGCCAGTCGAAGTCAGAGTCACCCGATGTCAACAGCTCATCAAAAGTCATGGACCCAATCAGCTCGCCGTTATCAAACAGGGGATCCTCCACATCGATCACCAGAATATCTCGCTCGATTAAATCCAATGCAGCTTTAACCACCTCAGAAAATTCCCGATCGGTAAATAAGACTTGAGCCTCGGCATGCTCCAGAATGAAGGCGACCGTGGCTGCGTCTAGTCTCGTATTAATCGCATTCAATACCGCACCGGTCATTGGCACAAAAAAATGCGCCTCGAACATCTCTGGAATGTTGGGCAACATCACAGCCACCGTATCACCAGCACCAATACCCCGCTGCGCCAGGGCTGAAGCCATGGTCACACAACGCCGATACATCTGCCCCCAACTACGCTGCAAGTCGCCGTGAACTGTCGCAGTCGCATCGGGATAAAGACTCGCGGCTCGCTCGAAAAAGCTCAGCGGCGTCAGCGGAGCAAAATTCGCCGAGTTCTTATCCAACCCCTGTTGATAAATATTATTCATAGCGTCACCTTTTATCACCCGGCTGCCGGGTATTAGTGGGTATCCAGGCAGCTCATTCGCACCTGCTTTTCGACGGGTATTGCGCCGTGATCGATATAGACTGGATGCTACCGCAGCCACGCGCTATTTGCAGCACTGATGGGCTATTGTAGTGAATGAGCGGAATTCTCGGTCAGGTCAGACAACGACCAGCGGGAGGAATTCTTGCCGTGGATCCGACGGGATGGCTTATGAACAACGTCACGACATCCTAGTCTATGTTAAGCTGCCTGACCGACCTCAAGACTAAGGGCTGCAGGCAATGAGACGATTACTGAACGGCATTTGGAATAGCATTACCACGTTGAAAAACGTACTCGGCAATCTGCTATTTCTCGCCATTACCATTATTGCGCTAATCGCCTTGTTCAGCCGAACAGACCAGATATTGATTCCGGAGACCGCGGCCCTGGTTATAGATCCCACTGGCGCGATAGTCGAACAGCGCCGTGCGATTGACCCCATTGCAGAATTCATGGGTGGCGATGAAGAAGAATCTGAAACTCTTCTGCGCGACCTGACAGAAGCCATCAAAACTGCCAGCACCGATCAACGGATCAAGATTCTGGTCCTCCAGTTGGATGGCATGCGCGACGTTAGTATGAGCCAACTGCAAACACTCGGCGCGGCGCTGAATGACTTTAGCGCATCGGGCAAAGAGATCTATGCCTTCGCCGACAGCTACAGCCAAGATCAATACTACCTTGCCGCCCATGCTGATCACCTGTATTTAAATGATCAAAGCCTACAAGTCTTCGGTGGTGTGTTTTTGACCGGACTGGGGGTCTACCCTACCTATTTCAAAGCCGCAATCGACAAGCTCAAAATCCAAGTTCATGTCTTCAAAGTGGGCACCTACAAGGGTGCCGTAGAACCTTTTCTGAGAAACGATATGTCGGTCGCAGCGCAGGAGGCAAACCTGGGCTGGATTCAGGTTCTATGGGACGAATACCTCGATCAAATCGCCAGGCTCCGCGGTATCGATAAAACCAAGCTCAACCAATATATCGATCATTATCCCGAACTCCTCGCAAACACAGGCAGTGACGCTGGCATGTTGGCTGTCGAACAGGGGCTGGTAGACCAACTCATGAGCCGCCAACAATGGCGCGACGAACTCCAAGATCTGGTTGGCAGCGATGAGCGCGATTTCCAGCAAATTGATTTTCGCAACTATCTGCTGGCAGCCGAAATCCCAATCCCGACGTTGAACCCGGGTACCGACAAGATCGCTGTGATCATTGCTAAAGGCACCATATATGATGGCGAACAACCCGCAGGGAGTATCGGCAGTGATTCTGTTTCAGCCTTGATCAAGCAAGCCCGCGAAGACGATCGCGTCAAAGCCTTAGTCATGCGTATCGACAGCCCGGGTGGCAGCGCGACCGCCGCAGAGCAGATACGTTACGAACTCGAACTGACCCAGCAGGCGGGCAAACCAGTGGTCGCTTCGATGGCAACCTACGCCGCCTCTGGCGGTTATTGGATATCCGCCACTGCCAATCAGATATTAGCCTCACCCACGACAATTACCGGTTCTATCGGCACCTTCCTGCTGTTTCCAACATTTAATCAGAGCCTCGCAGAGATCGGCGTGTATTCGGATGGCATCGGCACCAACGTGCTCAGCGGCGCACTTAATCCCTTACAGAGCCTCAACCCGGCCTTACAGCAGATCCTTGATCTAGCCATTAACAACACCTACCGACAATTTATCTCACTGGTGGCACGGGGTCGGGATATGACACCTGCAGCCGTGGATCGCGTAGCTCAAGGACGGGTATGGGCTGGAACCACAGCCTTGGACTTGGGGCTAATAGATGCTATCGGTGGACTGGAAGATGCCATCGACTCTGCCGCGACTCTGGCGGGACTCAACGAATTTGAAACGCTTTACCTTGAAAAGCAACTTTCACCTAAAGAACGTTTGCTCAGCGAGTTACTGAAAGGCGGTACCGACGTCGCCGCCCGAGTAATTGATACCAAGAGCCTGACTCTCGTGACTCAATTTCGAAGTGAGTTTGATGACCTCCTGCGAATGAGCCAGGAACCTGGCATTTATCTCCAATGTCTCGTTTGTCGGCCTCAATAACCATACCGAGGGCGTTGCGGCGTTTTTAAAAGATTCGGCATCTGCCAGCATCGCCCTGTTAATGACCACCCTGGGTTGTCAGGCCACTCGGGATATTGACGCGCCACGGACCACTTACATCACGGTGCCCGAGGGCATCCAGTTCGATCATTGCCATTTCAATCAAGCCCACTAGCATGACCATTGTTAGGTACGTGACGCAGCTCATAACTGTGATCATGACCTGTAAGCAACCCCTAACGTGGTCTACATCCAACCCTCAGCAATGATTATTCAGCCCCACCACAGCAACCAACCCGAAACCAAGAACGCCGCAACCACCGGCAAGATTCGAAACGAAACCGTCCAGGCAAGCATCGCAAGCATCCGCGATAATCTTTACGGTATATTCGCCTCATCGTCAGCAGCCCAAAACTCAGCCACCGCATTGGCCAGAATCTCACGATTCCGACTCAGCTTCACTTGCCATTGGTTCGGCATCAAGCGTCGGTAACGCGACTCATTGAAGCGGTTATCAACCAGACAAATAATACCTCGATCAGTCTCACTTCGAATCACTCGACCAGCGGTCTGTAGTACGCGATTCATCCCCGGGTATTGATAGGCAAATTCAAAGCCCTGCCCAGCTTGGCCCGACTGCTCGAAGTAATCGCGAATGACATCCCGCTCAATACCGAGCTGCGGCAAGCCGACCCCGGCGATGATGACGCCAATCAACTTGCGGCCTTTCAAGTCAATGCCCTCGCCGAAAATGCCGCCCATCACCGCAAATCCCACTAGCGTCGAGTCGCCCAGGACCTCAAACCGATTAAGAAATTCGACCCGTGCGGTCTCATCCATTGCTGGCGTTTGCGAGACGCAGATGCTGTTCGGATAGCGCTCGACAAACTTATCGTGAACTTCTTTGAGGTAAGCGAAGGATGGGAAAAACACCATGTAGTGGCCGGCTCGCTGGGCCACCACCGTGGCGATCGTGTCGGCCAACGCATACAAACTGTTGCCACGATCGCGGTAGGTGGTCGAAATGTAACTGGTGGCAAAGACACCCAAATTTTCTGAGTCAAAGGGTGACGCTATCTGGTACCAGCTGGCGTCTGCCTCGATTCCCATGAGCGTCTGAAAGTAAGTCTGCGGCGTTAATGTCGCTGAAAACGCGACAGCCGCGTTAACCCGGCGAAATCCTTCAGCGAGCCCCGGGCCCGGATTGACATTAAAAAGCTTCATCACAACCCCCTGCGGGCGCTCAATCATCAGGCAGTTGTAATGCTGATCGAATGTTTCAGCGATACGAAGAAAGCGCAGGCTATCGAAATACAATGCCAGCAAGGCTTCACTGAAGTCGGCCACTTGATTTTGCTGCAGCCAATCTTCTGCAGCGACTGTGAATTTTCGTACAGCTTGCACCAGTCGCTGCGGCAGTTCTGGAATAACCCTATAGCCAGCCTGAGCAAAACCCGGCTTGTCTGTTTTCAGCAGCGCCAGAAACTGGGCATTAACGGCAGCCAGACTACGAGCCATTAGCGGCAATTCCAGCGGTAGCTGGCGCCGCAGATCGAGGTAGGCAGTTTTTTTGATCTCAGCCGAGAACATTTCTCGGCCGCGGTCTACCAGGTTGTGCGCTTCATCGATCAGCAAACCATAGCGTTGGTTAGGACCGTCAAAGTAGCGGCGCAAATAAACCGCCGGATCAAACACATAATTATAGTCACAAATAACGACATCAGCAGTCAGCGACAAATCCAGTTCAAGTTCAAAGGGACACATCTGGTGTGCTCGAGCCTTCGCCTCAATGACCTCTCGAGTGAGCGCCTGAGTCTCGAGCAATACCTCATCCATCACCTTGCCGAGCTTGTCATAGTAGCCCACGGCATACTGACAGTGCTCGGCATCGCAGGGTGCGCCGGGTGTAAAACAAATCTTATTTTTTGCTGTTAAGGTAATATCCCGCAGCTGCAGACCCTGTTGGCGCATGTCTGCCACGGCTCCCGCAGCCAGCGCTTGGCCTGAGGTTTTTGCTGACAAAAAGAAGAGCTTTTCAAGCTTTCCTGTGGTGAGTCCCTTGATAGCCGGATACAGCACGCCCATGGTTTTACCAATGCCGGTGGGCGCCTGCAGCACTAGCTGACCACTGGACTGCATCGCTCGATAAACACTCACTGCCATATCTCGCTGCCCCTCGCGGTACTCAGGATAGGGAAATGCTAACTGCTCAATGCTTTTATCCCGACGAGCTTGCCAGGCCGCTAATCGCGCCAAAAACGTTAGCTGCCGAGTCACTAACAATTGATAGTAGTCACCTAGTTCGCGCATGGTTAGGGTCTGGGTGAGCAAAGACTCAGAATCATCATCCAATTGTAGGTAGCACAAGCGCACCACCACTGGATCGCTGACCTTAAGTTCGTGGTCCCTGCCAAGAAGATAGGCATAAACCTTCACTTGCCCCCAATGTAACCGCTGCAGGCTTGCCGGAATGAGTCCGGGGTCAGCCCTGAGCGTCTTGATTTCTTCCACAAGCATCGGCAGCTGACCAGGAAAATAACCGTCGACTCTACCGCTGACTTCGAGACTCAAGTCGCGACGCTTAACCAGATCAGCAACACGCTTTTCGGCAATATAATCATCACCCCGTGATTTTTGTACTCGCTGGTGACCACGGATACCCGCCAGCGCTGAACTGCGCGCCGAGAATCGGAAATTGATATCACCGTTGCGCTCGGTTTGCTCAACCAGCTCGCGCACTGAAATCTTAAAATGTGTTGATGTGCCTAGTGCCATTCGACATTCACTAGCCGATGCGGAATTTGTGCTGTGGCAAAATACCTTAACCAACGGATTTGATTCGCCTGCAGCTTGTCATTCGGTCCTTTGACTTCAGCCAGCAAATAACTGCCACTGGCGGGAAAGATGATGAGATCAGGAAAACCACTGCGATTAGCGTACGGGTCCATTAACAATCGATCAAAAATCGCCTGGAAATGGCCCATGGGTATGCGTTCAAAACAGTACTCGAATAACTCAGCGCTGATATAACCCCAGCTTACAAATGGATTGGCGAGCCCGACTTTTTGTTTCGCAACCGTCAACACGCGAGTTCGTAAATCTGCCACAGTGCCAAGTTCCTGACGACGCAGTTTGAGCGCCTCGGCTCGGGCGGCACAAAAGGCTGGCGAGTACAGATCGGCAGGCCCGCGCTGAAACGGATGAAAAAATACACCCTGTACCGGTGCAAATATAATGTCCCAGAAAGCCAGTCCAAAGATGGCATTGAACAAACTATTCTCCACGTAGTAGGCCCGATCCCCGGCATGCTCAATGTGTTCAACGACCGCGAGTTCGACCCGCTGATCTGGCAGCCGATCGAGGCTTAAGCGCTGCACAGGATAGTCTGGCGAGGGCAACACTGGCAGTATTGGCCGGTTACCCTTATGGGCTTTTTTCTGCAAACGCGCAGCAAAACCGACGGCAAACTCATACTCGGCCTCATGCTCCGGCGCGTTCAAAATCTGTTTACAGATTGATATGGCCGCATCAATCCGGCCTTGCTGAGTCGCCAAAATTCTGGCACTGCGTTCTCTGGCAGCACCACTGGCGGTGCACTGGTAGAGTGACAACGCGGCTTCATGGGCATGCAGCCGTTCGAGTTCACGGGCAACCCGATTATTAATCTTATCGAGTCGACGTTGTAACCCGGGATCCAGGTTTACCGGCAGCAATGCCTGATAGCCTTGCAACCCCTGGACATCCTTCGCGATGATCCAGGCTTCAGCTTGTTCACTCAGGATGCCTAGCGCCAGTGCCTGCTCGATTTTCTCGCGCCGATCAAAAAACCGACTCAGTCGATCGATTGCATAATTTTCATAGCGCAGTATTCCTAGATCATTGAGCACAAACTCGGTGAAGTCCTGATGGAGATTACCAAAGAACAGGAGGCGAAATACCCTGAGTGTGTCTAGATGACGGGGACGATATACCTCAAACTTGATAGATTCATAAAACTCATCCCGGCTGACCAGAGGTGCTAATTTGGCCAATAAGGCCTCACGGCCAAGCCCATGGCATGCGGGTCGAAGGCAGACGAGCTCAGGTTTAAGTAAGAGGCTCAGCAAGCTGTCGAGATCTTCTTCGGCACCGCCATCGAGAAACCCACAGCGAGTCAATTCCTCAACCGCGGCATCCCGTTGCGGGATCTCTGCGTACGCCACCTTATCACTGCGAAACAACGGGCCCTTGCGTAACGCCAAGCGCACATACAGCCGCTGAGCGGAAAGCGACAGTTGTCCGAAGCCCATCGCATAATCGGCCTCTGCCTGACTTAGCAGGTCAGCGTAGCGCGCAACGACGAACTCGAGCAGAAAAAGAAAATTATCGCGGTAATAGCCTACCGGCAAGTCAGCCACTGATACATTCACCCAACAAGCCCTATCCTGGCCATGAAACTAGCATCCAGGTATGGTACGCATGAATTACTGTATATTCAACCAGTAGTCGAGATTGAAAGCCTTGCGGTGGCGTTACAGCGACTCTGGACGGCGATCAAACCGATGCTCAGTGCCGGTCATGGGATCCAGCTGAATCATCTGATTTTTGCTCGGAAAGCTCAGAATGCGCACCTGTTGGCCACCTTCACTGAAACTCAGCCTGTCACCGGCTAACGTGTAGGTTACCGGCGCCTGATTATCGACACTCACCGCACTGGCGGTATATTCCACCTGCACAGGAAAGCCACCCAGTTGCGTCTGCCATTGGCCAACTAGCGTCTTAGCTGGCGCGAGGTTGAAGCTTGCGCAGCTGCTCGTGAGTCCCGCCCATGCCATCAAACTGACGATTACGATTCTATTCAAGATCACACGCATTCACCTCAATTGATCAAACCTGAGCACTCAGCGTGCCAGAATAACGTAATCTGTCGGCCAGGAACACTACCACCAAAAGCTGACACTGTGCCTCGAATCCAGCTTCAAATCACTAATTATACTTATCGAACTTCTTCTCGGCGTCAGAAAACACTTGCTGCCATTTCCCAGACTTAAAGCGCGAAACCAGCATCAGCGCCTTCACAATGTAATCGCCGATCAGCGCGGCATAGATCCACACCACCGTTAAACCCATAAACGTGAATAATGCCGCGAGTCCAACCCTGGCGCCAATCAAACCCGCCATCGTGGCCTTCAGCGGAAAGCGAGTATCACCAGCTCCGCGCAGACAACCGCCTAACGTAAACTCAATGGCCATGAGCGGCTGAGCGATGCCCAAGATATAAATAAAGATCACGGTCAATCGCACGACTTCATCATCATCAATCAGAAAACGTGCGATATCCTCTGAGAACGCGATAATAAAGACGCTAAGACCCACCATACTGGCAATGGCCATACCCGTCGCCCGCCAACCGTGACGCATGGCGCCCTGGGGATCTTTAGCCCCCATATGCTGGCCCACCAAGGTTGCCCCTGCGATAGAAAAGCCGAACCCGACCACAAAGGACAATGACAGTATTTGCACGCCAATACCGTAAGCCGCAAATGCCGCCGTGCCGTAGTAGCCCACCAGCCACAGAAAAGCGAGAAAACCCAACTGGAACACCAGCTGCTCCACGCCAGCTGGATAACCAATATCGATCAACTGGCGGACACGTTTTTCCGTCATGGAACCGCGGCCACCCACGCCAACCTTTAATCGCCCACCGTACCACAGACCCAAATAGACCATCGCCGCGAGGGTGAATGACAGCCCATTAGCGATAGCGGCTCCGGCGACGCCCATCGCCGGAACACCATAACCACCAAATACCAGCCAATAGACCAGCGCCACATTGACGACGTTGGTGAGTACGCCGATCCATAATGGTGTACGGGTATCTCCCGCCGCGCGCAACGAGGCGCTGAGAATCATATTGATGGCAAAAGCAACATTGAAGACACTGATCCACTGGATAAACCTCGCGGCATCCGCAGTCGTTGTCTCATCCAAACCAAAGACACCTGCCATCTCGCGAGCAAAAATAATGCACGGGACCATCAATAGCACAGCGACCACATTGCCAATCCAGAGTGATACGCTTGTTACCTTCGCGGCTTCCGTATAATTTTTGGCACCGACAGATCGTGCTACCATGGCGGTGGTTCCCGCCGAAATCGCCATCATGATGGCCTGCAGAGCGAAAAATATACGATTGCCTGTGGTCGCTGACGCGACTGCCGAGGCGCCAAGAGAACCGACGATTTTGATACTCACAAGGCCAATCACAGAAAATAATAAATTACTGATAATTGCCGGCCAGGCGAGCTGCCAGATACTTAACTGGGGTTTATCTAAAACTTGCGTTTCATCAGCAAGAGAATCGGGCATAGGGTAAGTCCGCGTCTACTGTCATCACGCTGGCCCAATGTAGGAGCGCCTTGCAGAGCGCGCGTACAATACACCAACAGGCTTAACTGAGTCAAAACACGAGCAGCGCATTCAGGTATTATTACCGCCTGGCAGTAAATGCCCTGTAACCTGTAACCCCCAAAAAGAGTAACCCATCACAAGAGTAAGCTCATGAGTCAACACGCAGTAATTATCGGTGGCGGGCACAACGGCCTGGTTTGCGCGGCCTATCTTGCCAAGGCGGGCCTAAAAGTGACCATCCTGGAGCGCCGCAACATTGTCGGTGGCGCCGCCGTCACAGAAGAGTTTCACCCTGGCTTTCGTAATTCCGTGGCGAGTTATACGGTGAGTCTTCTACATCCGCAAATCATCGCCGACTTGAATCTACACCAGCACGGTCTCAAGATTCTGCCTCGGCGCTTCAATAATTACCTGCCGATGCCAGACGGGCGTAGTCTAGTCAGCCACCCAGACCTCAAAGACACAGCCCAGGATTTAGCCCAGTTTTCTCAGGCAGACGCCGAGCAACTGGGCCAGTATTACCGCCTGCTGGACGAGGTCGTGCCTGTCGTCAAGGACATCATGCTGATGACGCCTCCGAACCTAATGGATATCGGCTTTGGCGATCTGCTGAAGCTGTTTAGTCTGAGTCGCGTGTTTCGCCAACTAAATAATCGTCAGAAGCGCTTCTTGTTGAAGTTATTCTCTGTCAGTGCCGGTGAGCTGCTGGATGACATGTTCGAGTCTGATGCAATCAAGTCACTACTGGGCTTCGATGCCATTGTTGGGCACTTTGCCAGTCCCTACTCGCCTGGCTCAGCCTATGTGCTGTTGCATCATGTGGTGGGCGAGGTCAACGGCAAATCAGGTATCTGGGGCCATGCGGTGGGCGGTATGGGGGCAATTACCCAAGCCATGGCAGCGGAGGCCATGGCGCGTGGTGTCATAATCCAAACTGATGCGGAAGTCAGTCGCGTGGAGGTCACAGGCGGGCGCGCCAGCACTGTGCACCTACAAGATGGCAGCGCCATCAAAGCCGACCTGGTGATCGCCAATGTAAACCCCAAACTGTTGTTTGAAAACTTGATGGACCCGGCTGATGTCAGCGCCGACGTGCTGAGCCATTTTGCGGATTATAAGTGCCAAAGCGGCACATTCCGCATGAATGTTGCACTCGACAGGCTGCCTGAATTTACCGCTCGACGCGTTCCGGGCTGTCTGGAAGCCGGGATCATCATGGCACCGTCCCTTGAGTATATGGATCAGGCGTATACGGATGCACGTCGGCATGGCTGGTCTGCGGCACCTATCGTTGAAATGTTGATTCCGAGCATTATTGATCCAGGACTCGCACCGGCGGGTCAGCACGTCGCCAGCCTGTTCTGCCAGCAGTTCGATCCGGGGCTTGGTGCCAATTGGGATCAGCATCGAGAGTCTGTAGCGGACTTGATTATCGACACGGTGAACGCCTACGCCCCAGGCTTCGCGGATCGAGTGATTGGCCGTCAGATTCATTCGCCCTGGGATCTTGAACAGAAATTTGGCCTGATCGGCGGCGATATTTTCCACGGCCGACTTAGTCTCGACCAACTATTCTCCGCCCGCCCGATGCTCGGCATGGGCCAATACAAAACAGAGATCAACAGCCTTTATCTCTGCGGTGCGGGGACCCACCCTGGCGGCGGCGTCAGCGGTCTGCCGGGACACCATGCAGCCCGTGAAATTCTGCGCCAGTTGTGAACGCTGCCATCAACCAATAACTGCTCGCGAGCTAGCCGATTGACCGCTATGGGCAATCGGCAGACGCACGACGAATATCGACCCTTCATCTGCTTTACTCGTCACCGAGACACTACCTTTGTGAGATTGGGCAACATGTTTGACGATGGACAAACCTAGGCCAGTACCGCCCTGCTCACGGGACCGTGCTCGGTCAACCCGGTAGAAACGCTCGAAGATCCTTTGTTGCTCTTCAGCGGGAATCCCAATGCCATCATCCTCGATTTCAATGATGGCCACGTCAGCTTGAACCGCTAAGCGAAGGCTAACGTGGCCGTCGATTTGGCGCGAATACTTAATCGCATTTTCCAGCAAGTTGCTTACCATCTGGTCAAGCGCACCTCGCTCACCCTTGACGATCACAGGTACTGCCGGCACCTCGATATCCATCTTCACGCCGCTATCAACCGCATCCTCAGACTTCGCCTTAAACACCTGTTGAAGCAAACTGCCGAGATTAATATCATCGTCCAGTTGCACTTTGACTGGCGAGTCTACTCGAGACAACTGAATGAGATCCTGTACGATCTTGTCAAGCCGCGCAGCCTGACTACGAATCCTGTCTATGAAGTGGTGCCGAGTCTCATCCTCCATACTAGGGTCGTCAATAATCGTTTCCGCAAAGCCACGAATAGCGGCAATGGGGGTTTTCAGCTCGTGTGACGCATTCGCCACGAAATCCGTACGAATCCGCTGCAAGCGCATCACTTCCGTCACATTTTCAAGCACAACAATCGCGCCTATCGACGAATTCGTCGCTTGATTACGCATTAAAAGTACCGAGAGATCGAGGGTACGACCCTCTCTTGTCAAGATACCACTAATGTTATTTTGCTCACCCATACAGGCGTCGATAGCATCACAAAGCTCGCTGTCTCGCACTAATTCCCACAGTGGCAAGCCGGTTAGATCACGTCGCTCAAGGTTTAACATCTGCCGCGCCGCTGAATTGATATGCACGATCCTCTGCTTCGGATCTACGGCGATAACCCCTTCATTCAAACCCGACAACACGGCTGAAATTTCGTCACGACTGTTGGTTAACGCAACGATTCGATCTTCGGCACCCTGCGCCAAGTTATTCAAAGCGGCGCCCAATTCACCAATTTCATCTCGACGAAACCGCGCCAAACGCAGGCCCAGCTCACCATCGGCCATTCGCGTGGCTATTCCAGTGATTTCGATAATCGGGCGAGTGAAGATCCTTGTTAGAAAAAAACCTAAAATCAAAAATAACCCAGTAATGACTAACACACTGACCAAAATCTGATTTCTAAGGCCCGCTAGCTGAGCTTCTACTGCTTTCATCGGCACCGCGATTCTCACGTAGCCGAGTATGTCGTCAGCCGAACTTACCCGCAGAGCAACGTATAATAGGTTTCGCCCAAGGGTTTGACTATAACGCTCAGAATCACCAGTCCCACTCAACCGAGCCTGAATGATCTCCGGACGCTGGCTGTGATTATCCATCAGGCTGGGTGATTCTCGATTGTCCGCCAACACAATACCTTGCCGGTCAATGATGGTCACTCGTGTTTGGCTTTTCTCAAACAGCCTTGTCACGTTTTGCATGTCGATTGGCGTCGAATTCACCAGGTCATCAGTAAACATGAGGCGTAAAAGCGATGCTTCTGCCAGCAAGCCAGCATGCACTTGCTGCCTGGCATCTTTTTGGACTTGGCTGGAGGTGAAAAAACCAAAGATCAGAGTGCAGACTAGAATAGTGAGGCCAAATGCACCATACAACTGCCATAAAAATCGCGAGCGTAACATGGGTTTAATTTAGCCCTCCTTAAAACGGTAACCGACGCCTCTGATCGTCTCGATCATCTGACTATAGTCACCCAGCTTCTTGCGTACAGAGCGGATGTGCACATCGATATTTCGATCGACTACAATGACACCGTCACCAACGACTCGATTGAGTAATTGCTCTCGAGAAAACGCTCGCCCCGGTTGTGAAGCAAGTTGGAACAGCAACTTGAACTCTGTTGCCGTGAGTTTGATTTGAACATCGGAAATAGACACTTCATGGCGAACGGTATCGATCATTAAGCCTTTGATCTGTAGACGATCCTTATGCTGATCCTCCTGTCGCGGACTACGACGCAACACGGCTTTGACCCGTGCCAAAAGCTCCCTGGGGCTGAAGGGCTTGGCAATATAATCGTCAGCACCAAGACCAAGGCCAATCACTACATCGCTCTCTTCACCCTTAGCAGAGACAATAATAATGGGAATGTCTCGCGTGATCGGATCAGATTTAAGTTGTTGGCAGATCGACAGACCATCAATTCCAGGCAACATCAAATCGAGCAGGACCAGCGCTGGCGACTGGTTACGCACCAGACTCAGGCCTTCGTCGCCATTTCTAGACGCGCTGACCAGAAAGCCTTCACGCTTCAGGTTGTAGCTCATGACCTCGATGATATCGGGCTCGTCTTCAATAATAACGACTTTTGCTCTATTCATCATATATTGCCGGCCTGCACGAAAATCAATACGAGGCATTCAATCATGAAGTCCTGCAAATATATAGCGGGCAATGATTAAGTTCTGAGGTGTATTGTTAAGAAATGATTAATCTATTTAGGCTCTCGCCTAAATAGATTAATTATTGATGAAGATACTGCTTAAGGTAGGCGAGCTCGAAACACCTGTGAGGCTCAGCCGTTGAATCTCTGAAACGCAAGTACTGCGTTCGTACCGCCAAAGCCAAAGCTGTTAGAGATGACCGTATTCAGCCCAGCATTATCGATTCTTGACGTCACGATCGGCGCATCACCAACAGCGGGATCAAGGTTATCAACGTTCGCCGACGCACAAATGAAGTCATTCTCAAGCATCAACAAACTGTAG